>Ga0181612_113146_pt1 | contig 25416 bp, 23 predicted proteins | sample HoacroProtozoa21_FD_119630 | JGI IMG/M metagenome (GOLD analysis project Ga0181612, IMG submission 119630) | Hoatzin crop microbial communities from Cojedes, Venezuel. Combined Assembly of Gp0051906, Gp0051904, Gp0051908
TACAAAAAAACCCCAAACTATCTGTTTCTTGCTACAGCCCCTACAGAACAGGAATGATATTTTTCTTTGCTGAAGATTTCTGTAGTCATTTAAACAGATCCGATGAAGAAGAGAGAAAATTGGTTACCCGGTTTATCTGGGATGGAGGCAGGCGATCTTTGCCTTTTTGCAGATGTTTGTAGTTACCCACTTCACACTGAATATGCTGCAACCTGCCATAGGAAAGTCCTTTCTGACCCTGGCTCAGTTTGGTTCTCTGCCATAACTTGTTTATCATCTTACTCTAAACTCTTCTGAAGTCCAGACGCTGTCTTCTTTATTATGTACACATTGTCATAAAAAAACCCCAAACCTACTTACAAATCCTATTTTCCTCATTCCTGAAACCTCCTAACCTGGTTGACTTGTTGGAGTGCATTTCATGCATTCTTAGCAGATAGGCTGAAGGAAACGCCTAGTTCACTCGCAGCTAGAGGCTAGAAAGCATGTAGGGAGTTCATGAGCGTTGCTCGTCGTCTCGGGCAGTCCCTGCAGCCTGCCGGGGGAAGGATCCCGAACTGCTGGACACAGCATGACCGTCCCGCAGCTGGAGAATCGAACTGGTGTGACACCGCTCCTGACAGTGAGTTAAGGTAGGAGAATTCAGTGACCGCTTCACTGACTTTCTCAAATCTTCCCTGATTTGAAAGACACTTGATGAAAGAGAATGCCTGCTTGTTAAATTATTGCTTAATACTTGGGAAGTGGAAAATTTTTTTTAAATTTTATTTATTTTTAAAACTGGTTTGGGCAGTATGAAATAGTGTTCCCTGTCTGATGCTACAGTGATGGGAAATTAATAGTGCTAGCAAGGGTGGGGAATGTGAAAAATACTGTGAAGTATCGTCAGTTGTGGTGAGCAGTCAATAACCATGTGTCTCAAACCCTTGTTGACCATGCATCCTTGTCCATCTGAAGGACAAATAACTTGGACAATTACATGCACTATTTTGCCAAAATTAACCCATTCTGAGAATAGCGTGGGATGAGCTGAGTCTGTTTCATCCTGAGCTCCACTTCTATTGTATTTTGACAAGTTTGTGGCAGACACAGATTGGAAGGATTTCTGCCTTTCTTTGCAGACTTCCTGCTGGCAGACGGGAGAAGGGGAAGTTCAGGTGATGAGGACCACAGTGCTCCAAATCTGAGTCCTGGCTCTTGGGACGTTAGATTCCTCATGCATATGATCACTGGGAGGACTGAGATATAACCAAGGTTATACCCAGCCTTCTTGTGACTACTTGTTGGAAAGCACACGAGGTTTTTAAGAGAAATGAGGAAAAAAGGGATAAATGACCAGACCATTCCTTCTTTTAAAAAATGTATAATTTTTCTATCACTGCAACTACTGTGGTCACAATTCACGCAAGCGTAACAGCTGCTACACACCAACAAATGGTGCTAAAGGAGCTTACAATCAATGTTACAAGCAAGTTAAGCATGTTAATAAAGTGGTACAAAGACACAATGGCTGGCTTGCACTGAGCGAGGAAGAGGAAGAATAGACCTCTGGGCCAGAGCTAACGCTTTATAAATTGTATGTTGATGTGTAGTGGTAGAGCAGCGTAGGAAGGGCTGGTTTGCTGCCTGCTGTTGAGATGGCCTGACATAGTCCATTCTCAGGCCATATGATTGCTGATGACGTTGCCAAGCTTTCACCACTTGGGTTGGAATTTTCCATGGCAAGCACTGGCCTCCAGCTGAGCAACCAGAAAGTTTCTCAACCTAAACAGTGGGTTGCTTTCTAAAACAAGACTGGGAAAAAAATAATGTCTCTTCCTGTCCTTGAAGTTTTTCCAGTTGTTTGGCTGGGTCGTGCTGGTTCCTGCTCCCCTCATGGGCTTTGGGAAGGTGTCTGTACATCAAGCGGATGATTTGTCGGTTTAAGTTTTCGGTGTTTGGGAAAGTTTGGTTGGTTTTAAAATTCTGAAAGATCATCTTCTGAATCAGATGACTGTTACAGAGCATCCCCTTGCATTTCCTAAAGGTGACCAGCCTGTATGCGTCCCATCGCCACCACTGTGTTTAGGTGGACTGGAGGCTGGAGCTGGGGAAGGGGTGCAAGAAGGGCAAAGCAGTAGAAATCCTAAAACGAGGACTGAGGAACTCTTGAGTTTGAACATAAATTGGTAGTTGATGACAGTGGACTAGGGCTAGCTGAGCAAGGGATCAGTAAGGAGGGAGAACTGAACTGAATATGGAGGATGTAGAGATAACAAGCAAAATCAGATGTAGAAGCAAGTGATAAACATGGACAAGAAGTCTGTGGATGAAGGCTTAAGATTAAAAAGGTGGATGGATTATGGGTGGATAACCTTAATCCTCATATTTCTTAACATCTGAGTACTTGGCTTTGCAGCCTGAACACTTTTCACGTGTAAGAAACACTGAGAGACCATTCGGAGGCAGCCTTTGCAGATACTTCAGAATCCCCTTTGAGACACAGCTGAGTGCAATGCTTATCAGGAAGCTTCTGAGGAAGCTTTGGAGGGTTTATGATTAGAAGAGGAAACGGACAAATGTATTGGAACAGATTAAGCAACACTGCATATTGCAGGGCTAGTTGGATGGAAACACAGATCTAATGATTCAGTAGGTTTTGTGTGATACAACTGGCTATCAGCCAAAGGTTTCCCTGTCTCTGAAAAATAACAGCCTTCTTTTTACTACCAAGGTAAATCAATTATGCTATGTGGTGTGATGAGCTGACAATGAGACTAGAAGATTGAATAGAAACAGCAGGCGCTTCTCGCTGCATTCAGAGCCTGAGCATTGCTAAATATGATTTTGATTAGAGCCGAATGTATGAGCTCTGGTCGTAGAACTAGCTCCCCTGCGGCCAGAAACTGCACAAATGCATAAACCCGACACTTCTCCAGGGCAAGCAGTGACGTTCCTTGTCCTACTCTTACCATATCTGGCAGCAGAGATTTTAAAGGAGAACAAAAAGGAGTCTTACAGTCTTCTGTTGACTTCCTAAAACCTATTTTAGAGTAGTTCCTGCCTTAAATCCATAACTTCTGGTTGAGCTACAGTGTGTGTTTTAGCAACCTCGCTACCAAAGTTTTAAGCAACTGGCAGATCCACCACGTTCCTAGGTAAGTTGTTTCAAACAAAAAAATTTTTTTTGTTCGGTTTGTTTTTTTTGTTTTACTTGAATGTGCCATAATTAGAATTTCCAATAGTTTAATCTGAGTGTCTATTTCTAACAGGTGAAGCAACTAACTACTCTCAGAAGTCTTTTCCTTGTGGAGGTCTGTGCTGACAGTGATCAAGGTACTTCAAACCTCACCTTGTCTAAAGTTGTTATTATTTTAAGTTCCATTGAGTATTTTTTTTCCCCCCCCCCCCCCCACTCTGTCAATGTGTTTTTTGAACAGTGCAAAAACTGGAATTGGACAAAGCACTTTGATAAGTTCGCCCTGAACTTCATCCAGGGCTAATGCAACCCCTGAATTATTTGTCCAAGTGCTTCAGTTCTTCTAGCACAGTTCCATCCTCAGGGCATATTTACACAGTACTGGGTCCTAAGCCCAGGCTTACAAAGACGGATGAAAGCAGGGTGAGAAAAGACAGCTGGTGGATAGATGTGCTCATTTCATTCTTCAACAGTGACGATGCTGTGGCATTGACAGGTAACTCATACAAGGCTAGTATCCACCAGGCCCTCTGCATCTCTGAGCCGTTCGCTGCTTCCAGGATGCGTTATCCCTAAGGTTGTGTATTGTTCAGTGATACCAAACTTACAGCTCACTGGCAAAAGAATACTGCGTTGAATGGGTTAAAGACTAATTGGGCTCAATTTGCCTGATTGGGAAAAATGCACTCCCATCACAATTCTGAAAAATGTAGTACATATTTATGGAAAGTTTTCTCCTCTTGTTTTATGCTTAAAGTATTCTACATTAGAAGTATATAAGAAGGAAATAGTAAAGAAAATATGCGTGGAAGAAGCAGAAACCCAGATAAAGAATCTAACCTTACTAGTAACAGTTCTTCTGGCCCAACCAGTTTCAGGAGGAAGACGGGCTCACCGCTAACTGTGCACGTTAAGTTGAATAGTATTTCTTTGACTGGTCTGTGTCTTTTTCGGCAGGGGCTCTTGGTTATTGAAAATGGAGGAAACAAGGAAGCTCTCTCCGAAGCCGTGTAAAAGCAAAGAACCAGTGAAAACAGAATGGGGGTCTCAGAGTGTTGTATTTACATATTTCCAGGGGGATATTAACAGCGTGGTAGATGAACATTTTTCTAGAGCTTTAAGCAATGCCAAGAACCCGCAAGACCTGAGCACAAAGCACAAGGGTGAGGCTGTTGTCCTGAAGAACGGTGAGCTGCTTTCCGTGCATGAGCGTGGTGTTAGATGGGGGTGACTGTCTAACTCAGCTTTCACTAAGGAATTTAAGATGCAGCGTGCTTAAATTTGGAATTGTGTGCAAACAGAAAGCACAAAAATCATGCTTGAAAAGCACCAGATTATGATGTAGCTGGGACTTCCTGGGGAAATCTCGGTGTTTGCTGGAGTGCTTCCTAAGCTCTTCCTGGGCCTGTTGGCAGGACTGGGTCCTCATTTTCCAGCCAAGAACCTCCGTCACCATCAGATGCATTAAGTGCATTATGACTTAATTTGTTGTCTTTGCAAAAATATATTTGTCTAAGTTTGCAATTGTTAAAACCCTGCCTATGCTAGTGGTCTGTAAGAGAACGCATATAATATTTATTTGAAAGTAGTGGTGGTGGTGGTTTAGTCTGCTTTTAGTATTAATTTATTGTTGATTTTTAAGATAAGCAGCTCTAAAGTGAATATATTATTTCTTTAAAAATGAATATGCAATCTGGTAGCATTCCCTTAGAAGGCCATTGGAATTTGCCTTGGAAAAAAGTAAGAATTGATGAGACTTCAGATGTTTCTTTCTCTTTTTAAGTAGATAGCATGTCTCCCCATCCATGGAATTTCTCTTCACATTGCTCCAAACCATATCCGTCATCTTCTGCTACAAGCATGTCAAATTCTGGTCTGAACTTTTCTGCTGCTGGTATGGCAGGCCAATACCAGCCATCAGCTCTGCGGAGTCATCCAACTCAAGCTGCAGATTTATGGCCCTTCGCTTCGATCGGGACTCCCAGTCTTACCAGTTCGGTGTACCATCATGCCTTGCCTGACCTTCACGCGGTAGATGAGCCCATCTCTGACAGGAAATACGGTTCTCTTCTTGGTCTTCTGCAACAGGAAAGGTGCCTAACATCCATGCAAGAATGTACCATGAAGCAACACTCAAGTTCTGCTTGTATGACTGGACCTGTTAGGTTACAAAATATAAGCCAAAGTTCAGCTCCTGGGGGAGGTAAGGAAATACTTACTGTCACTTTATTCTTTGATGGCAGCTTATGTAAAGACACAAAATAATACAGTGTATTCCGAAGGTTCTCAAATTGGAGCTGTCTTCAGCCCAGCTCGTAGAAATTTTTTTCAATAGATAACCCAAGGCTGTGATTGCTCCCTGCAGTAGACTACACAGAGCTAATGCAGTTCATGCAGGAGCGATGATTGTTGCTTATTTATTTTTAACAATTAGTAGGGATCCCAATCCTATGTACTGCCAGCAGAAAGAAAAAAGATGGCTGGTGACTGAAGTCCATTTCCCAGGAGCTTATATCCCCACAGCATCTAGGACTGCTGACTAAAATGGCTCTCTTTTAATTCCTGCGTTTGAGAAGCTCTCTGGGGTCAGGCTTCCTGGCCAGAGCGCTGGTGCCCTGTTAGCATACACCCGTGTTGCTGTTCCTGGGCGTTACCCAGACAGCCAGGTTGGCACTGGTCTCCATGAAAAAGGGTTGTGAAATTGTTTAGGGAGTCTGCTGGAAAAATACAGCGCGTCCTACCTGGTGCTTGTAGATGAAAAGCACCAGGCATGTGAAGAAGCGATCCTGAGCCTTAGGTTTTGAAAAAGAGACAGCTGTGAAATACTGACTGGTTACCCACTTTTTAATCTGCATCAGCAGGAATTTGGCAGAACATGGGCTAAAACTGCTGTTTGTATCTGCAGGCAGTCATATCCACAGTCTCTATTTTGAAGCTACACAGAAACTAGGTTGTTATGAGGGCCCCAGCTGTAGGTGTGTTGCTAACTTATATTCCTGCTAGAGTGTCTAATTCCTGTTGGTGCCTGTGCGTGGAAAAGGGAGAGTGTGTAGGTCTTCAGTGGAATACAACTTGCTGCTCGTGGTACACAGATTTAGCTGAGACTGTATGTATGTGTCGCACAGGCATGCACCCTAGTCTGTTTGCAGCTAGTAAATGACAACCTGATTGCTTTAAAGACACTGTCTGGACTGCTCGGGTTGAATTTCACAGCAAGGTTAGGTTCCCTCTTCCCCCAAGGGGGCAATGCGAGCCAGTCGAGGCTTGGGAGCCCGAGGAACTGACTCCTCCAGAAAAGGAGATGTTTCATGAAACTGGTCTTGGGATCACACAAGGGAAGCCGTGCTAACAACAGCGGGGTTTTTTTCAAAATTTCATAAAGAAAATGAGCGGGGAAAAATTGAAAACGAAATTAAACAGTTGAATATTCCCCGACCACTGCCAGTTAAAGCCTTTTCTTTCAGGCTTTTTACAGGGTCTTTCTGAATATTTGGGGAGCCTCACAACACCACCTGTGTAACGCCATTCGTGTGCTTATCAAGCAATCCAGAAAGAGCAGATAAGAAACGGCTGGCCCGTGTTCACAGGGAGTCTTTGGCAAGTCCCTAGGATGTGTGCATCTCGTCTGGCTGTGGGAGTCCCTGTTTCTTGGCTCTATCTGTTAAATATACTTCTCATTGCGCTGTGTCATGTTTTAAGAACAGCTGATATTTATATTTATGGAAGTGTATATTGCTGTGCCAGACAGCACAGAGCTCCCCAGCACCTGTGCTATAGGCTGGGCTGCAAAAGCACAAGGTTTCTTTAGGAACTGCTGTCTACTTTTAGCTCTATGTTGAATCTCTGCTCATCTCCAGTATTTTTTTTTTTTAAGAGAGGAAAGCAAGCTCTTACCAAGGCTCAGAAAATCCCAGTGTAAGCCATGCCACTGCAGGTGAGTAATGAAACCAGCAGGTTTGGAACAAATCAGTGCTCACCTACGAAGGATAGCTGCCTTGCTTGTGCACGCAGAATTAAAGATGCTTTCTTGCTTGCTTCCAGGCTGTATTTCAAAAGCTGTTTTTTCCCCCAGATAGACACACCACCTCCCATAACTGCATTAAAAGAGGGAAAACATTCTATTAAAATGAGTTGTATGATTTTCTAACTCCACCTACCTTAGCTTTTGTGGTTATACCATCAGCATGCCCCTTCACAACGACTGTTTTGCACTGGCTGTCCAGGTTTCAGATCCCAGGAAGATGGGACACCCCTTGCTTTGTACCTCAAGCACCCGGCTTCAGGCTGAGGTCCCTGTGGGACCTGCCTGCTGGCATTGCTGCAGCGTTCACCAACAAACTCACCACACTGCTAGGGGAGTTGTTCTAAGAAATTATTCCCAAAGCATTCAGGCTTCCGTACTTTTGAGATCTCTCTTGAGACTGCGTCATTCCCTGGTGTTGGTTCTTTGATGTGCAATGTTTTGGGAATACTTTGGATGGGTCATTCTGGTTGTTCTAGCAAGGGCCCTCTTGCATCAGAGAAGACCCAAAGGTGCAATTTTGTTTACACAACATTTGAAGAGATTGCATGGACTGTGCTGTTTGACTGTCCTGATACTGCTGTGTCTTTCAGGTATTCAGATTCATGACAGAAGGCGAGATTTGTACTTTTAGCAACTGGATGTTTCTGCTTTATTCTGAAAGAGGAAGTTCTTGCTGTGAACTCTTATTATTTGCAACTGTGAATCAAGAAGAAATGAACTGCAGCTCTTCTGTGCTTTTTTTCTCAGTTGGAAGAATACATATACTATTTACTATTTGGGGAACGAAAAATCATCTTTTTCTGTTCAGTAAATGTTTTCCAATAGCTGTGGTATTAACCCTGAGAGTATGTTTGTTGTGAAGAAATATTGTCTACTTAAGGCTTTTCATGTAGCCCTCTCTGAAAGGACTCTTAGCAATTTTTAATCTTTCTGTGTTTTTTCATTTACTTTCTGTTGATAAGAAGCACAATTCTTATCAGTGCAGTTGATAACTGAGAAGTGCAGGGATGCAGTTAGCGTAAATTCAGTGCTGCAGCTTCTTAGCTTGATTTGATGCCGCCATATCATTTAAGATGATATCTCTTGCCCATGGTCTAATATTAAGACAACCACAGCTCAGTAAAGCACATTATCATATTTATGTTTTGGAAGTACAGTAATTTGTAACCATACTTGCAATTCACAGGGACATTCTTCAGAAACTATGTAACAGGCTTTTCCCCAAAGGCTCTGTTTTGGCCTCTTCTAATGTATACTCATCCTCTAGAAAACAGTGAATTAAGACTAGATCTGGGAGGAAACCTGGGTCCTCGCTGGCTGCAGTTAAAATACCACTGAGCAAGAAGGTGGAGGTGGGAATGGTCTCTTTCCCCATATGCTCTGCAGGTGTAAGATGTTCTTTTTTGTAAATGAACCTTGTGAGCTTGAAGGACTCTGTCACCAGAACCAGCAAAAATCCCTCTATTCACCGTAACTGCGTCCCACTGACCTCAGAACGGCTGAACGGGGGCTGGTCTCGATGCTCCTTCGTGCAGCAGAAGTGGCAGCCAGGAACTGTGAATTGATCCTCCACGTTCAGATCCTCACCTCGCTTCACCACTTGCCCTTGGCCAATATGTTTGCTGAAGCTACTGTGAGTAAAACCTCATGTGACTGATGTTTCGGGGTGTGTGTGTAATCCCTTCAGTAAGAAAGACTGCTTAGCCTTTATTGTAAATCCTAAGGATAAAAAAGATTTGGGTTTATTTTTTTCTTCATTAGCTATCTATTAATTTAATATGAAGGAGCACAATTAACTTTAACTGACAGCTCTATGCAGTTGCTTAAGGAAAGTTGACCTTAGAGATCCTAGAGCGTGTGATTTATAGGACAAATCCTTAGCTGGTGTAGGTATTTGTGGCTCTGTTTACACCAGATAGCTACGCTGCCACTGGTCTACTTCAGTTACAACACCTTGCGTAATTTTATAAATAATTTGAGTTAAGCAACTTTAGATGTTTATGGTACTGATTTAAAAAGAAAAATTTTAAGAATCCCAGCGTGTATTGTAAAAGCTTGGTCTAGCCTATATATGACCTAGACCAACTTTGTGATCACATACAAGAGCGATGATTTTAACTAAATTATTAAAAGGTAGAACAACATTCTGTCTTCCTATAGATAAGCACTGAAAAATCACTCATTTTTAATATTTCTACAAAACTGCCTTTCTTCTCTTTTAAGAATACCTCTCCAATTAGTTTTCTTTTGTCATCCACAAACCACTTAATTCTCTGATTTTTAAGGCTATGTGGTAATATAATTTGACTGCCTCTATGGGCCGAAGCGAAGATTTCCAAGCTGCACTCCATGCATCTGTCTTACTAGGGTGTGTCGTAATCCCAGTGAAGTTATTGCTTCAAAATACTGCAAAAGTATTTCTGTCTCCCTCTGCCATACCTCCTAAAAGAAAATGTGTAAATAATTTAGCTTTAAAATCTGAAAAGACATATGACAGTATATTTAAATGTTGTTAAAATGTAGTGCTTCTTGGAACAGTTTGGTCCTGTGCGTGTCACAGCTGGAGACGTTCAAGGTGGCATATACAGCCCGTGTTTCTGGTAAAAACCAAGTGGGGTTGGACGGTATGGGGGAAAAAATTCATCCTTCGTAAATGCGTGTCACTTATTGCAAGGGCATAAGGCATCGCTGGTTCTTCCTTGACACGGGAGCGCTTTGAGCCGTTGCTGCAAGGTTTGGCAGCGCCGCGTCCTCGCCGTCCGGCTGCGCAGCAGACCTGGGGCAAGGCAGTAAGTGCAGCCCAAGAGGCTGGAGTCTCGTCCTGGACCCCCCTTCGTCAGCGCCCCAAGCCATGGTGCCGGGCTCTGCTTGCTCTGCTCCCTGGCCATTAGAAGAATGATGAGCTGGCGTGGACAGAGGCTCTGCTGCTCCAGCGTTTTGTCTCACACCACCGCAGTAACGTGCACCACAGCGTGCCTGGGTTTGCAGGCATCTTACTTTTCTTCTGCAGTGAACATAGTTAACCCATCAGTGCAACGTGCCTTTAACGATTTGGTGTGAACAGAGAGGCTTGAACATTTCACAGCAGGTCCCTAGGTTAGGTAGGCTTTTATGTACACATGTATTTTTCTTTTTTAGTATATATACACATATATATTCCTCTACAATATTATTTGTCCAGAGTGGAGTGTTCCTTGCCTTTCCACTCAGGCTAGCGCTGCGTTCCCGATGCTGCCGTACTGCCGTCACGCTCCGACGCCGGCGTCTTCATTCCCATTCAGTACATGCGGTCTCTTGCTCGGGAGGACTTGGCAGACGGCGCGCTGCGTTCGGCAGCTGCCATCTGGTGCTTCCCACGGTTGTTTTCGGTTCCGGCTCTGAATGCAGCAGTCACGGTGGTGACGAGAGGAGCAGGGATGCGGGATGTACCCGTTCCGACAGCTTCCGACTCTCCAAATGCTAGCACACCTCGGCAGGGACGGCTCCAAAGGGCGAACCTGGGCCGGGTGTTACATTTGCTGGTAATTTATTGACTTTGTGGGAAAGTGCTGTTTGCCTTCAGCTGGGTACCATTTCTAAAACTCTAGTCCAGGAATAACTTCTTTTCTTCTATCTTTTTCTGGCGGGCAGATGAGATGCAAACTACATGCTCTGTGAGCCCGGTTCAGGGATTAACGCAGAGTATACTACTCAAGTGTTAGGCACGTGTACCCTGTGAGGAGTCTGGAGCTTATATTAAGAAGTCATAGGAACCGTTGTACATGCTGCACCATGCACGTCCTGGGACACAGACATTTTCTTCCCTGCGTTTGCAGGCACCGTGCTCTGCCTTCTCTCACGGGATGGCCCTGGTCCAGCTCCTCCTCTGATGGTCAGATAAACCCGTGGGTGGCTGGGAGCAGTGTAGCTGGCTTAGCTACTCCACCCCATTTTAGTCACTCATTAGCACTGTTAAAAATAGTTCCGGACTGCAATGACAAACAAGAGAAATTCTTTTGCTATTACAGGAAAACCTAAAGGTTATTAAAAAAAAAAAAAAAGAAAAAAGAAAGAAAAAAGAAAAAGGGGGGATCAGGAATGCCACTGGGTAACTTGGCCACAGTTTATATGGCCTCTTTCGAGCATTCATTGCCTCTCTTCCCCATCAGCCTAGCTCTTTATTTGGAGTCAACGTAGTTCCAAAACGTCCTAGAAATGTGATGGAGATGTGACAGTATGTTTGCATTTGTGTTATTCCTAATTTTGGATGAGCAGCTGGAAGAAACACAAATTCTCCTGTGTGCACTCGGGCTGGAGGTGGCAGCAGTTTGCTGGGGAGCTGGGCTGTCTCCAGGGTCACCGTGAGAGGGCTGGCTGTCCCCAGCCCAGGGGACCGCCACCTCGCAGGGATGCTAATGGTGATGTCACCCAGGAAGACGGTCATAGCTGGTGGCCCTCACCCTGGAGATGATACCTCTCATCCTTTTCAGAGGAGGAAGCCCAAGCTGCTGTTGCTTTCGTTTTTGTTCAGGTGTCAGTTAATTTGTCCTGTTGCAGGTGAGAAAGGGACACCTCATGTACCTGCAAGGCACATAGCCTTTGGTAAACACTTGCTCATCGCTGGGATTTCTGACTGTCTTGTGGTTTTTAAGCCTCTTTTCTGGCAGGCTCTGCCAAGCTGGACAGCCCTGCTCCTGGTGAGAGGCTCAGAGTCACAGGGCAAGGCTGAGATCCGGCCAGTGCATGATGAATTTGCAGTTGTCTGAACTAAAGGTGTGATCTGTGCCCCGCACAACGTTGCAGACGTTGGGAAATAGAAGTGAAGTTTGCAAACTCTTTTTTTTTTTTTTTTTAATGACAAATAATTTTGAAAGTGATTCATGTTGGAGAATTCTCAAAGCATTGAAGAAAGCGAACAGGTTTGGGTAAGGGAACAGTGACTTCATGGCACCGTTCCCTCCAGCGTGGAGAGCAGAAGCACGACTGGGAAAGAGCTTGCCACCCGACCAGCGAGATTCACTCGCGAATGTGACAGCTCCTCGTTCCTGGGTAGGGGAGCTCCCAAATCCCCCTAGGAAAATGGCAGCCAAACTGAGCCAAGGCCTTTCTGAAGGGCTGGCTCTGCTTGCCTCACCTCCCAGCAGCCTGGAGAGCCTCGCAGGCTGCCAGCCCTGCTGCTGGGCAGGAGGAGCCCGGGCAGACTGGTGCTGCGCCCACAGCTGCCCCAGCCGGAGCTGCAATAACCGCAGGTACGGGGCCCAAACCGGCCCACGCTGTCAGTGCCTCTGCTCAGAGAGCATGGTGCTCTGCCAGCCTTTTCCAAAGCTGGGGTCGGAAAAAATGCCTCTTACTGGGGTATTTTTTTGGTGTGTGTTTGGTTTGGGGTTTTTTTTCTCTTCAGGCAGATTTACGACTGCGTGACCATGTGGCCTTGGTACAGACAAAGGCAAACCTGAAATAACTGGAAGAGGTGATTTCCTGGGAAGGATAAAAGTGTTGTTGCACCGCTTTGTTCTTCAATCTGTCTTCCTGCACCATCTGTTTTAAAATACTGCATGTACTGGGCTCAGGACTCTAATCCACTTAGCCTGATCCACTGAGACCTTGGTACTCGCCTCTGAGTTATCATATATCATTGGGCTTTGAAGATTTCAGCAGAAAACTGGTGCAAACTGGTGGTTTTTGGTGCCTTGGTTGGTGGGAGGAGGATGCTCTCCTTGTTTCAGTATCACACACCGTGTCAGAGGGCTGCGTGTTACCGCACTGGCAATGTTGCTGCATGAGCAACTCGGCTGTGGTCGCATCATCCAGATCGCAGTCTCTTTGCTGAGGGGGTGCAAATGCAGCTCAGGGGTGGGAAGTCAGCAGCTGGGCTGCAGAACAGGGCCACGGGCCTCTCCGGGCCAGCTCAGAGGGTGTTTTTGGGTGGCTGGAGCCATAACGGAGCTGGCTGACCCAAACTGGCTGGTGTTCCCTAAAACAGGGTCTAGCAGGAGTCCTCCTGGTCCCCTCTGAGCCCCCGTGAACTCAGCTGAGCTCATCAGCACCCACACTGCTGATTCACGCTGTCCTCGCAGCTTGGTTTCTCAGCGGGGGTTCAGCTGGGTGCAGCACTTCCCATGAGCGAGGCTGGCCCTGCAAAGCCGTCGCACCTCGGAGAGCTGGCTGCTTCCCAAGCCTCCATCCTCACCTCTGCATCCCACCTCCCCCCATCGCCCCAGCCTGGGCTTTTCAGGCTCTGCGTTTGAGTCTGAGCAGAGCAATTTATGCTTTCTCCACCTGGCAAATGCTAGGAACAGCACAAGGCTAGATAAATATTATCAAGCAGTATTTCATACGGAAATACAACAGCATTTCATCTCCTGCTTACTACCTTTCCACCTGAGCGAGAGCTAAAGTAACAGCTCTCTCCCATGCAGCACAATTAAAATAAAAAGTTTCTATACTTGGCATTATAAATCTCTAAATTAGCTCCCAATATTGTGTATTTACCAGAGAGAAGCATCACTTTAGGTAAATCCCTCAGCCAAATGGAAAAACAAATTGAGCAGGTGGAAGGAGACTGAATGTACCAAACACCCAAAGGGCATCTCTGGTAACTGAGCACAGCCTAAAATAATCCTGTACTGGCTGCCTGTTGCACGCTGTCTCCCCGTGCCTGGATGGCTCCAAGGGATTCCATCAGCAGTGGAAAAGCACCCCGCACACGGGGGCTTCATCTGTCACCCTATGTTTGTAGGCTCAGAGATGACTCAAGCCTTGCAGATACCACTGAGTGATATGGTCAAGGGACAAGGCTTTGATATGGCCTTGCAGAAGATCAACCTTTCTCGATCATGAAAGAATAGTTCCAATGAAAGCCTTGGAAGTCTCTTTGTCTCAACGTTTTGTTGACCGCATGCAGCTACTGACCCCGCAGAGCAGCCACCACATCTGGCTGGGTCTGGTTGTGGCTCCAGAAACCAGGACCTCTGGATTTGTGGAAGTTGTAGAGCAGTATGAACTAATGCAGAAAAGCCAGTTTCTCTGGAGGGTGGGGATGAGCAATATGACTTCTTGTGAACTACCCAAATATCATCAAGTCTCAGCTGTGTGCCGGAAAAATGATATTTATCAAAAGTCGCCATGTGCATCTCACTAGAGTGAGGAACGTTGTGTGCAATCTGGGTACTGTACTCAAATCACTCCAGAGAAAAACACAAGGGCTAATTAAAAAATGATGGGCAATTAGGAAAGTCCTCCAGCTGAACTTTTGGATGCATAAAGGAGGTGGTTTGTTGTTTTTTTTTTAAGGCAGAATAAGTAGATTTTAGGGAAAATCTCCTGGCTTTAGTCAAGCTGTCACATAACTAAGACATTTGAGACGTGTGATACAATCACAGTTCCACCTACTGCACATTGTTTGTTGGTGTTGGATTTGTGCCATGTTTTACGAAAAGATTAACATCAAAACACTCTTTTTCCCCTGCCTAAGGTTGCACCAGTGACTGCTGATTGTAAGTGTGCGGCCAGGCATTATTTTGCTTGTGAATCATAAAGGTACTGTGCTAGAACGACAGCATGAAGGACCGTGCCGTGCTGCGGGTACGCAGCGCCTGAGGCCTCTGTCGCACGAAGGTGAGTGATTCATGGTGAGCAAAAGGGCCGAGGCAGGAGGGACAGGGGGTGTTTCCACTCTGCTGCATGCAGGATCTAAGCACCCTCTCGTTGACCTCTATATTTGCTGACAGAGCGTGAAACCATTGCCCAACACATGCCCTGGGCTATTTGGACTGTTTTTCTGGGTTTGTCCAAGTATGCGGGACCAGGATCATGGCTGCACCGTTTGCCCCATTTCTTGCAGAAAAAATGTTATGGAGGATTCCGTTTATCAGTTGGATTTAAGGTGTAAAATCCATATGTATAATATGACATATTGAACAAAGCTGGTCAGCACGTGACAAACGACTGCCCACACCCAGGCAGGTCTGGAGGATGAGCCGGGTCTGACGAGGAGGCTTCTAGGTCTGCTGTTCAAAACACGCCATTACAGACCTGTTGTCTCACAGGAACGCCCGTGGGACGGTGCGATGATGGGGAAGATCAGGAGGAAAAGCCACACTAGAGCTCACAGCCACAGGCAGGCAGCCGGTGCAGGGATGCACCGTGCGAGGCATCCCTGTGCAGCATCCTCCCAGCGCAAGTGGTGACCCCTCTCCTTGCGTCGAAACCCATTGTCTGCCCACAGGCTGTGTAGTGGCATCCCAAAAAGTAGGGTTTTTTTGAATACTGGTGAGAAATAACAGTTTGTGAAGCAGCTCTGATATCTGGCTCTGGCACCATCCCACAGGGCACTGGCACTGGTCTTATTCTAGGCAGATTTCCCACACTGACAGGCTGTAGGGGCACAACACAACCTTATAGCAGTGACTAATGAGAATTGCTGCCCATCTCCATGTGGAAAGGCTTGGGAAGGGAGGGGTTTCAGGGAGCCTTCTCTGTCGCTCTTCCTTGCCTGGAAAAAATGCTTTGTGTAGCTTTGCAAACTGGGGAGCGTGGGAACCTAGAGCCAGGTTTATTCTCCTGTGCATATCCATCCTCCTCACCTCTCACATACAGCATGCACAGAAATTTGCTTTAATGCAGACTGAAAACCCAAGGATTTTCTGGCCTGATTCCGACTTTTATTCTTTATGAGGACAAATGCAAACTTCCTCATGTGCAGCGATGCATCAGGAGTTTAAGCTGTGGCAGTCCTGCCCGTGCCTCTGACTTTGTTTGTGTCAATAAGAGCAGAAATGTTGCGTATCTCTGCAGGCACAACCAAAGGAAAAAATTAGTGCATCTAGTCCATCTGGCTCAGTATGAGTGGTTCTGGGATTGTGTTCTGAATCTTCTTTAACAATCTTGAAAGGAAAGAGAGAAATCTGTAATTAAATCAATACATATGTAAACGAGCATCTGCCACAGAACTAGATTAACTTCTTTGTGTTAGCACATATTTCTGTTGACGTGTTATTTGTGACATATTCTTTGTATATAAGGGTGTTATTAGATTGGGGTTTGGCTCGATTTAATCAATTAAATGAGTCAAATCATTCTATGCATTTGAGGGATTTTTTTAAGCTGTTATGTTGGCTTTTGATGTGTGTTCTTGAGACTGCCTCTCAGTTGACAGCTACTTTTATGCTTTATGATTATTCAGAAGTAGGTTTGGGTAAATTATGCAGCTGATAAACTGCCAGTGTTCAAGTTTTCACTGACCAAATGTGGTTTGATATGAAACTAAGAGCCCTTCTTGCAGGCTGTGTTTGGATTTGGTTTGTTTCTGTACTTCTCTACAAGCCCTTCTGAAAGCTCAGCCAAAGCAATGGCTTCAGTAACTTCAGTCTAATTCTTTGGTGGCTGTAAACTCAAGTAGCTCTATTTCAGTCATCTGGCATGTAGTAAAAATACTGAGAGCCTGAAGTCTTCATGGCATGAAAGAAGATATTGTTGTTTTCCATGTAGGAAATGAGGCTGGTCTTGCATTTCCTGAACTCTCAGTGCTGCATTTACTCCCTGGATAAACACGATCCATTATTCTTTGTTTCTTTCCAGGGCCTGCTTCAGAGCTTAGACCTCCCTAAACCTCTCTTCAAAAAATTAAATACATTCCTAGCTGCCGTCTTTGAAAAAAACATCACATTGGTGATTTTGCTGTCTGTGACCACCCATTCTGCAGGGCCCATCCACCGCATGGGGGGCTTGCGCGTTGGACTTGGGTGCTGCTGGTGTGTGGGTGGCAGGGTCAGAGGATGAGCACCTCTGCTTCCTGAGGTTTATACTTGTTTCTTCCTAAACTGGGAAATCCAGCTGCGTTGATCGGGCTCAGCCAGGAAGGATGCTCCATCTGGCCTCATTACATGTATATTTTTGGCTGCAGCAGGTTTTCACCGTGTGTGTGTAGTCCTCTGTGTCTTTGGATCATGCAAATGCTGCGTGTGTCTTCTCTTTTACAGGATATTTCCCTTATAGCCTTGTGCTGCTTCCACGGCTGCGGTGGGAGGAGAGTGGGAGCAAACAGCAAGGCTCAATCCTGGCTCCTTTTGCATATTATAGCACTTTGAGATTATTGGAGCTGTTAGCGATGCTCTGCAAGCCTGAGGACACCTGTACAGTCTGTTGACACCTGTGCAATTATGTTTGTCACTCATTTGTGGGTGGATCCGTCATGTTGCCGGTGAGGGCGATAGGTACGCAGTGCAGTTCCTGGGTGACAAACGCCACGTCATGATGCTAGTATGGCAATTCCAGGAGGCTCCATCAGGACAAGGCTCATCTGCTGTGTAGACGCCCAGAATGAAAAGGTGCTCGCTGATCGCAAAGACTTCAACATTCATCAGGCTCTGCTGCTGCTGCGGTCTTTGAACATTACATTTGCCATATGGACAGCAAAATACACAAGAATGAGAAACAGATTAAGACAAGGAATGCAAATACTGCTTTTTTGCCTGATGATAAAACAAGAAGATATTTGGAAAGGCCACCTGCAAAGCAAAGCTCACGCGTGCTCCGGGTGCAGTGCTCTGCGTGTGCCCCAGTCCTCAGCAGGAAGCAGTAACAGCGTGCGTGCGAGCCAGCTCTTCTTCCAACAGTCCTGGCTCCCGCAGCCACCGCAGCTTCCTGGGGAGCCACGCTGCATCCCAGAGCTGCTGTCAAATGGCGCAGTGTGGGAAGAAAACTTCCCACCAGGTTTAGCTCTAAGAAGTGTTACTTATCTGTATTGCATCAATAAAACTAGTGAATTCCCACCGCGAAGGAGAACTGTAGAGCAGTTTGACAAGGATGAGACAGGTGGGTGAAACAAAGGAAAATAAGTGTCTCTGTTGCAGCGTGTAACCAAACCGTGGTGCTCCCAGCCCAGGAACACCATGGGGGACAGCTGTACGTACAGGTCTCTCCTAAATGCAGCTCTCTGGATGCAACCCCCAGTGCAGGAAGTTACAAACTTTGATGGGCCCAAGGTGGGTCCTTAATTTCCTTGGTTACCAGCTGCCCTCGGAGGTGGGCACTGGGTCTTTGATTTTAATGTAGTATGGCTTTTATGCCTGGTGTCTCCTGAGCTCCAGCTGAGCTGGGCTGCCATCGTTATCCAGCCCTCAACCCATGTCATGGTGTGTGCTGAGCACCATGCAACTCCATCACGCGTCCTCTAACAATGTGTGCGGGAAATAAAACTGCGGGTCGATGTGCTACTAATCCGGGTGAGACCTTCTGCCCTGCCACCACTGAACCCTGTAGGGACACAGCAATTCAGGAGTCACGTCTGCGGAGTGCTTCCTTGGTCTTAATCACATCCCAGAGCTGCTGAGCACCACGGCTTAGTGTTCACTGAGACTGTGTGCTGGGCTGATGTATGAAACGCTCAAGGGCTCTTCATTAATTTTGTATGTTAATATCCCCAGGACAGCTATGTAATTTCAAGAACACTTCATTTACCATGCAGAGCTCTAGCCTTTTTCCTACCTGAGGCACAATTTTATGAATGACTCACTGGCTCCTTGCCACCCAGCAGTAACCACCACGTTGCAAAGGATTGTAGGCGGCTGTGAGGGAAGAAATTTCCTCCTCCTTCTTGGAAGGAGGAGAAAGTTGCCCCATCCCATGGACATCGGTTATCCACAGGCTGTGAGGAGGACGCGGGAGCAGAGGCTGTGGATGCCCTGAGATCCTCCAGGCTGTGGTGCTGCTCCTGTGCCATGAAAGGTGTGGACACGTCCCCACCTGTGTGAAGGGGTTGTGAATTGTGCTTCCTCCTGAGATATGCAGCTGGAGAGGGATTTCTCAGGGTTTTTTTAAATCTGCTCAGAAGAAGGAATCAGTAGATGCAGAGCTCTTCGGTCTTATCCCTCTTCTGACCTGGAAAAAGTGTCCCTGCATCAAGGTGCATGCTGTGCCTGGAGCTGGCACAGCTCCACAATGTGTGCGCCCAGTGGGGTTTTGGCTTACACACCTCAGTGCACACATAGCCTTGGCTTTGACCATCCCTGATAGACAGAGATGGCTTCAGCTCCAGATCCCATGGCACAGCTGAGATGGCTTGCATCCTGGCATGTCCAGGTGGGCTCTGACAGCCTGTTCTTCAGAAAGAGTACTGAAGCTTGCTTCTTACCTTGCCTTCACTTCAGTGGGGTTTTTATTAAGAGCAGCTAGTTATCTTAGCAGTTTGTAGCAGAGGGAACTGCACATGGGTGTTGTGGTGGTCTCTGTGGTTACCCGTGCTCTCCTCTGACAGATGCCATGTGTGATAGCACCTTTGGCTGCTACCAAAGAGAACCTGGAGAACCTGGCCTGGATTTTGGAGGGGACAGTGTTTGGCAGCTCCTGAAATGGGCTAAAAGGACATAGCTGGGTCTAAGAGACACCCGCTGTCTAATGCTAATCCAGATATGGCCTTTTCATGTGGTTCTCCAGGCACTGTGAACCTCAAGCTCCAACCTCCTGGAAGATGCCTGTCCATCTTTGCCATGCAGGGAGAGAAACTTGGTTCACATTTTCTCCCTTTGAGCTCAGGTATGTAAGGGAAGGTGATATGAGAGCTCTGGGTTTGTGCCGAAAGTGTTTTGAGCACTTGCAGGATTATTTGAAAACCGGGGCTCATTCTTAGAGATCTAAATCATGTGCTTCCGCCCTCTAGGACAAGCTCAGTGGTTTTTCTGGCAGCAGCAGACCAAGAGGTCATCTCTCCCACTAAACTAGTCTGAGACTTTTCAGCAGCAGCTGGTGCTCGGAAAATGAACCTGGTAAACATTAGAAGATTGTGTAATTGCCTGGTTTTGCGGTTCGTTATAGCTTTGCACGGGTGGGCACTGTGGTGTGAACCTACTTTCAGTTCCATTGATGTTCTTGCCTTGCAAAACTACAGAAAAAAACTTGAGTCCCCTTTTAAAAGATCTTGACGACCGCCCTAGAGACTGCATGCTCTGCTATTATTTCATGCACCACAGGACGGAATGGGGGTGTGTGTGGAATTTGCCTTTCTGCACCAAATCCAGGCTGTCACTTAGAAACTGTCTCTGCACCATGTGGCACTGCCAGACACCTTCACGAGCTGGGGAGCTGCTTAGTAGAGACGGCGGGGGGGTGTGTGGCAGCGCTGGGGCTCAATATTGTACTACGTAGCTATTAGCTGCAGTGATTCAGCTCAGTGCTTTGAGAATTATGGGGAATTCATTGTCAGGAAGCAAGGAAGGGCAATGATGCTCCTCAGCAACTGCATTGCAGAGTGGGAAGCAAACAGGGCTGTGGGAGGGCTGGGACCTTGTGGTGGGTTGACTTTGGCTGGCTGTCAGATTCCCATCCAGCTGCTCTTTCACTACTCCCGCTCCTCAACAAGAAAGAGGGAGGAGGTAAGATGAAAAAGCTGGTGGGTCGAGATAAGGACAGGCAGATCACTCGCCAATTACTGTCACAGGCAAAACAGACTTCACCTGGGAAAAAAGGGATCTGCTAATCCCACAGCCCCACCTTGAGATACAGACCACTCTGAAATAATATTGCTTTGAAGATTAGAGCTGGCATAGTGTTCTTTTTTCTATATCCACTGAATATATTTGGCTGTTTCTATCTCTGGATCTTCACTCTGCCCAGCAACAGAGATGTCTCATTTCACCAGTAGTGAAATTGAGACCAGTTGAGTTACCTAAGGCAGCAAGAGAAAGCCAGTGTCCTGCCTTCCAGATCTCTCCACCCGCATGCCGAGGTGGCGAAGGGTAACAGGAGCCACCTCCCAGCCAGCTCCTGGCCTGCGGTGGGGCGTGGGGAGGCTGATGTTGAAGGAACCAGCCGGGATGGGCTCTGGGGCTGCTTTCCTTTCTCTCAAACCACTTAGCTCTGTTTCCAGTACGGTTCCCCCAACTTACTGTCACCAGGCTGACAACACTCAATACTTACGTGGGTAGATTTCCTTGTGGCTCAGCAAAATGGTGATAGTTTCTTGACCGCTGCATGTTCTTCTTTCTTTCCCTGAATACTGGGGGGAAATGGTCCATTTTTCCATCCTTACGGTTAGGGCCATTTGTGTGTTTTCCCTGAACAAGGTGCTTGGGGTTTTTCTTTCACCATATTTTGCAGCAAGTGGCCATTTCAGTGTGCAAGCCTCTCCAGCTGCATCAAGTCTGTGTGATCGTTCCCTGCAGGTGTGCAGGGATTTTTATGCCAAAGGTTTTCCACTTCAGAATAAGTGTTGCTTTTCTGCTAAAAGGGAATTACAACCTCTGGGGTTTAGTGACTCTTTCAAGCGAGAAGTGTGTCCCGCAGCTTGGGCTTATGAAGAGCTGCTCTGGAAAGAAAAAGGTGCATACTGAGCAGCCTTTGGGTATTCCTAAGGTCAGCTTTCATCAGCTGGCATGGTGGGGTCCGAGGGGAGGTGGGGATGTGCTGCCTGGGACTCTGGCTGAGCCTGGGCATCAGCAGGGAAACTGAAATCCCACAGCTCTGCAATTTGATCTTGGGATCTGTCCCCTGAACTCCTAACCAGCACCCACCTGCGAGCACGTATCGCTGGGTCTGATGCATGAGATGGGTTTCGAGGCGCCTTTTCCAGGCGCAGCTTGTTCTTCTGGTGGGACATTCAACTTAATTTTAGTTGTTTAGCCCCATCCTCTCCTAAATCTGAGTGCTGGAACAAGTCATATTTTTCCGTAGGAAAACTTTGTCCACACCTTTTGGGAAACCTGTGGGAAGGATGAAGACAGCTGACACACTGAGAGAACTTCTCAGGGTGTTTCCAGCCAGCAGCCCACCAGAGCCCCAGCATGGCAGGACAGGAGGCAGAGCAGAGGTCCCACATCACAAAGAGTCGTGCGAGAGGGGCCGGGCCCATGTGTGGGGCTCCCAGCAGGGCAGCCACTCTGCGGGAGCCATTTGGGTGTGCGCCGGGCCCCTGTGGTAAATGTGATATGAGCTGAGGTCTCTCAGCCCTCTGCAAACAGGCGGCAGGCTGCGAGATCTGAGAAGTGCCGTGTGTCTGCCGGTAAGACTGACTTCTACCTAGAAACTGCAGCGGATTTGCTCCCAGCGTCAGCGGGATGCAGGGGCAAGGGCTGCAGCATCTTCTGCTGTCACATTCCTGGAAGGACGAGAGATGCCCTGCTTGCATGTCAGGGCTGTGACTCACTCAGGCTGGAGCCACTTCTTGGAAAAGCCTCTCCTCTGGGCTAAAAATGGCTGAGGGGAATGCTGAAGCTGTCATAGCCAATGCCATACCATCACCAGATTCTATGCATGGCCATATCTATTGACCTCATTACTCATTTTTCAAGCGTGCAGCACCCTTTGCAGAAACGATGCTTCGCACAGACAGCTCAGCAGGGTGTCTGGAAACCTGCACCTCTCTGGGCAGTGACCAAAAAATTCAAAGCAGGTCTTCCTGGTGACAAGTGTGTCTGGCTGTGATGGTGTGTCAGTGGGGAGGAGAGCTCGAGCTGAAACACAGACTTTTGCCAATGGTACTTGTGTTGAAAAGGAAATAACTCTCCTGGGCAAAATAAAGTGTTTGTGGAAAAGCCCATCTACATGGCGACTGTGGTTTTCTCTTTCTCACTGTTTAGGAAGAGAAGCATCTGGAAGATCCTGATGTTGATGCTTCTGGTAGCACCATCCCGCTGCAGCTCTGCCATGGGAAGTCTCCATCCTCCATCTGGTGCATCCCCAGAGCACTGCAGGGAGAGGCACTCCTGGGCCTCCAAGATGCAAGGTGAACTTCTGTTATCACGCTGCCACCATTTGACTCTGCAGAAGCCCCCCGAGCTGCTGGGACAGCTGGTGTGGAGGTGGGAGGTTGGGGCTGAGGCCATGGTGCTCAGAGCAGCGTGGTGTGCTGGCCCACCAGCCATCTCCGGCCACAGAGATGCTGTGTGTGCTCTGGGACTCTGCTGCAGAGGAAAACAAAAGAGAAAATGAATTCCTGGTGTGTTTAAACACTCCCGTGTATCACACACAGCTTCCTCTGCAGTGCTTAGGCATGAACTTTGTACGGCACAAGCTGGGGCGTGGTGATATCCTTGTCCTCGTGGCTGGTGTCTCCCCCTGATCTCTGCAGCCGAGGGTCCTTTGCTTTGCAGTGCTGGGAGCAGGGAGCAGCCCCAGCAGCCAGGATTTAGTCTGGGGGGTACCTTCCCATGCTGGCAGGATGGTTTCTGTAGCACCAGGGATGTTCTGTTTCCACTTCTGGATGTGACGCTGAGCTGATCTTGCTGCTCAGGTTTCTGTGCACAGGTGGTAGTTCCTACAAAAGGGGTAGTTCCTACAAAAGGGGTACCATGCACCCCTGCCCAGGGGTTGTCCATGCCCCTGTGGCCATCAGTGAAAGCAGCTGGGCATGGTCAGAGCTCGGCTGGGACCCGGGCTTCGCATTGCCTCTGGACCTGGGCTCTGTGCTGGCCCTGCTCCCATGGGTGGTGGTGGAGGTGGCTGGACCTGGAGCAGACATACACCAGCCATGGGCAACTGCTTCCTTGGCCATGCAAAGGAAAACCTGCCGCCGGGGTCTGTTCAGGCAGAGGCATTCCCAAAACATCCATACTTTGGGGGTGTTGGGCTTGCTCTCTGCTCAGCAGCAGGGCTTCTCCAGCATCACCACAGCACCATGGCATGGAGGCCTTTCGTTTTCAGGGACAGCTTTCCGGGTGGCTGTGTGCGGAAGGGATGGAGGGATGGACAGGGAGGGGAGCCGGAGGAGTCAGTAGATGGCAGAGTTGTTTTAGCATCTGCTCCCTGCCGTGTCTCTTGCACACTCACAGGGATTTTGTGATGGGTTTGTTAGCAAGATGACGCCCCAAAGCCTGGGCCATTGCAGCCTGGCCTAGGAGCAAGCTGTGGGCTGCTGCAACCCGGCTGGTGGGGGCAAGCACCCGCAGCATCACGCTGCAGCAGCGCAGGGCTGGCACCGCGCAGGGAGAGGGCTCCTCGCGACGCCTGCGTGCCTGGCTCAGAGCATCGCGGCTTACAGCGCCCAGACGAAAGGGCTGCGGGTTCCCGTTGCAGTATCTATTGCATGCCATCCAAGTGATGCTGCTCTGCTTTGCATCGCTTTGCAAGAGGTTCAAGATCGGTTTTGCTGCTTCCGACCGTGTATGCATCGTCTTGGTTGGGCTCTCAGACCGAGCGTTAGTAGAGAGCGTGGCTGCACTTGGATTTCCACCCCAGCTCAGGTCCCTCCTGCCCTCAGGCGCTGCTCTCTCCATGGGGATGGTTACTCCCAGGCAGGGGTTGAGGACTTTCTCCCCAAAGCCCTCAGGTCAGGGCAGTGCTCCTTGTCTGCCCCTCGCCCCTGTGGCTGCTCGCCCTGGCTGGCTGATCTCCTGCCATTGCCAGCAGCATCACTCTCTCTTGCTAACCCTGGGGTTGTGCATGGCCCCAAGGAGATCTCAGGAATCCTGAGGGATGAGCACAACCTCCCAGGGGATTCAAAAGTCAGTGGAGGGAGAGGGGAGAAATGACAGCGAAGCCTGAAAGCGGATGCAGAGAAGAGCCATGGAGGTGACTCTAGCACTGCTGGAGAAAGCCCTATGATGAGAGCCTTACGGAGCTCGCTGTGTGTAAAGTTTTGAAAAAGATGAGTAATTTGCATTAATATTGCCATGGCAGGGGGAGTGTGGTGTAATGCAGGAGAGAAAGGGAGGAAGATTCAATTAGTGGCTGCCAAATCAACCCTGGGAGATATTGCCCATCTCTTGGTAATTTCCAGTCTGGATCCAGATGATTTGCTGCAAGATGTATCGGTGACACGCAGCCCCGGTGGGATAACCAGGCATGGTCAGCCCGGGGCTCAGACAGCACGAGGGCTCACTGCAAACCTCCCACTGCGGAGGGAAAGGCTGTGCAGGACAGCAGCTGATCCGGGTTGTGCCTCACCCACCTCCCATGACAGAATCCACCTGAAATCCTTGGGGTCCATCCAGCCCAGCACTGCGCATGGCATCACCTCCTGAAGTCTGGCCAAGAGCTGTGAAACCCTCCTTAGGGCACAATGCAATCCCTGACTTATGGTCATCTCCCACCCTCATGTCCGGGGACCCTTGTGGGGTGATGGAGCTGAGAGCTGGGTGGCTCTGCCACGGCAAGGCTGGGCTTGGCCCCATGGAGCCCAGCAAATGCTTGGATCCGGCTGCAGCAGCAGCTGCCGGGGGCTCAGCCCCACAGGGTGGGGAGGAATGGCAGCATCCCCCCTCTCCTCCCAAGGTTTTTGTTTTGTTTGCGAGTCCCACACTGA
>Ga0181612_136515_pt1 | contig 25393 bp, 15 predicted proteins | sample HoacroProtozoa21_FD_119630 | JGI IMG/M metagenome (GOLD analysis project Ga0181612, IMG submission 119630) | Hoatzin crop microbial communities from Cojedes, Venezuel. Combined Assembly of Gp0051906, Gp0051904, Gp0051908
AGGGAGCGTGGGCACCGCTGCGGCTCCATGCTTAGGTGGCCGAGGCCTCTCTTCTTCAGAGATGTCCTCTTGCCCCCCTGCATGGGAAATGTATGCCCCAGCCTCTTCTGAACTGCGGATCCAAAAATCATCTCAGTGCCACTGCATCAGGACAGATGCCGCGTTAGAGCTTCCCCTGGGAATACCAAATCCCTGCAGCACATGGGCAGCTTTAGACTACAGGCCTTGGGGGCAGCCTGGTCGGTGGGGACAAGCTGGGAGCCTTCCAGGAGATGGAAGCTTCCCCCAGCTGTCCTCGTCCAGCCGCACTGGAACGCAGTGATGCACAGCTCAGGGAAGAGATAAGATGACCACCAGGAGCTTCTAAATTCATTGTTCACAACTGCTGCTTGCTCTAGTCCTGCATGTCCAGGAGGCATTGCTCAAAGGAAACAGAACTACTTCTTGAGGAGACAGGACTGTTTCTGGCTGTCAGAAGGGAAGGACAAACCATTGCCTCTGCATCTGGAGCTGCCATGTTCTGCATCTGGAGCTCAAAACTGCTCTCACTGGCCCCATTTTTCGCTGCTTCTCTTGTAAGCAGGACATACATTTGCAATCCCCCAGCACTGCTTACACAAGGAGGGCTGTCAGAATTTTTCTGGGGGGTTGTCGATTCTTTTTGGGAGTCAGAAATTTCCAGCTTCTCAGATTACTTAGTAACAAAGTCAGTGTTCATGATGTTAGGTAAAAGAGGTCGGGAGATCTGGCCTCAGTTCCTTTTTCTGTGTGACTTCAGGCGAGCCACAGCCTTCCTATACCTTGACCGCACCTACACAGTCTTTCCTAACCGACAGCTGCAGCGTGATGGAAAACAGCCATCTCCTTCCAGCATTCCCCGGCATGGGGAACACAGCCTTATGAGTCCTGGTAATCTCAATGTGCTAATGCAGAATTCACAGCAGACCAACACCATCTGCCCTCACCTGTGTTTTAAAAGCCAACAAATGCTATGCAGAGATAGCTTTCTCCTGAAAATTTCAGAATGAACTGAACAGTTCCTTTCTGCCTGGCATTTTTGGTAGGAGGAGTTAAAAGTATTGCTGCCTATTCTGCTCTTAAAAATGCAAGGTTCTAGTACCCCTTTGCTACCACAGTTTCCAAAGGCCCTGTGGCCCTCGCGATCAAACACCCGTCTCCTACCTGATGTTACCAAACAATCCTCTCTGGACACATACAGTCACCCAGCACACGACTGCTGAGACAACAACAGCAGCAGAGGAGGGAGACTTTCCATCTGCAAGTATGGAGAGTGTGTTCCCCACAGTAATGGCACTGCTGCCTTCCCCAGCCAAACAGCAGAAGTGCTGCCCAAACCCTAGCACTCCTTGCTATTGAGGGTTCCTTGGACCTGGCTGCTCTCAGTCCGTGGGACATTATTCTGTGCTTAAGGGTGGATAAGTTGGGGTGTCCACTGGTGAACGAGAAAGGATTTCTGCTAGGGTGCTGTAAAAGTTGTGGTTCACCAATCACTGCTTTGATGGGGGACGCCAGGGAGATGTCCTTCTTTCTCATGCAGGTGGGAGTGAGGAAACCTGCTGGAGAACACGAGCCACCACCCATCCAGCTGCCAGCTCCCAAGCACTGGGCAAAGGCTTTGCACAGTTCTAGCTCCAAGCTCCACTTCATCAATGCACTGCCATTTCTCTCCTTCTAGATGCCAGCTCCAGAGCAGAACAATAATCCAACCACGCAGAAAGCGCACAGGCCCAAGATGAAAGCTGCAAGTTCAGAGGTTAGAAGGGGGTCACAGTCCAAGGCAGGAGCCATTGCAGTTGTCTGGGGTCGGTTTCCAGCAGTAGGTATAATGCAGGCGTTCTGTATGTACATCTTGGCATTCAGGCAGGAGGAGGGACACTTACATTGGTGGGAAAGGAGAAACTCTCACTCCGGGATATATGATACCTGCCACACAATAATGTGGCTCCTTTCAGCCTTGGAAAGTACTGGCTTGACCTGGGTGGCATCTCCTGCATTCTCCTCTGTCTCATCATCTTCTCCATCCCCTGAAGAGAGAAAACAGAGTAAAAAAAGGCAAATTTCACTGCTCTGGAATACTTCCAAAGAGGCCAATATCCCTGCTACAGTCTCAGCAGTCTGACAACAGACAGCATGAGCTGAGACCTTCTTTGATGCCTGGAGAACATTTATAGCAACATGGTGCATTTCTGAAGCAGGACTGTACAGATGGAACAAACCATCTCCAGCAGTAAGGAAAACCACCCCTCCTTTCAGGAAAGCCTGTGTTTACAACGCGGAGCAACCTCGAGCAGCACAGGTGACCACAGCAGGGCAGCAATGTTTGGAGGGAGCAGCACAAGTGGTTTTATTCTTTCCAGGGCCATTAACGCAGACTGCGTGCACTGCAGGCACAGGCAGCAGCAGGATTTGGCAGCCTTGTGCTGTGCAAGGAGAACGCTGGCTATCTGCCCTCACAGCCAGAGGCAGGAGAAACAGAGCAGTGCTTTTCACAGCAGTGAACCCTCTCTCCACCACCACAGCCCTGCACCCTGTCTCGTTCCAGATGCCTTCCCACCACAGGCACTCACCGATCCGGAAATCGATGTACCCTTCTCCTCCACTCAGCACCAGGACGTTCTTCAGCTTCTGCCCCTCGGTCTCTGTGGCCGCTGTGCTGGGGTTCTCTGAAGGGCTGTCCAACACACTCCCATTCAGGGTTGCTAGGACATTGCCTGGGAGAGGACAGCAGTGCTGTCAGTGCCTCTGCTCAGCCCCCATGTGGTTAACACACACAAACACACACACAATTGGGCAGGCCAGTTTCTTCTGCTGGAGAAATCTGGAAGTCACTGCAGTTTAAACTACTGATGTCTGAGCCACAGTGATCTGCAAGCGCTGGAAATGGCACAGACAGCTGTCTGCTGCAGATCAGCTCAAGCTCCTGCCGCAGAATGGGCGGTGGCACAAAACTCTCACAAGGAAGGGCTGTGCTCATCCTTACCAGGCACAGAGACGAAGAACTTGACAGCATCACGGTGGCCGTGGAAACAGAGCTGTGCCTGAGCCATGGAGCAGTAGGGGATGAAACTGCTGGCAGATTTGTCACTGTTGTCATCACCGTACACGTGGATGACCCCGCCAGAGCGGCTGCCCTCTCCAGAGGTTGGTGAGGTCTTGTTGGCTGGGGACAGGGAGGAGGAATATTGTCAGCAACGGCTTTGAGTCCCATTTACAGGAGGGACTCAATCAAAGAGAAAACTCATGAGCCCTGAAGAAAAACCTCTAAAGGTGCAAGTCTTGTGTAAAGGGCGTGATGGAGGAGACCACACTAGACTATACAGTCCCTCTTCTCTTAGGCTGGTAACAATCCACTCATGATCACAAACTACATTTTCTCATCAAATCTAGAATTTGGCTACTACTAGTATTTGTGCTAAATGAGGCACACATCCCTGGAGGTGCTGGCCAAGAGTGACCCTAGGGCAAGCTAGACAAGGTCTCTGAGGTGTCCCAGTGAGGGCCTTTTCACCAGCAGCAGTCCTGTCCAGCCTCCAGAAATGACCTACAGTCCTAGGATCAGTCTTTTGTATCTGGCAGGGTATTCAAAGGTGTCCCCTGCACCCTAAAATATTTAGGGCACCTGGAGGAGAATTACTGCTATTTTCTGGATTGGTGAAGTTTCTCAGTTTCCAAGCCAAGTCCTTTCCTCATGCCAAGCCATGAGCACACAGTCTGCTGAAAGCAGTCACTGGGTCTGGTGCAGGCTCTAAGCTCAGTAAATGGCACAGCAGTGGAGCAAGATCCTTCCTGAGCCCTTGATTTAGCTGTGACACCAGAAGATCAGCTACTCAAGCAATAAACATCTGAAAGATGTTCACCATCCACAGCTTCCAAGAATTTCAAGGTGGGCACAGGGGCCAGCATCCATCATGTCCAGGCTCCGAGAATGCAAATCCTTCCACTCACCAATGAAGAGCGACCAGTGCTCAGAGCTCAGGATGGGAGATGCTTTCCTTCCGCGTGCATCCACAGCAGTAAAACAGAAACAGTACTAAAATCAGAAGTCTTTCACTTTCTGCGAGAGAACTGAATTGCTTGCTTAATTATCTGTAGTTCTGTATTTTGGCTTGGACTGGATTTCAATTATAAAATTACTTGGACAAAGGAGACTTATACCTATCAGGCTTAAGCCAGGATGGCACGACAAGTACTAATATTTTTACAGAAAAATGAGAATCAGTGTGTGCAGGGGGAAGGATCCACAAGATGAAGGCTCTCTGCACCTCTGTGCTTTGCTTTGCTGTGAGCAGCTAAAACTGGATGAGGTCATCTGATTGACAGATGGGGCTGGTACTAGCACTTCTTCTCGCTCAATATCTGGCCTCTTACTGCAACAATATCAGATGCTTTAAAAGGAGGAGACATAAGTTGATAATGCTTCCGGACAGCCACAGAAATACCTTACAACGAGAAAAAAAATACTGCTTTCTGACCTTGGAAAGGCTAAGGCAAGCATAACTTTGAACCCAAACCCTGCCTTAATTGGCACAAACCCAAACAATTCTTAATGTTTATCAAAGTCCCCTCTGGTTAAAAGTCTTGGGTGATCACTTGCAGATGGCAGGTGCCAAAGCACCTACTGCCATTGGCCTGGAACTGATGAGAGAAGCATCCTTGGAAAACGGAGGATGATCAAGGAAGACCTTGGAAGAATAGTCTGCTCCTGCTTTCTGGAACTCTCTGACTGAATGAACCTTTACAGTCCCCATCTCAAACCTGGCCTAACACAATAAGGGAACTACTGATGAAGAATAAAGTACTCTTGACACACAAAAAACAGAGGGATGGCTGATGAGATGGATGAAAATGTTTTTAGCCATGGGAAATGAGGGTATTTACATTCCTGTCTCTGGTCGCTTTTCTCAGATGCAACTTAGAGTGATGAGAAAAAATGGTTGGAGAGAGCTGAACAGCAGGATGGAAGGGTGGGAAACTGACTGCAAAGGTGAATGGGTGAAAAAGGAGTGAAAGCAGAGGGAAGGAGGCAACGAACTTACCCCGGAGCCCAAGGAGTTGGCCTCGGTGGAGGACTACAGCTAGGCACAGGCAAGGAGTGGGAACAGAGGGGCACAGGAAGAGACAGGCAGGACGGGAGAGAAGAAAAAGGTGATTACTGGGAGAAAATTAAGGGAGCAACAAAAGCCTGTAAAACCTAAAGAAACTGCAACAGGAGCTACACGCTCAGATCGGTTTATACCAACACTGTTCCTGCTCACTTGGCTCTTACCTTACAAGGACAAAGGTAATATCTGAGATGGGAGAGGGACCATGGTCACAAGGATCCATTGCTAAAGCTTCTAGTGAGACCTTACTACTTACCACATTTTTACAGAAACACCAAAAGATAATGCAGCTGGTTTACAGCAGGGAACAAGCTTAACTCTGAATTAGGACAGCAGCCCCAAGAAAGAATGGGCTTTAAATCAGGGATTCAGAAATGAGATCGAGACTGCAATGCACAAAGACAACTGTGTCACTGGCTTCCTGATGTCAGGCATATCCAGCTCCACTAGCCTTAGAGGAGACCATCTCAGCCCTGACTTCCAGCAGGATTACAACAGGTTTGCTCCTGTTATACATGAGCTATTTGCTTCTCAGATTTCTTGCTAGCAGTGGTGAGAAAATGTTCATTTGGCTGCTTTCTGTTGAAAGCAACTGCAATTTGCCGTAGGATACTGATTTCTACTTGCCTGATAAAGCTGAGCCCTAATTGGAGTAAATGAAGCTTTTCTAAGGTCATTTTCTGGAAAATACTGTTATGGAGATGTTTAGATGTCTATGCCCAAACAAAATTTCCAGGGAGATCTTCCTGATGACTTCTCATCCCACGGCCTCCTTTTGGAGACTTACTACAATTCCCAAAGCTTTGTTTCTCCTGTTTTCCAGTAGCTACAGAATCAGTTCACATCAGTTTGCTCTGTCAAGGTCATGCTCAAAACAGAAGACTGTACGGATGGTAGAGATGTCATGGGTCCCCCAAGAAGGAAATGGCTTCAACTGAACTGAAAGGGATATTAACAAATACCTATTTGGTTTTAAACAGGTTAAATCCATTCAACTGAACACTTAATTCCTTAATAAGAAAGAGCTAAACCAAGTTCAGGGTTGCTCACACTCAGGGCTCTTCTCTCTGAACACTGCTATGATCAAAGGTGCATCAGGTTCAGAGTAAAAATGTCCAGAAAGAATTAGCATGCCAGAGCCACCCACCACGGTGCACTAATAACACACAAAAGCATTCTTTTTTGGGGGAGGGGGACACAGAATTATCTCCAATAAACATCACTTACTCTCAGTCAATGGAATGGAGATGACGACACCGTTCCCTGTTCCTACCCAGAGGCGGTTGCCAGCAATGAGCAGGGCTGTAATCCGAACGAATGAGAAGCCCAGCTTTCCAGTGCCTAGTAAGCATGCATAATTGGAGAGTCAGTTATGACTTTGGGCCAGGTCTGCTAATGAATTTTGCTTTCTCTCTGATCTCAGTAAGCAACAGACCACTTACTGACAGTCCCTACTGCCTCACCTAGCATCTTGCTGACATAAGGCTCAATGTCGACATCTTGCAGATGTTGATGGCTGTGGGCATGGTAAAGCCTCAGAGTGGAGTCCAGGCGGATAGAAACCCACACTCCATCTCCAATCCATGCCAGCTGTCGCACCTGACTCTCCCGCCGAGGGTGGGCATCAAAGGATTTCTGAAATGCCAAATAGGTAGACCAATGTGAGTTCACAAAAGGTTTGCAACCATCTACACATATACTCCATCTTCCTCAACTGAGATCACTTGTTTGGGTTTCAAAGCTCTTGAAGAAAATGTGTTAATGCCAGCTGACCTCAGAAGTTCACTATAGTATAGAGAAAATCCCTCACTTCAAATTATGAGTTGTATAGCAGCTCTGCAGAGATTACAATCTTTGCTGACCACTTCAGAAGCAAGAACATTTAGAAACCAAGAGCTTTCAATGCACTTGGTAGAAAAGGAGAACACACAACTCCAGTATAAATTCCAAATATCAAACTGCTTTGGCTCATTGACGTAAACTTCAGATTCACCACTTCTTCTCCCTTTGATTAGAATTATTCCAAGCACTAAACATATGTTTGTACGAACATCACTGTATTGAACCAAAAGGCTCTAAACATTGTCTTTTTCTTAGGCAAGTGGGATCACTGGGGCTTGCTAACTGTACCTTTGTGCCAAAATGCCTACAGAGAAAGAAGTCTTAGACCATATATGAAGGGTAGCTGTAAAGCATGCACGCACACAGTATGTGGCCTCATAGACTCACTAGTAAAGGCAAAGGAAGCGCTCAGTTTAGATCTAAAGATTTAAGCTCTGCAAAAGAAGGAAGGAATAAATACTCCTCTGGCAGATTGCGTCATAACGTGACCAAGATTGACAGTTTAGGTCCTGCAGTCAGCAATGACAGTACAAAGGTCCTGCATTTCCACACACTGCAGTAGAAAACAGCTAGAAGAATAAATACAACACAAGCGTGTGCATGCATAAACACACATTTGCTCTCTTACCTCAATCTGCATTGTCTTAGGCTGGATAACATGGATTTTGTTCTTGTAGCCACACCAGACTCTATCATACACAACAGCCATGCAGCGGATGGAATGGTGAGTGTGACCGAGGTCCATTAGGTGGTAATTGCTGAGATCCCACTGACCATCTAAGGTGAAAAACAAGCATGGAAAGTTGCCTCTCCTTCACGACGTGACAGTATACAATAGAATCATCTACCTTTCCATGTATTTCTAGGTGTACAGGCTTAGCTAATACTCAAATGCTCATTTTGCTTATGTCTGTGAACTTCCCATGAATCTGTAATACTACTTTGGGCACAGTCTCATACTTATGAAACACATGACAATAAGCTTTAGTTTGGTGGGCTGAAAGCTCTCCAAATCAGGCTAATTTAAACATCCTTTTATTATAATGAAGTGAACAGGTTTGTCTAACAAGTACAACAAAAACAGCAGAGGAAGAAGAAAGAAGAAAGCCTAACAAGACTATGTGGAAACTTAAAAGGAGAAGGACCTTGTGGTGAGGCTTCCTTGTATCACAGACAGACAACATAATTTCCCTGAAGTGTCAAATCCAGCATAAGGAATCTATCTCTCACATTTATTTTCTAACTAACCACCCAGATACTGTGTCCTTCACAGACAGGTGGCCTCTATGTCAGGAAGCTTTATCCTGTTGCTGATGGGAATGATTTGTATGTGTCAATGGTCAGGCTTGAACTCACGACAAAGGCTGAATTAAACTTCAGATTGCACAAAACCAGAAATCTCCATATTCCAGCTACTGAATGAATAACTAAGTTCTTCATATGCAAAAATTAGTCACAGCAAATTCTCATGTGCTTTCAGATAGAAACACAGCTCAGGAACTGCTCAAGTCATAATGAAACAAAACCTACAACAGTGAACACGACAAGAAATACAGAATTCAAAAAATATCTTGAAGTGACAGTATTAAGGCATGTTAGATTACTCAGATATCTTTTTTGCAACAAGAAAAACTGACCAAGTGTAATGCTATGGCTCCATTTATTTGGGATTTCCAGAATTCCAGAGAATCCCAGCTCTGCCTGTTGTGTATGCAGTGATCAATTCCACTACTTCCACAGAGCCCAGCTTTTCTGGGAAGCAGTAGGCCTATGTACAACTGCAGAGATGATCTGCTCGGGTACAGCCTGAGCTGTATGGAACTCCCTGTGCATGCCTGGTTACAGCTGATTTGCGAATGCACAGTAACACCAACATGGCCCAAACGCATTAAACTTATCAAGCACGCCTCAAACAAATGCACAGCATATATATTCCTAAAAGTTGCATTTACTTTGCATGTGCTACACAGAACATACACACATGGTTTTGTTCAGAAAAGCTCAGGAAATGGTGTTGACGTATGTCTTAGATGTTTCCGGGTAAAGATTACACATGTATAACAGCTAGGCATTTTAATCATATGTCTGTACTCTGGCAAGCCAGCACCTTTCCTTCTCGATTCAGAATAGCATTTGATCCACTGCTACATTTTCGGCTAAGTTTGGTTTTCTCTTATTACGTTGATTCTTACCTTCTCCCCGGTGGAATATGGCTAGTGTTCCATCTGCCAGAGCAACAAGAACCCTCCCCTTCACATGCCTGAAATCACAGAAAAGTAAATACTTACAAAAATCTGTAGAAGTAAGGGACTAACACATCCTTTCTGACATCCATGCACACCATCTTTATGTTCTCTCTACGATTCCCATTCAGTTTAGCACTTGCAGGAACATCCTGCAAGGGCAAAGGAAGTTACTACAACTTACCTTTGTTGTAGTAAGATCATCCATAAATTTCCTATTGAGGTTAACTTCTCCTTCAGGCTACAAACTCCACCAATTTTAACAAATTCCACCTAATTTACATTTCAGAAATTTTGCCTTTCTCCTCCCCACTTATTTCCTCCTGATACTGTTAATCATCTCATCTAGTACCTTACTCACTGAACTGGGTCAGGTCTGTAGTTGAGCAGAAAATGGCTCAGTATGAGGCTTTCCAATAACAAAAACCTTTGGAAACTCTCCTCACAAACCAATGCCCTTAGAAGAGCAAAGAAAAAGATGACTGACAAAGAGCTGCTACCCCACCTAAAGTATCGCTTAGGCACTGAATCTTTTCCTCCAGTGTCCCTTGGCATGCACACTTACACTAGACTCAGCACAGAGTCCTTCAGCTTTATCGAGTGCAGACACTTCTTCCAGTTGGATACAGCCGAGTGCACATAAAGCCTGTGAGAAAGGATAAATCGAGAAGGGTTAGCAGCAAGGCCCCACAACTTCAGTCTGACTAGGCTTGAGTCTTTTCTTCTGATAGGAAAGGTGGAGGGTAGGTAAGAAAATGATGTTAAATCCCTGTGCCTATGATGAGCTGAGGGCTCAGAACAACAATGAGCAATTAAAAACTATTCCAGAAACAAGAAGTGAACTAAAACCGTGGAGACATGAAAAGTGGAGCCCAGAGAACGGAAGTGACAGAGAGATCTATCAGCCCAAGGGGAACCTACCAGCCATTCTGTGCTCCCAGCCACATGGTGGGGGCGGCACTGGTGCAAGTCCCAGCAGCATCCCCATTCAACTCCTGATCTGGCAGTGTTGTGCTTGACTCGGTTTTCAGCTGCCCATTCTCCCTAAAAAGGCAAAAGAACATTGTTAGAGACTTTAGCAGTGGCAATGCACAGAATGCCCATCTATGCTCACAGTCTGGCATTCACAAGCAGATAAGGGCACTTGTATACACAAATAGCTTCCTTCTCTTCAGTGTTCTTTCATTGCTTGATTCCTGAATCTGAAATTTGCAAAACTACCTTTTTCCCCACCAATACAAATAGCAAGTACTTCAAATCTATAGAACTTTAGTGTTTAGCAGTACTATTATATAAACAATATCTTCTCCATTCATTTCCAACCTCCACAGAAATAACTTAGACTTGGTCATTTAGGAAGAAATTCTGTCCAAGACTTCCACCTTGCTCCTTAGGCCACCCCATCAAAGTCATTTGTCTTAAGAATTTTTGGGTAGTGAATATGCTTTCTTCTATATCTTTACAGCACTTTAGAGGTACTACTAGAATAAATCAATCATACTACTAGAATAAATCAATCATCATTTTTATACATGAATCAATAAGCTCCTTCAGTAAGAACATTAAGTGCACATGTGCTTTGGAAGATCTGTCTTAACAGCAGGTCTAAATTCATACTGAGAGATCAAATATTTGCACTCAGCTGACACAGTCTGCTGCAGGGTGAACCATGTTTATTTTCATTTAATTTCTTTCTCTCCCTATTGTCCCACCTGTAATACTATTTGGGCACAAAACTGAAAGAAGCTTGACACTTTATCAGAAGAACAGGCTGGTTCTCTTATCAAAAAGCTTATGAAAACAGAGCTGATATATAACCGAACTGGCACTTTGGCCCCAGACTGCCTACCCATTCTGCCTAAGAGGTGCCTGTGCAGGGACTGGGTCTGTAAACACGTGCTCCGTGAGGGGCCCAGGCCGGGCCTGAGCAGGCTCTGCCTCGCTTGTGCCATTCTCTGGTACCTCCGTAGCTTCTGTTGCCTCCTCAGTAGACTGGGACTGGTTGATCTTCCCATTGCAGACAGCAGACACTTCACCTAAAAGACAAAGAACTGTGTGAGACATACTGCAGAATGAGCCTGGTAAGTTAGCTATACAGAAATCAGGCTGTCGATTTTTTAATTTACCCTTCCTTGCTAAATTCAATAAAGCCCTGAGCCTGCACCACAGACAGCAGCTCATCCAGTGTTTTCTGCTTGGATGGGGAACAGAGGCTATTTTAAAGTGAGGCATAATCTGTGATGAGCAAAACATCCCAAGTTCTCCAGGGCTGCCCACTGAAGTGTGGAGTGAGCAAGGGCACCATTATGGTTTTCATACCTGACTTCACAAGAAGACATGGTTCAGAGGAGAAAGCAATGAGAACAGAAGCAATGGTAGCAGGGCAAACATATCACCTGTCCAAAATACTCTGCTATATGACCCTCGCAACCAGGCTGCAGGATGTGGATCACTCAGAGAGAGAAGGAGTGCTCTAAAGAGAAACGGACCAAAAGAGCCTTTGATCTTCCTGCACCATATTAAGAAACTTCTTGAGGCCTCTGAATTCGTTAACTCAGGGACAGGAGGATGCAGCTGTAAGACCATAAGCTCTTAGAGGACTAGCTATAATTGGACTGCCATTAAGTTTTATGTCCCAAAACTCACTCTGTCCCTTGTCCAGCACAGGTGTGTCACCACGCGAGGAACAGTTGCTTCGTGGCACATTGCAGCGGGTTGCACAGCCCACCAGAGTGATTCCTGCCAAGACACCATCTGTTCCAGATGACTCATCAGGATTTACATCTCCCTCCAGAAAGATCTCGCCTGGAGGATAATCGCTCTCACTGGCCGCTGAAGGGCAAAGAACAGATTCTCCCATAAATCTAGCTGTCACTGCTAATTTAAATGTAGCAGTACTCCTGAGGTAACCATATGGATGGAAGATACTGACCCTCAGGGCTCACTACCCTGGGGAGACACCACAGCATCAGTCAACATCATGGCAAATCCCCTCATCCCCAGCATCAACATCCAGGCCAGCTACAGAGCCCTCCCAAACCTGGGCAAGGCTCACTCTTGCTCCCAGGAATGATCCTTTATGCACCAAAGGAACAACTTACTAACTGTTCAGCAGTGGGGGATCTCCACGGAAAGACCCTACAAGAAGGCAAGATCTGAGTTATGGCTTTGAGGGGCAATTACAGAATGCAGCAGGGTCCAAGGGTTAGTTCTGATGTGAGGATGCTACATCTGTCACTCCTCAGCGGAGCAGGTGACCCTGTGCAAATCACAGCCAATGCCTGGGCCCCACTTACCAGGGATGCTGGAGATGCAGAGCACATGAGCATTGCAGACAGTGAACTGGTCCACCACTGTGCCAGGCTGATTGGCATCAATAATTACAACTTTACTTGTTGACAGCGTGCTAGTGAGGATCCAGACACGACTGGATGTGGCATCCATTTCATGGAGGTCCTTTGCCTTCAGGAGAGAAAACACATGGGCAGATTCAGTGCTCCTCTCAGATCAGACTGAGCATATTAGTGCCTGGCAACATTTACACATGCAAATTCCACAATGCCGGCTTCAAAGAGCCAAGTCTCTTCCTAGCTGATGCAAATAAACAATATGAGCTATGCAAATTTCATTGATGTTGCCGCACTAGTATCTGGCACACTGGCCAAAGAGCCTATCTGGCTCCTTAGGGCAAGAGGAGTTTGGCAACTGATTTCTCTTCTGAGATATCTGACTAATGTATCACTGAACATTCACTTTAGACAGAATACCATGGAGCTGGGCTGCACTCAACTCAAAGTTCAAGCAAGCCGATCTCAGAAGACTATAGGGGAGCAGCATAAGACAGCTGTGGAAAAAAACCCCACAAACCAGAAAGGATTAAACATTGTATTATTATCTGCGAATTACAGCTTGGTTCTTAAAAATAAAATCACAGTTAAGACTTAAAAAACAGAGCTGGAATGAACGTCAAGAGCTTCAACTTCTGAACCAAATGGACTCATGAACTCTGCTATGTCTGCATTATTTTTAACAAAGCTTTGCCAGAAGTTATTTATTATTTAATTTACAGTGACGAGGACTCCATAATCTTCCTAGCAACTTGATCAAGCACTTAATTACCCTTAATATTATTAATTTTTTTCAAAATTCCAAACATTTCAAAAGCAGAAGTTGGACAATTTTATCCTGGATGATTTATCCCAAATCACACAGAAAGTTACTGAAGAGCCAGAACACCACAACCCTGCCCCACACGACGATGCCTCAGAAGTAGAAGTTAGAGCATTATATAGCATAGTACAAAGACATTGAGAGAGGGGGCATGTCAGGAACTGGAATGAGAAAATACACCAGCGCAAGAAAAAAAAAACCCACATTTACTTTTCTGACCTTTTTCTTTTCAGGCGATGTATGGTTACTTTTGTTGTTCTCGCCTTCCACTTCCCGATCACAGGTAAGCGGATCACGTCCAGGATCCAACTTCTGCCCATTCCCAGGCTCCTGCTCCACAGGTCTCCATCCCGTGAGATTGACACCAGCTGCACACCACAGCTAAGTAACAGGAACAGGAATCTTAAACTAAGAACTCTGGAGGCTCCAGGGTCTCATTAAATTCAGGCACCTTTGTAGAGAACTGGGGACACATATCAAACACCTAAAATATGTAGTTGGAAACAACAGATCTTGCTGATTTTTACTAGGAGACATAGTCAGATTTGATCGAGGTAAGATAAAGCTTCCCTGCAACCTAGCAAAAATCACTGTTTTCTTATCAGATGTGCCTAACAGATTTAAAGGAAATAAAGGTAATAAATCAGGTGCATAACTGAAAACAGGCTTCTGAAATGTCCTCAGTTTTTCCGACTCTGGTGTTCCTAAGTCATTGTAGCAAAACAAACAGGACATGGCAGATGTTATTAGCTCAGGTACAATATGCATGACTGCTTAGCTAAGATTGACAGTGACTGCTTGGCTGAGGATACACATTCAGTTCACTCCTGTTCCCTAGTCCTCCTCCCACCTCTTGCACTCTTCTGCTTCCTCACACACTCCTTTGCCCAAAAATCAGTGTCGGTCTGATCTTAGAGAGCTATTTAAAGAACTATGACACCAAAAAAATGAAGTAAAGAAAAAAAAAGGAAAAGGAAAGAAAAATCTGCTGGTTTAGCTCCCTACATAACAAGTGTAAGGGAAAGAAGCACACTGCGTATTTTCTGAAATAAAATTTAGCTAACCTCCTATGAGCTATTTCCAGATAGTTTTTTAGAAGAATGCTGAGAAAAGAACTACAGAAACAAATACTGGATTTATCCAAATCATAAAGGAAAGATGATGAACAGAATATTATCCGAGGATCACACCAATCTTCTAGAAGCAACTAACAGCATAAGAATTTTCTTACAACTTAAACATCAGAATGACATCTAAAAATGAGCTCTGAATGAAGTTAATGACAAACTGACTATTACAAAACAGCTAGTTATAGCAGATAAATGTGCTACGTGCAGAGATGACCATCTATTCTCAACCGCAATTCTCCTCAAAATATTCCAGTATTGACAGACACAGCTCCACAAAAGCCTACTCTAGATAATTCTGGCCTGTTACCAGTGAATCCCAGTCAACAGTGGAATCTAAAAAAGAGTGATGAAATGCATTTTTACTTTCACCTGCTTGTTTTAATGAATTTTTATATTATTTTATATTATACCCTAAGGAGTCTTAGCAAAACCCTTATAAGCATAAAACGTTGCTGGTATTATATAAGAGTCGTCTCAAAAAAGCATGAGATGTCAGACAGAAACATGGGACCTGGCAAACAGAATCAGCCAAGAATTACATCCTTACAGAGAGAGGTACTTTCCCCTACATACACTAGAAACCACCATTCAAATAAAGGAAACGGAGGATAGAAATTGGAATATATAATGTAAAAAACACACAGATTGTTGTAAAAATTGCACTTCTAGTGACCAAAATTCTTTGCTTATTCCGTGTCCCCTTTCTGGACTGCAATGGTATGCAGCAACAATGTACCTTCATGGTCGGGTCCTTCTCTACTAGTGGGCGACAATATACAGGAACGGGGACGTTTTTCATGCGAGTGTCTTCCTGACCACCATTGGGACTCAGCTGTGGGGGAAAAGAAGATGAAAAAGACAGTACAAAGCTGTAAACACCAGGCTATGGTGAGAGAGATGTAACCAATATGGTAGAACCTGACTTATTAGCCTCAGAGACAGGTGCTGTTGAGGCTTCATCTCACATCTTGTATGAAACAGAGTCCCTACAGGGATGGGAGCAGCCTACCCGAGAGACTGCCTCTCTCACCGTGATACAGTGCCACAGCTATGGTCAACAGAGGCTATACGCTGCACAGCTGACGGAGAAAGGGTAGTTAACAGATGCTCCTTGCAGAGCCGTCAGAACACTGGTGTACCTTTCCATCATGGCCTGAAACTCATCCACTTTCACACCACACTGCAAGACTCCTTCCTTCCAGGTGGTCTTTGACCAGTTAAATGAGTCACAGGCCAACAAATGAGGCTGATGACATTTGATTTTGTGTTACTGACAGGGAAAATTGGGAGCAAACTGCACCACATTCGTTTTTTATATTAAATGATTGGTAAAGTTCTCAGAGTATAAATGAAATATCTAATGTTCAAGCCTAATTATAATAACAAAGGAAACAAGTACAGGTCTCTGGACAAAGTTTAATTACTTTTGGTTGAGGGTAGGTTCTTTCAGCACCTTCATGCAGAGGAATGCCCCTTCAATTGACGTTGGTGGAGATACAGAAAAGATTAATTTCACCTGTGCCTACAATTATTATACAAATAAAACATGCATATGATACCTCTAAATGAAATATTTAAGGAGTAAGGCTAAGGTTACCAGTGGGAGAGTCAGGCCTTCACTTGTTTCACTGTGAGGGAAGATGTCCCCTCAGCCTGTCCGGAGAGTGGTCCCTACCTGCTTGTACTTGGCAGGGAGGCTCCAGCCGCAGGCCTGCAATCGCCCATCATCATTCCGCACATGCTCCCGGACCTGGCGGTACTGCTCCCGCTTCTGCTCACGACGTGCTGAGGATGTACAGTCACTGAGGAGAGAAACAACAGCATCACTTCTCAATCTATGGTTAAAAATCGAAGCTGAAGGTTAAAGGAGTGTCGCCATAGCAGGGGGAGGAAACAGAAAGCAAACTAAATCCATCTTTGAAAACAGATGCAGGAAATTGGAGAGAGAAAAACTCTGTGAAGCCAGCACACACTGGCATGCCTATTCTCTAACTCCCTGTTACCTAAGCGATCTGGCAGGACAAATCATTACCATCTCCACTTCAATGCTCCAAGACCCCTTCAGAAACAGGGAATCAACCTTCCATAAGCCCTACAAATCTATGAGATTACAGCAATTTTTGCTTAGCTGTTACAATTTACTGATCTAATGTCTCCATCAGGAAGGCATTTTGAGTTGTTCCCCTCTTCATTATAGCCAACTATTTGTTTTTCTGTCCATTTTAAAGCTTTCTCTGCTGACAAGGAAAATATGTGCTAACTGCTGTTGAAACTGCTGGTTTCAACAGAACACCTCCAGCTTTGCACTGGCAAAGGTTAAAAGAAAAATTGATCTGCGAGCTCTTAAGATATGTTTTAATATAAAAAAAGGCTGTTTGAATATCAGTTCCAGCTCTCAATAGGTTTTTAAAGTATTCTTCCTAGGTACAAACAACATCAGCAAAAAACCCAATCCAAAACAAAGACCCCTACACACACATAATGACATATACACTTCAAACAAAAACAACCCCTGATAAAACAAAACACTTCACTGCACATGCTTCCTTCCCTGGGGAGAGGATGAGAGAACAAACAGCTTCTGACAGTGGTTAGTCACATTGTTTAATGCACTGCTGAAAAGCACTCGGACACCACACAATGACTACGACATTGTAATCAGATAAAAAGAACAGAATAAAGGCAGTGGGTATCTATAAAATACAAATCTACCCTTCTAAAGACCATCTCTCTTCTCCTGATCCAGTGCCTTTCCAACAAGTCTTTCTTCTTGCAGAATTTACAATGCTTTACCATCACATTCTCCAAAGCCTTTCCACAAAAACATTACGACATATGAAACTGTACAACCTTGTAATGGTCGAACACACATATTTTGAAGTCAAGTAAAATACAGGAGAGTTTTCTCCCTTCATGCCAGAAACTTAAAGAACAGGGAAAAGACTCTGCAGTAGCAACACTCCGATGCTCTTTTTCAGCATGGTTAAGAGTAAAACCAAATATCGTAACCTACAAGTGCTATTGAGAGAACTTTTGTCTTCACCTAAATGCCTTGTCAACAGGGCTGGGCAAGACATTCCATCCCACTGCCCCAATGCTGCCATCACACTCTACCACAAAAGCCCTACTTCATTCTACCATGCAGTCTGCGAACACAAGTGCAGAATTAGGGTTGAGGCCAACTCAGGCCTACAGTGGTCCCTGCTGAGAGGGACCATCATGGCCCAGAAAGCCACAGCAGCGATATGTTTGGAAGGACAAAGTTTCTTGCCATCCACGTGGCAACTGATGAGTGAAAGATCAGGGAGATAAACCACAAGAGACAGAAACATATTAACAACACACAGACTTTGTTCAAAGCAGAGAACAGCTTATTTTAAGAAAAGCTATTTGGGAGAGCTGCAGGGTGACTTGGCTTGCCACACAGCACACGACTCACTCGTCAGGGAAGAACTCCAGGGTGCGGCTGCCAGAGGAGATCTGGCACATGGTGTGACTGCGACGCTGGCTGAACCCTGCTGTTGTTGGAGACTTGTAGTGGATGTTCACAGATGGGTAGGTCCTCTTTGCTGGTGGAGGACTTGAGGAAGAGCTGAACAGACGGCTGAAGCTAGGGACAGACAAAGCCCAATAAAAAAGAGACAAGGTGCCTGGGGAGACAACACACCACAGATTCACAGCAGTAGAAGCAAGAGGTACACAATCAGGGGCTGTAAGCCCTTCATGAAAACTGCCCTACTTCAAACATAGAGCTAAGTGCTCAAGTTTGATTGACATTAGGTGTTTTTAGCTTCCAGAAACAGACAGCTACTGAAAACAGCCCTTTATTAAAACTGTGAATGTATGTCTCTATTCCAGGATACTTGTGATCTTTTTCAGCCTGTAAACAAAACCAATGTGGATGCATTTCTGCAGATGCAGATGCAGATCTGATTTTAATTTCACTAAGGACAGCCTTCGAAGGCAAAAGGATTCAGCTAACAACACTTTCACTTGACCTTTCATTAATGTCAGAGTCTATTAAGTTGCTGTTCACAGCAAACATGGCAACGCTTCCCCTTTTCTTAATCTCACACAAATCACCAAAGAACTTACAACTGCCAAATGGTGGATTTCTTCTTCTCCTGGACGGATGGGTGCTCACGGGAAGCTCTAAGGACAAACACAGCAGAAGCAGGTTAATTTCAGCATCTCTTACCCAAGTTTCTGCCAACCAGCAGGCCATTTCCATCAAGGAAGCCATGTGAAAATTCAGAATTCATTGTAGCATGTTGCAAAACACAACAGTGGAGGTGACATGCACTGGTCTTTAATGTAAGCACACCTAACCACTTTATGTTTCAATGATGTGAAGTGCAAGTAAGTGTGTTCAATTCAAAGTTTTATCAGCTCCCTGCAACATTATCATTGCCACAGTACTAGTCTGGTAAATACAAACCCCAGCATTATATTCATTTCAAGCCATAGCCTTTAGTATTCATTAATTAGAAGCAACCCTCTTCCCTACAGCTTCTCCTAGCTTAATTAGCACACAAGAAACAAGCAAGACAAACACCTGCCCAGTGTCTCCAAATAATGATGGCAACTCAATATTTGCAGCCTAGGTTCAGGAATAAGAGAAAGAATTAGGTATTAGGAGAGAAGCATCTACAGTTTGGAAAACTTCCAGCACTTAACCCATATCTTGGTAGGGGTTCCACTGACCACAAGGTCCAACATGGCCAAGTTCTGTCCATGAGACAGACAGAATATTCCCCAACATCCAGACTCACCTGATCATCTCTGTCCACCTGACAGCCTCCTGGAGCTCCATCAACCTCTCTTTGTACTGATTGCGCTCCATCAGAACCCGGGCCATTTCCACACGGGTGAAGCGGCGGCGCTGAGCTATGGGAATGTTGTCCTGCAGGGGGGAGGAGCACTGCTTCAGCCAACAAAAGATGGAAGGGGATTGATGTTAGTACAGGGCAAGTCAGGAGACAGAAAGACGTGTTTGTTAGTTCTCCTCCTGTTCTGTTTGGTCACCGCTGTATGAGGTGCTAATTATAAACAAGTGATCTCTAAACTATGGTCCATGGACCTCTGGGTTTTTCAGCAAACCCATGGAAATTAGAATTAGAACCACCACCAAACTGAAAACCCCACCCAAAGACTATTGCCAGTAAGGTGCTTTGATAGTCTGCAAGGAATTATGAGAGTTGACAGTGGTCCATTGGTCCAGAAAGTTTGGAAACCAAAGTTTTAGTTCATGAGCACATCCAGTCACAAGCAAAAAGGAGCACCACATAATGACACCTGTGCCCTCAAGAGGACTAGGAAGGAGGCGTTCTGTTAGTGCACACTGATAAAGGTGTAGGGCAGAAGAAACTAAAGCAAGGCGTTTTCCTCTTTGGTGATATAACTCGGCCTTCCAGTGAGGGCACATGCAGCTCTGGGTTAGGAGGCAACAGGAATGAGATTCTCTATGTCTCTTTTGAGGAGTGGAAAATGAGAACAACATAGTGAAGTCGGGGAAAGTATCTGCCCAAAACGAAACTGTAGGATAGGGGAATTCATTACTAGGAAGTGGCACTGGGTTGTGCCTAGACTGTGGCAATTCCCGAGCTCAGCCTGGCTGGTGAGTACTGCTGAGAGCTGGAATAGCACAAATTAACCAAGGCCCTCCCCAGCCTCCCTGGACTTGGAATAAAATTGTATGACCAGTCAAAACAAGAAGTGTATAAATGAAAAGGAATTTTACAAACTTTTATTTTTATTAAAAAAAAACAGACTTCCTGTCAGTTCAGCTTAAAAGAAACCCAGTCCTCTTCAGCATTTCACAATCACAACTTGAAAATTTTCCTATCAATCTAAATTCTGACCAGATCAATTCACAGCAGTTCAGTCAAGAGAATTAGGCTAGAACTGAACCCGCTCCAATACCTTTTACAAAGTAAGAACACAGTAATATTGAAAAGAATTGTATCTAATTCCCTGTTCCTAGCAGAGTGACATTTACAGGGAAAATCTCTGTTACCACTTTAGTTTGCCTTTCTTTTGGCTACATTTGGTCTTTGCTGAAAAGCCTCTACCTCAGCCAAAACAGTCTGAGCAGCTGCCATAGAAGAACAGTCCATCAGCCTTCTCTGCCTGTACCATGTAACGGGCAGTACAGGCTTATGTAAAAGAAATAATGATAAAAGCAACACCACAAGATTTAAACTACAGAACTACTAAAAGAAGGCAGTTCCTGCTGCAAAGCTGTCTGCATAACCTGGATTTCACTGCACAATGTTATCACGGCTTACAGCTTCACTGCCAACAGACAAACAAGCTCCTCTGGAGAAACCTGACTATTGCAAGACCCCAAGAGAAACCACACTGCACACCAGACTGTAATTGAGAATTGGGGAGAACCTAAAACAAGAAAGTGCTGAGCAGGGCGCTGCTCTAGCACTGTCCTGCAGAAACCACATCATGCATGGTGTTGCCACTGTGTCAGCTGCTCGTCTTTGCCGAACTGTGGTTCGAAAGTCATATGAAGAGGTAATCTCACAGCATCTGTCTATTAGCAATGTTCATCAGCAACAACCTGCAGTTCACCAGCGTTGCCCTCATCATTAACAAAGGCAGATCAATCTGCATTTCGGGACTCATATATATGAAGTAATATAAAGTAAGTATATAAAACCCCTTTCCCCGCAGGCATTTTAGTAATGTAATATACCAATTCTGTACAGAGATAGCTGCTTACATCCTCCACCTCCTCTTTGGGTTCTCGTCGGGCAACAATCGCTTCAGATTTCACTCTAGGAAACAGGAAGAAAGGCATCAAACCAGAAAGTGACACCATGGCTGGCCCTGAGGTGTTTTGAGAGGAGACCCATCTATGGGAAGGTCTGTCTGCATGCATCACAAGGAATCATTTTCAAACTGCAAGCTACATTTCCAAGTTATGAGATGCTTTTCTGGTATTTTTCCCTCTCTCTTGCAGCATGTTACTCCAACCAGCTTCACTGACATCACCCCATTTCTTTGAAACATTTGATGTAAGCACCAAAATACCGATCACTGGAATGGACCAGAAAATTTCTATTTCAGAGCCATAATCCCTGTTGAAATGTTTGATGAGATCTTAACCATGGGAAAACTGAGCCATTATCAGCAGTGAAAACGTTGGCTTAAGTTCTTCTTCTGGACTGCTTCTATTTTCAATGCAGTGAAAAAAGCCTCTAACATGAAGGACAGTTAGCCACAAGGGTAAAGAAGAGAACATAAAATGCATGTTAACATAACACTTAAAAGTATTTAACCGAGTGCTTTTAATTTCTTTACACTCCATACCAAGATGCAGTCATGCAGTCCCATTTGAATAACAAGCATTTTTATTAACAGCAAAGGCACTATGGAAAAAAAATGCTGTGTCCATCTGCTGAAAAGGCACACTTGCCAGTTAAAAGTCCATGTCCCTAAGGCATAATATATTATAAATATTATGAGACACTCAAAAGGCATTTTAAAAAATCAGACCTATTTCCACTCCTTGTGAGACCACTTTCATTTCAGCCATTCTGAACAACAAAGAGACCAGTCTGTGTTATTCTTGGTGATTCTGTGCTCAGACTACAGAGGCAATCTTCCAGATTCCAGCTGCAAAATAAGCACTGTCCTCTGAACTGAGATACCACAGTGTAATGTGCAGCTAGTCAAAATGTAATTATGTTGCTTTGGGCCTTGTGGGCCACCTCTAGTTCTACAGATTTGAAATTGTCACAGGCTTTGCTAGGCATTCAGGCTTCAGTTTCTCTAGTTTGAGTGGAAAATAAGAAGTGGGATCTCTCCAAATGCTACCTGCATAGGACTTTGAAATCTCTTCTGTCTCTTCTCATTCTTAACATGAACAATGAAACAATTAACAATACTGGCACTTAAATATTGTTTGTGGGAATCTGTATTAGCTTTCATTAAATGAATGGGCATTCATTCCTCTCAGAGCTGTCTTGGCTGCTGCTAGGATCTAGCTCTTGATAGTTTCCTTCAAAACTGTTAGTTTTGAAATTCACCCTTTTTTATTTTCAAATTGCAAATTGAACCTCTGAATGCTTCACTTCAAGGAGCCTGGATTTGCAGTTGTTGCTGCAGAATCCTAGTCCTGGGGAGGAAAATTCTGCAGGTTTTCTAAGGTTCAATAATCCATTTAAATCTAATAAAAACAATGTAACACTAAAAATATCTCAGCCACCTACCACCAGCCTTGAAGTGTTCTGTAAGGTACCTTTGCATTCCAATGTAACTCCCATGAGGGAAACAGAGTTAAACTAACAGAGGAAGTGGGTTTATCACTCATATCCTCCAGCTCTGTGGGGCAGGGTGTGAATCACTCACCTTTTCAGCTCCTCCTCCAGCTCTTTGACTCTGGTTTCCATTTTGGCTTTGGCCTGCTTTGTTGCTTCAAGCTCTCCCTTCAGCACTTCTTGCTCTCCAGACAGCTGGTCCACCTTGGCAATCAAATCATTCTTCACAACGTTCAAAGCATTTCTTAAAGGTGTGAAAGGGACAATGAACAAAAACACCCAAACCCAGCAGCTGTCCATAAGAGAGACCTGAAACTAAAGTCACAGGCACTACAAGGAGAGTTGAAACGAGTGTATTTAAACAATTCAGTCCAGCTATAACTCATGGAAAAGCAGATTTTGGCAAGAAGGAGCTGAAGAACACAGAAACTACCAAAATTGGTCAGGATGAGGTTTACCCAGTCCTGTATCCTAACTGACAGACCAACATCTCCTTAAGATGGCAGAATACTACTTACGGTAACCTATCACCTGCATAAGGTTCAAATCTATTTGTAACAGAATGAAGATCTGAAACATATCTTTCAGAACTGCTGTTATCTGTAATTGTGGATAATTGTGGATGACAGTGATATAAATAACCATTTCCAATCAGCTCCGAAATATCTTACAGTCGTTGAAATCAGCAGCTTCCTATCACAGTAAGTTCTCCAACTCTCCCCGGGGAGTACTTTGCCTTTGTCTTCCTGGCTGCTTAGCTTTAGTACCCAGTTTGCGAGCCTTTCTCATAAAGCAAGTCCATTGCACTGTCTGTTTCTCCTTTATCAACTACTAAATCTTTAAAAACTCATCTCAATAGTAAGAAAACTTTCTTTCCAAATAGCAAACCTTGCAAATAAAACCTTATAAAAAGCAATATCCTCACAGAGGCTCAGACCCGCATCTAGATTCCTACTGAAGTTAATTAAAAGCTTGCCACTGATTTCAGTTGGGATCAGACCCTACCAGCACATGCCTGGAGACTTCACCCAAATGCCTGCAGAAAGGAAATAGCTAGGAAAGTCGCTCAGAAGAGCAATTCCTCTTCTACAACTGAAGGAACAACAAGCATTCAGGAGAACCTGTCAGTAAATGAGCAAGCCCCTGTGAAGCAAGAGTTCTGGCCAAGATCTACTTCGGGGTGACTTCTCATTTATAACTAGGCAGGCAGTTCAGAGCACGCAACAGTTCCTTACTTGGTCTCCAGTAGCTGCGAGTTCTCCAACAGCAGATTCCCCACTTCTTTGCCCATTCCTGAAAAGAAAGGTCAGGCAGCTTTCACCTGCTTTCCTAGAAATATAAAGCTTGTGTGGCACTGCCTGACTCATGCTTGAGGAGAGAAATCACTTTTGTTAGGCTTCCCTAGGCTTCTGTGTCCTGCTGTGGAGAGTGGAGTGTCTTTTGCTGAAAGACCATGCAGCACAAGCAGACATCCATGTGTCCTTCTGTAAAGAGCCCAAATGCAGACCTAGCTTCTTATTCCAACTTTCACAGACTCCCTTGAGGAGGACAGAGAGGACAGTTTCACTAGTGTCAGTTAGGGGAAATCAAGTCAGTAACTCCTGGTTCACCTATGAGCTATTGCAACCATTTTTTATTATCACTCATAGAGACAGAAGGTAGAAGTTCATAGGTTTTTCACAGAGGACAGCAGAACACTGTCCAGTTTGCTGTCCAGATCTGCACATCAGTGGTTTTCTTTCTTTCTTAATATAAGCCAGATTTTCTGTCTCTCAGTACAGATTTGGGATCATGATTGTGACCAGTTTCATGCACAAGAAAGGCCTCCCATTATCATCCTTCCATCAGAGCAATGTTAACAGGACTTTAGATTGTCCATTGCTCTACCTACCTTTAACAACTCTCTCACAGATGTTTAAAATCTGAAGTCTCAGTCCCATCATTTAAGACGCACACTCAAGAGACATCTACACCAGACACATCGCACTTGCACTTCAGCATCAACGTACGATGATTGCAACATGCAGACTGAGTTGCAAACACTTTGAAAAATCTGGGGCTAAGAGTAATGGTCAAATTCTGTATTTCATAAAACCAAACGGAAAGGAATTTTGGGACCAAAAGCACATCTGGATTGTTTCCTGCTGCCAGGGAATTGCTGGCTCCCAAGTCAGCTTCTGTCTTACAATGGGGAATAGAGACCACCTGAGAACTGAAGGCAGAGAGACCTCTCCCTGTCAGGGGACAGTGCTAAGGGCTGCAGCTCACTTCTCACCACAGGTTCCAGAGCATGAAGAAGGCTCACAACCATCAGCGTCTGTGCTGAAGTGCTCCTTGTCCTGCCCTCTGAACTACCTCTTCCTTTATAGCAAAGACATCAACAGTTTTCATGATCCGTTATTTGCTGATTAATTAATATTTGCAATAAAATAAAAACAACACAAACTTGAAGTAAATGGAAGTTAGAGAAACATGGTAGCATACAAGAAGTGAGAACACATCACAACACTCCAACATACAGATCCTCTTCCCACAGTTAAATGGGATGAATTTATGATGGCAAAAGCAAAATCCCAGCAAAAATGAGTAAGAAGCAGCATTTTCAAATAACT
>Ga0181612_148921_pt1 | contig 25390 bp, 9 predicted proteins | sample HoacroProtozoa21_FD_119630 | JGI IMG/M metagenome (GOLD analysis project Ga0181612, IMG submission 119630) | Hoatzin crop microbial communities from Cojedes, Venezuel. Combined Assembly of Gp0051906, Gp0051904, Gp0051908
ATAGTGAGCAAAGAGAAACAACTCTCTGTAAAGAGGCAAGTAACTATTTTTTTAATTTATTTGAGCACCACTTCAGCCTACTGTAGGGCCTCTATAAGCCACATTCTGCTCCAAACAGTATTTTCAATGGGATTCTTTGATGCGGCAAATATATTCACACACAAAGATTTTAGAGTATAACCCACATAGAACAGGAAAAATTATTCCATGTACAGCCAGGAGTGTATCAAGTCTAGAAAGCTGAAATCACATTTTAAGGAAAGAAAGCTTTAGACTGAGTAAGAAGAAAAAAAATTCTAGAATTTGTTCATTTCTGAAACAGAATTCTGTGAAGTGGCAAATGTTCCATTGTGAGTATTGTTAGAAATGAATTAATAGCATTCTCAGGTTTCTATCTTTTTATCATAATTCTTACTGTGATTCCTAAATTAGGCTTCAACCATTCAAGGCACGCTGTACAAACAGTTAAAGATGACCCATTCCCAGAAAAGAATATACAGGATTGATCGAAGTGATAGGACGCGATTTCAAAAATGTTTTCACAGTACAAACAGGATAAAATGTGGTTAAGTTTCTTCCAGTTTGTAACTTATGTCCTTCAGTTAGGGTATGATTACCCTCTGCGTAGTATTAATGGCGCATATGGATGGCAAGAAAGAAGAAGCTGGGTCAAGAAATCTGTTGTACACAAATGCTATTGTTCCTTCCTCTTCAGTCCAGAATGAACCCTAAATATACAATCTTTCTCTGATATTTTACTCCATTTTTCAAATCACATTCTCCGCCAAGTTATTATTTACCCAAGCGCCATTTTTTTGGTCCTCCGCCCTGGTGACCATCTGCCCTGTTGTCTGATCTCTTTTCCCCAGGTTTCCATCCTCTCTGTTTCTGCCTTCTCTCCTTTCTGACCTTCCTATTTCATCCCACCTCCTAATTTCATTCTGCTTCTTTTCACATTTTTCTTATCTCCTCCATGTCTGTGGCCTGAAGTTACTTTCCAGCCTACTATGGTGTGTTATTTTGAAAGCTGAGTGGAGTGGAGGATTGTTGTGGTGTTTATTAGCTACCCCTGGTTGGTAACTCCAAGGTAAGAAGGGAGAAGCTACTTATTTTATCTTATACAATACCACCCTCCGCTGGTATTTCCTTCTTCCTTCCCTTTGCATTTCACTGGTGGCTACAGCAATATATAGGTAGCTCCTGCCTTCAAAATGCATGGGACAATTATAATTCAGAGAGGCTGAATAGTTTATCTTTTTATTAGGAAAAAATAAACAACAGCACTGTACCTTCCTTTTACCCCCTACATTCTATTATGTTAACAGAGGGGTTTATTTCTCTCCATTTCAGATGTCTTTTTCATTTCAGCTCCTCTTTCTTCATTGCTACTTTCAATTTCCCACAGTTGCCCCCAGCTTCCCCATGCCACAACACAATGAGGGCCTTTCCTGGAGCCAACGCAGGCTCCAGAAAACAGGCTCTGTTGTCAGCTGGATTTGGTGCTCTGCTTAACGTAAATGGAATAGGATGTGTTATGTGGATTCCTCCCACCTCAGACCTGAGATGAATGCACAGTGAACTGGGGGTCCCTGGGGCTCCTCAGCTCTCTGACCTGGAACAGCAAAGGAGAGGCACCCTCTGGGATGCATCAGATTTTTGCACCACATCAACTCTCAGCCAGACATGGTTTTGGAGGAGCCAGCTCAAAGCTGATTTTGGTATAGAAGAAGTTAAAATTCCAAACTTTCTGTATAGCAGCTGTGAGAGACACACTGTGGGCTGGCTGAGTATCCTTATTACCCAGACAGGGCTGCCTCTTTGCTGAGAACTTGTTAGAGGCAAGACGAGATAGTGCGTCTGTCCCTGTACATTTAACACCACAGATATCAGACTGCTTTTTACAGTTCCAGTTATGAATACCTCTCCCTCTGCCACGCAGCCACCCTCTGCAACCCCCTGAGCTTGCATTCTAACGGACTCTTTCAGCTCAGCTGCACTCCAGCCACTTTCTGTGCGCCTCTCCTCCCCCCCTCTGGCCATGGCCTTGTCTCTGTCGGGCCTATCTTTAACAGCTCCTGTCCTCTGTCTTTCTGTCATCTAATCACTTGCTAATTAAACTCTGCCCAAAGCATAAGTAAACAAAAGTAGATGAACTGACATGAAATTTACAGGCTGTTACTTCTCTTGCTCTGTTTGGATATTTAATCCTTGTCTCCAGCTTTTATCTGCTTGTCTATTTAGATAAGAAGCTGTTGAGGAGTAGGGATGCTGTGTGTGTAGTGTACAAACCCTGCTTTCACAAGCATTGATGTAACAAATATAATAAATACTACTGTCACACTACATTTGAAGGTCATCAGAGGCTGCTGTTGCCAAGCCCTGAGGGAGCTAGCGGCAGCTATTTTACTGCTGTCTAGTTGAGATCTGTTTGGGATCGTGCTTGTGCACACAAGTCCTGCTTGTGAAACTGACCACCTTCATTGGGACCATCTCGGCAGGCTGGAAGTTGTTGGGGATCAGATACTTTCCTGTGTGCCAGCTTCCATGAAAATGTTCCAGGAACGTTTTATAGACTAGCACTTTAAAATAAACAGGTCTCATTGACCTATCTTCACATGTGAGGATGTGGAGACGTGGCATTGGGTGGCAGCTCCAATTTACGTCCTCAAAGAGTTTAAATAGCTTGGGATGAAAGAAAGAGAACAGTGTCTTTGGAGGGATGCTACTGCCCTGTGTTTCTTCCATTTACCACAGATGCCTCTGGTTTCAGTTTGAATGAGCATTTTTGAGAACTTCCTTAACTTGTGTAGCAATACCCAAAGTCCATCCATGTTTACATGCGGCTAGCAGTGGAGCCACAGCAGCACACGCTTAGCATTGCTCTTGAAAGCGAGCCAGTGAAAACCTCCATATTGCTTTATCAGCAGTGACAGCATGGTTATCTTTATTTGAAGCACAGAACACGTGGAGTCCCAGGTTAGGGCAGCAACATCTCTCATGGGGAGTCCATGCAGGTTTTGGCAGCTGTCTTTTGCCCTACAGTCTCCTCATGGGTAAGAGTGCTCATCACATGTGAAAATGCTACTGCTTTCTTGGGACCTAAGTTTACTCTGAAAACAATTTGTGGGCTGTCCATGAGAGCCACTTGCTCAAATAGCTTTGAAGTTTTCATCAGTCAAATGGCCCTGCTTTGTAGGATTTCTGCCTACAGTGTGTTTGCTTTAGCCCAGGAAAGTAACAAACGTATGATTGTCTATGTGAGACTACAAAACCAAGGTGAAAGCAACATTCTGTCCTGCTTTCATGTTGAAGATAATGTCAAATTCCTATTTATCCACATTATTCTGATCTCATTTTCATCCAAGGCAAACAGGTCTGCATATCTTAATGTTGAAATTAGCTTTCTTTTTCTTAGCTGGAAAGAATTAACTGTTTGGGGACATCAACATGTTTTTGAGAATAATGCAAAGGAATGCCTCATAAGCTGAAATTTCTGAACTGGCAATGTTGTCTTATTAGCAGTAATGTAATCTGTACAGCAGATTTTAAAATGGAGAACAATACTAAGTAAGAAGCAACTTTTTTTTTTTTGTGCTAAGGGCTTTCATGCATAATCTTGTGGGATGTCGTGGTTGATCTGAGTTTCAGGTCAGGGTTTCAGGTCACGTTCATAGGGCACAGTGCAATATAAATTATTGATAGTCAGGCTTTCTAACTGTCAAGTGGGGCAGTTTCCCACACTGAGATCTCCAGGACTGTAGTTTTGGGAATAGTGCTGTCTGGATTTGGGGTCAGACATCTGTCAAATCTACTCTTGCAACACAGAAGTGGGACGCAGTTTACACCACAGAATGGATATAAGTATGAGATATTCCCTTTCACAGAAAGTCTAGCACTGTGTTACGATATGGAGCGATCGATGGCCACTGCTGAGAAACATTGCATCTGTTTTTAAACTCTATGCTATAAAATGTAACTTATCTAAGTCAGTAAAATCTCCAAACAAGTTAAGCAATATGACATACGAAGGTCAGAAAAGAGAAGTTAATTTGCATACATTATAAGGCTGAGTTCTTGGTGTTATGGAATTGATTAGGAAAAATCCCACTGTGATTAGCAAATATCCCTCATGGCAACCAGGACGCATTCAGAAGCACAATGTAAAAGGAAGTGTAAAAAACCCAACAAAGCTATGTAATAGAAAGGGAAAGGAACGCAGCTGTTACAATGAAATAAAATGGATCATAAGGAAGAAGCAGAGAGGGGAGAAAAAGGAGGTCCAGTAGCAGCAAACAATAACAATATGAGAAATAACAATGATGGAAAACAATGGAATATGGCTCTATGTATCTTCATTAAATGCTCTGGAAACAGAGGTCGTTTTTATCTAAAATCTCCTAGAACTTTGCTAAACCAGGCAAGAGGCTGGGAGACATGGACTGAGATTCAATCTTACAAATATTTTACAAATCCATAAATAGGACCACTGCCAATATTCCTACATCAGCTATGAAAGGAAGCTAGTGTACTCCATATTCTTTCATAATTTTTTTGAATCTGGAAACAGGCTTCTGTTTTGCTACAATATGACAGTCTGATCAAAATTTCATCATTTGTAATAGCCTCTTATCAGTGCTGATTTTTCTAATGCAGTAACAAAAAGTCTTATCACATCTGTGACAAAAAGATTTCTGATGACAAAGGTAACATAGATTAAGTAACAGAGTAAAGAAAGTTCAAATACCTTAGAATTCCCCAAGCAAGACCTTTGACATTGATTTCCTGTTGCACCTTGGAAACACTGCTTACCCAGCAAATTTTACAGCAAAATAAATAAATTAGCAAAACTGGTGAATAAAAACATCTCACTACTGAATTTGGAGAAGCTGTATTGAAGCCACGGACCCTACATGTCTCATGGGAACAGACTGGATAAAAATGGAATTCGCTGTGAGGAAGAATGCTGATCGCTTATACCTAGATCTAGAGGTATAAATGATTTACCAGGCAAAACTAACACTTGTCTGTAAAAGAAACTAAAGACTATCAGCACTAGGATGGCTGAGAAGTGTAGAACAGAGATACGTAGATCCCCATTCAATATTACAGAGTCTACCAAAAAGTACAGACGGGTTTCTGTAATACATCATCACTTCAAATCTGGGTCTTTAGTCACAATGAAGGAGAAATGTTTTCAAATTATGTTTTGCTTTACTGCAGAAAAACAGTTAATATCACATAAATTAAAATCATTATGTATTATGCTACATGCTTAATTTTATTGCAATGGTTAAATTGTACTACTTTCCACAAAGAATTGTGTGTTGTAGAACAGTTGTCAGCTTAAGAGTTTTGTAGAAGTAACTGAAAAGTCCCTAATGGGAGTTAATAACTTTTTTGTATAGAATGCAGACAGTTCTACTGAAAACTTGCAGAGACTGAAGGCAGGGCTTCTGCCGAGTGGGAAGACAGCTTCTCCTTCCCGAAAATTGCACAGAGACAGCAACATCAGATAAGTATCTTATATTTACATTATCAATTCTTCAGCTTGTAACACTCTTCGTAGACTGGATTTGTGCTTTTTTAGTGAAAGTGCGTTGTCTTCCAGCTCTTAAATTAGCTTTATTCTAATTCCCATTAAGACACAACAGATGGACAGCTATAATCTGAAGAGTCCTGAACCTAAGTGTTACAAGCGTACTCATAATAAAGGGCCTGGTTCCACCATCTTTTTGGCTTGAGTTCTACAAGATGGTATGTAATTCACTTGAAGTACATGGTTAGTTTCATCAGAACTACTGATTCCACTTGTGGAATTGCCCCCTTCAAGGGGCAACGGGCACAAACTGAAGCACAGGAAGTTCCGTCTGAACATGAGGAAGAGCTTCTTCCCCCTGAGGGTGACGGAGCACTGGAGCAGGCTGCCCGGGGAGGTGGTGGAGTCTCCTTCTCTGCAGATATTCAAGACCCGCCTGGACGTGGTCCTGTGCAGCCTGCTGTAGGTGACCCTGCTTTGGCAGTGCGGTTGGACTAGATGACCCACAGAGATCCCTTCCCACCCTTACCATTCTGTGATTCTGTGATTCTGTGAATACTGTTTCTTCGAGTCTCTCATGATACATGTGGTTGTCCTACTGTTAAAGAAGTAGAAAGATCAGATTAACTGATATGGAATGATGTGAAAAAGATTAACTAAATCAATATGTAGTATGTCTATTGACAAGTCTAAGCAAATTTAGGACAACCTACACAAATTAACACAGAGAACTGACTTCCAGTTCAAAATGACTATCACTTCTGCATACAGTATATAACAGACTGTCAAGAGGAAATAACTGTGGACTTCACGGATCTCACTTAGTGTGACTTTTGTAGAAAAGGCAGCATAGGTAACACAGGGAAAAAGAAAAGGAGAAACAAATAATGAACATAATAAAAGACAAAAGTCTTTTAGGAAATGATACACAGAAAACAATGAAAGTTATTCCAGAGTTCTCAGGCAATAGACAGGCATAGCATACAACATATGTACTCATGAATATGTCACTGATGTGGAATTCACTACACATTATTGTGTCTTGTTTATCTTTTCTAGCCAAAATTTACAAAAGCTGCAGCTCAATGTTTGGAGCAGTCCTAAATAAGCATTCTCCTAACTCTGTATTATTACCCATTTTGAATGACAGCAAACAGCTATCTCTTCCATCACAGGATTATTCTAAGTTCAACATCAAATTAATCAAACTCCCTTGATTAATCAAAATTATATATTATCATCCTGATTGCAATCATCTATCAAAGATCGTTTCCTCCTGCAGTTTATGAGGTACATAATCAGTGTGGAAGAACAACAAACCAAGTCTATAAAGTGAAAACACTAGCTGATAGTTTTGTGTTAAATAAAATTTAGGGGACTGAAATAGTCTGGCATTTATTAGGCCTCCCATATATATGTCATGCTTTTCACAAACTCATATGATATCATTCCACAGCTTTATTAACACATACAGCAATTCTCTTTTTACTTGATATCAGTAACCTAGTTTAAATTTGTGAAGCTTCCTGGTTAAGGAAATTGAAGTCAGAAATAATTGATACAAATTTGCTGAAGATTCCTAAAGAACCTTCATGTTTCTTGACTATTTCTTAATGTACAGACACTGATCTTGTCCTTATCTGACTCTATGCTGTCTTTGTCATCAGACAGAATATGTCCTTCAGGTTTGTTATCAACTAGGAAATGAACCAGATGGTCTTAACCAACCAAAGATAGCAATACCGAGAAACAGCACTTTTATTTCAGATTCACTTCAAATACGAACAGGCTAGGAACACAGAAGGGAAAGAAGTCATTTAGTAGTGATGCCTTGAGTTTTTCTGTCAGGTTGGGTTTCCCACATTTTCTCCAGATTGCGTATCTGACCCAGTTAAAGCTCTGAGCTTTAACTCACCAAGTTAGAAGGCAACATACATTTTCTATACACAATGTTTTTAGCTGAATTTTTCTCAGTTTCAACAAAGTATTATAGAAATAAATCAAATCACTATATTGTAAACAATTAGAATTAGCTGATTATGTCTTCAGCATATTACTATGAAATACCTTGTGTTACTTCTTAAGAGACTGATAACCGAGTTCATGTGGATTGTAGTCTGGGGTGGTACCATGGAAGAAAAATCCCCCCAACTTATTATGTAAGTTTCTTAGGAACAAAAGAAGAGTTAATGCTCTATTTTTACCCACTAAGAGGCAGAAATAGAGATATCTATACTAACTCATTGTGGTATGCTAATGTTTAATTCACAACTCTAAAGAGGCTTTAGCTCTTTAGTGCTTGACTGGTTAACCTGTGAGCTGGCAGTTGAGTACAGGTAACACTAAAAATCAGTCAACATTAAATCAGAAACAATCATCTAGCTTATGAAGTCACAAGAAGGGGAAAACAAAAGTCACAACAGAAGTGTCCCTTTGTTATCAAAGGCAGAATGTACTTGAAGACAAAATGTTTTGAGGTAGATCATTGCAGAAGTATGAAAAGCCACTAAAGCTTATCTTGACGACATATCTCTGACCTTGGAAAGGCATTATACAGGTTTTGAAATCCCATATGGGGATGGTCTGGGCTCAGCCATAAGACTTCACTGGTTTACATATACATAACTTCAGGATTTAAGCCTTTTTTGTCTGACATTTTTGTCTGACTGAGACTGAAGATCTCATATATCCATGACGCTTTGGTTATGGTTTTTCAGATGTTTCTTTTTCATGCTCTTCAGATTGCATAATGAAGCAGACTATTAGACTCATCCTCCAATTCAAAGAGAAATGATTTGTGTAAGAAGTACATGAAGTCCTATATGAGTCTACACTAAAATTAACAGAAATCACAAACAAACTTTCACATACTTGGTTATTCAAAGGCTGAACGTGTAATTTTCTTTCATCTTTGTTAACATTGCTGGTTTTTCATTGATCTATTCTGATTTTCAAAGGAATGAATAGGCTTGAATGTGTGAGGCAAGCTTTATGATATCTGGTATTTTAGGAGACTTGGCTTTCAGAAACAGGAAGTAATGAATGAAGATGTAGAAAACACCATTTCATTAAGAAGAATTTGGAACTGCCTCACTGAGTAATGATATTTCAAACACTATGGACCCTGAATGATTACCAAATTCAGACTAAACAGATTTTAGGAAAAGACAAACCAAGAAGTAGAGAAATCTCGACTTAAGAAAAACAACCTACAGAAACACCTGCATCTGATGATTTAAAATACATGTTCTTGGAAAAAAGACAAGAAATCTTCTTGAAGGGATTTCTGATACAATAAGCAATACATTGGGCAGTGGGCAGGAGACAGCTTGAGAAAAAGAACTTTTTAAAAGAGGTTTTGAGACACCTACTGTGAAGTCCACAGGCAGGCTAAGATTAAATTTTCTCCTTATAAGAGAATTCAGACCTCTGGAGTGGCAGATATAATAGAAATGGGTACAAAATAAAATTCCCTCATTAGGATATTGGATAAGGTTCAATTAAGAAGGAAATATATCGTTGTGTATAACAGGTTTGGTTCTCACTGTCGTTTCACTGGAGGTACATCTGTTTTACAGCTTCATAATTGAAATCTATATCAGTCTTGGACAATCTAATCTGGCAAATAAATTATATGGAGTAGGAGATTTGATCAACTAGTTCAAAGAAGTAAGAAACAATTACAAAATTCAACTTAGGATAAATGCAAATATGAAATAAAAGAAAAAAGTATTTTCTACATCTACAGGTTTTGGTAGACTATTTTGACTTACCATTTACCTAGATATAACTATATAAAAATGTTCACATAAGTGTAGAGAACATGCTTGAATGTTTCCTGTCTGTGGAAACACTTCTGTCTTTGCAACACTGGTTGCTATACCAGAAAACATTTTCAAGACACAGCATACAAATCGTGATTTGCAGATGAATGGGTCAAACCCATAAAGTCATGTCAGCTTAATTTCATGGTAAGAGCTGAGAAAATGCTGATGGGTCAGAGAAAACAGCATCTGAGTACTCATATCCATCTGTTCCTTGGGGTATATATAGAGAGGCTTTTTAATCCCATCTGTTTGTGGTAGCCAGAATACAGGTTGTATGATCAGCACTTAGTAATTGACTTCTCTTGACACGAATGTAATTCAAGTTTGGTGATTTTATATCATATTTTTGTAACATCAGCAGAACAAATCCAAGCTTTAAAGGTATTCTTGATTTTGTTATCCTCATGTAAAATATAGCTTAGCCTAGAAAACATTTTCAAACGCATTTAGACATTAAGGTTGTAAGCAGAACCTGAATATACTACCCAATGTCTCAGAGCCCAGTCCAAAGTTTAGTGTCTGATCCAAAAAAGTGCTTTAGAAATTTTTAGATTTCAGTAGAAATTCAGTAATTTCTGCTAATTTGTAGGCTCACAGCATTGATCAAAGGCAAATCATGGAGAAATGCGTAACAGGGGACTGAATTGTCTGAAAATGGTCCGGATTTTGTTGCTGTGGTGCAGTGTGCAACATTGCTAAGCGGAAAATCATCAGTGAGCTTGATTGCTGATGAGAATTGCAGGGATTAGGAAACAGGATGCGAGGTCCTTCCTGATTTTGTACGAGGGAGGTGGATGGAACAGGGAGAAAGAGAACAAAATGATATTTCTTTCTTTCCTACACTTTATAATGTTTTCTCTTTGCATGAATATTATCATATTTTGGTTTCATAGAATATTTATATCCAAAGCTATTAAAGTACTTTAAAAGGCTAAACATTTCTTAAAGCAGTCTACAATATGGATATTTTATGTCCATGAAACAAATGCTGAAACCAAGGGAAAAATCAAAACCTTCAGTCTAAACTTTTCAAATTTAGAAATGTTAGGAATCTAAATTCACGTGAAAGCACTTAATAGTGAAGTATGATTTTCTGATACACTGAACATCCACAGATTCATTTAAAGAACTGTAAAATCATGCTGTTTATTCAGTTATATTTCGCTGATTGAAAGTAAACATCTTGGTCTCAGTGAATTGCTTAAGACACATAGTGAATTAATGGCAGACAAGAATGGAACGCAGGTGCCTGAGGCATGCAATTGTTTTCCTGTGTTAAATAAAAGCATCTTTCTGCTTGACACAGCAACGAATTTCAAATTAAAAAAGCTCTGGTGTTAGCTTACCATGAGGCATCTAATAGATGCAAAATGAGCAGCTCCCTTCTATTATTCCAAACTGATCTGGAAGGAATCAGCCAAGATTAAAGAAGATGTATGTTCTCATTTACATGACCGTAACCCATTAGGAAACTGTGTAATAGTATATCAGATATCTAAGATCTGATTGGATATATGACACAGAAAACAAAAAATAATTAGAACCGCCCATGACTTCCTTTCAGACACTACTCATGGGAATAGAGGGGTAAAATACTACATCAAGGAAACGAACGAGCAGGGTGGGGAGAATAAACTTTATGGGACAGTCTTTTCCCAAGATGTGGGAATAGGTATGAGGGAGAGGGTGTTACACAGAACTCTATCCAATCCTCAGAAGCAGAAGGTACAAAAAAATGCACTAGAAGGGATTTCATTCCTTCCCAATTCTAAGCATGGACAAAGCCTGTCTCAAGGATAAAATTAAACAACACTCCTGACTTTGCATTTAAGCCTGAAATTAAAATACTTTCTAGAATTTTTGCACCTCATAAATCATGAGATTCTAGAACAAGATGGCAGCCACCTTATCTTTCTTGGTTACATATCCATAATGAGAATTTCACTGTCACAGGAGGAACAGTAATGCCTGCTGCAGCTGGCAGCTGTGGTGACAGCAGCATCCAGGCCAAGTGGCTCTCATACAGGAGGAGCCCATAATCCTGTTTCTTGCCCCTTCTCCCTTGTAGTTTCCTCACCAAAACTTTTCCTTCTATCAATCTGTCTCTGAGCTTTCCAGATCACCACACTCATGTCCTATGCTCTGCTCCCATGGATACAAGTAATTTCAACAGGGATTTCCACATACAAGCAGAGACAATGAGCTCATCCATTATCCTCAAAGGGTCCCTCAGAGCTGGACAAGTGCTTAACTACCAAAGTCATGACAGAAGAAGATGCGGGCATTCTCCACCATAACATGTACTTTTTTTCCCTACCACTCAGGCTTTCCTTACAGCACCACCCTGCCAGCCTTGGTTTCTGTTGCTACTCTGCTTCCCCTGAGCAGAGAGGGAATGGCAGTAGCTCTCTCCTGAGAAGGCTGGGCTTAGCAAACCAGACACAGACAGTTTTTACGGAGCTTTATTGCTGCCTGTCTTGTTTTCCTTGATATCCTTTGGCATTTACCACAACAATGGACTACTCTGGTAGCACAGGCACCAATGGTTCAGACAGCAAAACAGCACTTTGCAGTGGCACAGGGTGTGTATGAACAATGGTTCAGGAGCAGTGTGTCACCAGTTTCTTGTGACCATAGAAATCAGAGGCAAAGAAGACCCTTCAGAATATGTAATCATCTTTCAATACCAGAGAACAGCATGGATGTTCCTGGCACACATTTATCAATCTTTCATCTAGTCCAGTTTTACATATTTCACATTTTTCTCAGGAAGTTAACAGAGTCATTGTCATGGGAAATTATTCTTAGTATTCAATCTTAAATTTCTTTGCTTAATATCATCCCATGCGTTTATGTAATGAGCTTAGTAGGCTATAAAAAAAAGTAAGAGCACTTGCTGGCCAAGCAGCTTTTTGCAAAACTCTTTCAGCTCCATCACAGATGTTGTACTGTTGTTCTTAGCCCTTGTGACACATGCAGTAATTGGGGAATATTTCACTTGCACTGACAGAATGAATCCAATGTTTCTTGTGTAATATGAAGCTGATTAAAACAAAGAAAAAATTCAGCTATAGACAGGACAAAGCAAATTTCTTTTTTCTGTGCATGAATGTGGAATCTTCTGCAACTAGTTTAAGTTTTACTTGTTCATAATAAAGGGGTACTTATGTCTGTCTCTCACTATGATTCACTACAAACGCCTAGTGTTCCCCCCAAAATAAGCACCAAGCACCCATTAAACTTTCTTTTCCCATGCCTATATCAAAACTCCTTTCAAATGACTAACATGAATAAGTTTTCTGAAGAAACATGAATATAATCTCTGTGTTTACCAACAGCAAACTATCCATAACAAAAGTAAGTCAACTAATCCAGATCAGCAAAAATGTTAATACTGTGACTATATTTCAGTTACCAATAGTCAAGAATAACCTGTGCTGTGTGAAAGATGGTCCATCTAACCTGGTGTGCTGTCATTGGCAGCAATCAGAAGCAGGTGGTTCAGGAAAACATACATAAAGAGTGAAACTGATTTTTCATATCTTGTTGGCTCCCAGAAATATGGATCATATGGATTTTCCTGGAGGAGGGGTCATAGCCTTATCAATGCATCTTTGTGTATAATAATCCCTGCTCATTTTCATCAAGGAAATTGTCCATTTTGGTTTTTTAATCCACTCGTATAATCATAAACAACATATATGCATCAGTGCGTTGCAGTAATCACTATTGCATATTGTAGGGAAAAAAATATCTCCTTTAAACCTCTTAAAGAAATATGAAATCTTCATCCCTGCAGTTTCTGTGTTGAGAGAAACATTTGTTTTTCTTCCAAGGTGTCTATGACTAGACTCCCTCTCCCCTCATCTATTTTTCAAGGTTAAATTGCTCTTACTTCATGCACCAGCTTTTCCAGAAGTTCAGGATGTTCCCGGTCTTTTCCATATCTTTCTAGCTCTATTGCACCTATTTTGAAAGAAATGCATGGAATACTCTAGATTTTGCTCCATTCAGAGGTACAGTTACGCTCTTTAGTTCTCAGTTCCTTTGCTAATAATTGCTAGTGTTCTATATGGGTTTTGTTGACCATTGCTGAATTTTCAGCTGATAGTGACTCAGAAAATCACTTTCTTAAGCAATTAAAAAAACCTCACTATTTTAGAGCTTCACAGTTGTACAGGATTGTTTTCACTTGTGTGCCTTATTTTGCAGTTATAGGAACTGAATTTCATTTGCCATTTCATTGCCAAGTCTGTTAGTAAAAGACAAACTCATGACAGTCAATTTTAGTTATAGTTAGTCTGAATCATTTTATACCATCAGAAAACTCTGTCAATTCACTATTAGCCCCTTTTACCAGAACATATCTGAATATAATGAGCAACATATACTCCAGCAAAGATCCCAGCAACATTCCACTAGTAATGTATCTCAGAGAGCAAACTTCAGTTTGAGCCATCACGTCATCAGAAACTGCCCCTTCTCCTGGTGTTCTGCAATAAAGCAATTCCAAAACTCCATATATATTCATCAGAACTGATGAGCACAGCTTGTAAAAGTTGGAAAACTGTATGATCACCAAATCTGAAGAGGAAGTCCTTTAAATCCTACTCTTTTCTCACTCCATAGAATAAATTCCCTCATATTTCTTTTGGCACTGTGCATTTCTATAGAAAGAAAAAAAAGATTTTCTAAAGAAAACTTATTAGAGCAAACTATCCATTACAAAAGCAAGTCAATAAATCTAGATGAGCAAAAATTTTAATACCGTGACTATATATTTATTTAATCGCAAGTGGCCTGTCCATCTTTCCACATTCCATAGACCTGTCTCTTTTTTATTTATTTTTTATTTTTATTTCTAAGTTTCCTATTTTTACATCCAAAATACTTGAGATAAAAATGGACTGGTTTTGGTAAACCAAGAGCAAAAAGGATTTTGTCCATAATAAAATAATATTTCCTGGTGCCTTTTCCCCTTTTGCAGATTGGAAAAATCAAGAATTCAGAATGTATTATGTTGAGGTGTGCATAGAGTAAACTCATTTACACATATGGAGTATGAACACATGAGAAGTTATGCTATTAAACTGGCAGAACTTAATCCAATAAATCTGAACTATATGATATAACACTTTGCATCAAGATTAAGGAGAATTCTTGTTTTCAAAGAAGTTCGAAAATAAATTAACTATAAGCTTGCATTCTCTGTATTACTCAAGAAAGGAATTAAGTGTTCCATAACACACTTCTTAATCACATTTGCTTTTTCTCACACGTAGTGTGACTACACTGACTAATGCAGTAGTGTAGCTTTTGTTTACCTTCAGTAGCTTCAAGTGAAGCTTAACTTCACTAGCAGAAGTAGTAGCAGTATCTTCTTTTATTCTTTCTCAGACTAGTTTAAAACAATAAAGTGATTCAACACTGCAGTTACAGAAACTTTAGCTCTTTCCGATTTAGTTTCACGTTTTGTGTTACTACCTAAGTTTTCTTAAGATTTAGGTTCTAGATGTTCTTGTAGATGTATTGCATATTTCAAGTATTTTTAGCTAATCTGAAGTCCACTTTCAATTCAAATAAGTCTCATTAAAAAACATATACAAATAATTAGGACACAGCAAGCAAGCACAAAAAGAGTCAGATGATAAAAATCATATACAAACCAATCAATTGAAACACCAGCAACAAAAGAAAGTCTGAGGAAAATCTACATTCACCAGACAAATTATAAGAAAATGAAGTCCAGCAGGCTAATACTTTTAGTATATTTCTATATTAGCCACACCCACAAAACCAGCAACATGGGTGGTAAGCACAATTAATGTCAGACACAAAGAAATAAAACTTTCATAAGAAAAGATTAAAAGCTATTTAAATATTTCAGTTGTTTTCAAGTCAAGTGAGTCCGATAACCTCCATCACAGGCTGCTCAGAAAAAAAACTGTAATTGCATCAGTTTCCTTCAATGTTGTTGCTGGGTATATCTGTGTTAGTTACCGGAACAGCACAAAGAGGAAAGAATTGAGTTTCAATGTGCAGTGTTCTCTCATGGGTCTATTATGCTCCCAGAATATTATGTTTTAAATACAAAAAATTATGAGAATTTGATGGTCCTTGGTAAGCACTGTGTATGTACAGAGTGTTAACTATTGAAGGACTTTGTGCCTATATTGCAAGTGCAACATCTATCTGGTACCTTACCACGTGATTTTGATCTTTGTTCCTCCAAGAGGGAAGCTGATTCAAGCTCACCAGTGGTGTACTTGTGTACATACTACAGGACTTCATATGTAGACATGAGGTAAATTCTCATAAAAATACTACTACATTGCCACAATTCTTACAATTACATTAACAAGCATTTTTAAAAGAAAAAGACTTCCTAAAAGCAAACAAGGAAATGATTGACAGCAAATACTAACTAGCCAAGAACAAATCCCACCAATCTCATCTCATTTCCTCCTACAACAAAGTGAAAGGCCTCATGCATAGAGGGTAAGCAGTAAACAAAAACAGCTGGCTAAACAGCTGCTTTGCAGAAAGAGATTTAGGAGATTTAGTTGTCCCCAAGCTGACCACAGGGTTGTGCTTTTTGTGAAAAGAAAGAGCATGTGGCAGATTTGAAACAAAGTGCATTATCTCTGAATATTCACGAAACCTCAGCTGTAGTCCTGTTTTTGGACTAGCACTTCAAGAAGGGTGTTTGAGGACAGAGAAGCAGACTAAGTGTGAGTAGAAGTCTAGTAAACATGATGCTCATGGAATGAGGAAATAATGGGAGCTGCTAACTGTAAGGATGAGAAGACTGAACACAAACATTGTAAGCGCTCTGGGTGGGCTGACATCCAAGAGGAGAGCAAACTGTGGCTCACAGTAAATACCATGAGACTTACAATAAGAATAAATCAGGTTTTATTAAGACAAGGTTTTTTTAAAAAAGGATCAAATTTATGGAAAAATTGCAAATTCTCTGTGATTGCAGTGTTTGAAGAGTTGGTAGACAAATATCTAATGGAAACAATAGAATTAATATGCCTTTGGCAGAAAAATCAGCTAAGATTTTAAGCTCTGCTCCAGCCTAGTGCTCTCAATATTATGACTGAAGAAGCAGAGGCATTTCTTTCCTCTTTCACAACTCATATTTAAGTTAACAAAGTTAAGTCACCTGCAGAAAAAAATTAATAGTGACACTCAAAAATAGCAAGTGCTTAACATTCTTAACCTTTTTAAGGGCTATGGGTGTATTTGTGTTAGACAAGAACATAATGTCTCATCACACTAGCACACTTGTGTTTACATTATTCCATATGCAAAGTGGACTAATGATTTAAGACTCTTATCTCTGGTATGATCTTGTACTTTTTACATTTTGAACAAGATTTTTAGATGATTGAATCATGTTATTTGTTAATTCTGTTCTGCATTTGTAGACAGTATCGTCCTCTGGTCAGAAGTTTTCTTTTACTATGTCAGCAAAATTACGTAAAATCAAGTACACTGAAATAGGCTTGAACTTGTTTTCTGGAATCTCTGGAACATCATAAAAATTTAATTCCACATGATAACTGTGTCTGCTATAAATCAGAGAAGAAAGAGCCACAGCTATGCAGTGTGAATCAATTTACTTGATTAACAAAATCCCAATTCCTTAAAAAAGATAAAAAAAGAAACAAGGAGACACTTAAAGGTATCAAAAGCTTGTGTTTCAAAAAGAGCAGAAAGAGGTAAAAACAGGCATGAAAAAATCTCACTTTTACTTTATTATTTTACTTATTTTAATAATGAAATATGTAAAAATCCTAAGTGACAAGGATCATTTCTTTTAATAAAAAAACCAAAAAAACAAAAAACCCCAACAACAAATCCCTCACACCTACAAAGCACTGACTCAGGTTTCCCAGTATCTTTGCTTTGTCCCTGATGCAGTTTTGCAAGTATGTCTCCTTTCCTGTCCCTCAGTTTTTCATATACCTGAATCTAGGAAGGATATTGTGACATTTCATTATTCAGCATTAAAATACACTTCAATCCTTAGAAGGAAGGTGCTATAAAAGGTAAAGCACTGTTATTTGTTTATAATATACTATGTAGTTACTTTTTGTACAAAGAATAATGTAGCAATTTTATATACTGAAAGAAATATCCAGCAGCAACCTTTTTCTCTTAGAAGTTACAGAAGGAACTTCAACCCCATTAAAGCTGATCCTCTGCTGATCAGATTTTGGCAGTCCCCCTTCAAATATCTGGCAATCTGCTGGACTGTTACCTTTTCAGAAATACTAATTTTCCTTTTAGGTAAGGTGCAGCATTAGACATGTATTTTCTTTGTTACAACAGATGTAGGAGCCAGCAGCCAAGTGATCAATATACACCCAGGCTTTGCCCTACTGCAAATGTTCCAGTTATCAAACATATGGTCTGATGTTGCAAGTCTTGCTTAAATGTTGTAAATGAAGTCAGCTGTGCAAGAGCACTGAAGCCAGGGAGGACTCCACTCCGTTTTATACAGTAGGTTTTCACACAACCTCTTGCAAAATGCCTGCTGTTGAGCTGGTAAAGGCATTATGGTGAAGTTGCAGAGGCTGACAGATAGATGTTATTTTATATAATGCTCATAATTCCCCCCCCCCAAATTTTAAGTAACAATAAAGAATGCACGGGGGAAAAAATGTTAATGAAGTCTTTAATGTGATAATGAGAATGGTGCAGTTCCACGGAAACTATAAATCAAGATTCTCAAAACATTTTGAAAAATATTTAACTTTCAGAAAACCCTGTGAGAAAGTGACAGGATATATCACAGAACTTTTCCTGCTACTGAGAAAATGACCTCCTGCATGAAGATCTGATTAACAGTGCACATCTATAATTTTATAGGGTAGAATATTAAGGAAAATTTTCTATCCCTATACAACAACAGAAAAAAGGTGAGATCATGCTGCAGTTCCTAAAAAGTACTGTGTAGAAACATTATTGATCACATGAGATTTGGTGTTGGTTGGACTTTTAAGCTGCTTTCTTTTATTTTCTTTGTTATGAGGAGAAGCAGAAAATTTGAAATTTGCTTCATAAGCTTGCAAACAAATAAAGCCAAACAAACAAACAAAAACAAAAAATCACACCCCCCAAAAAATAACCAAAAAAAAAGAAAAAAGCAATACTGCAAAAAAAGTGATACTACAATACAAAAGTAATTTCAACATAATATAATTACATTTTAAAATCTCTCAGTTTGAGGAATCTAAAGGGCTAAAAAGACAGGTGGAAAACCTATCCAGTTTTAATTTTTAAACTTAAATTCCAGTTTGTGAATTTGTAAGGTTTTGTTAGAGATGATTCTACACTTGAATTAGTTCATTATATCATCCATAATGCTAAACATATGACTCATGATATTCTTATTCGATGCATCCCTATCTTTGGCTGAGGGTTATTAAAGGAGTTTGTCTCCGTACTTCAGAAATGCTAAATGTCAATTACTTCAAGAACCTAGAGTGTTTTGCAAAAGTCAGAAAAGTAACAAACAACAGCACTTGTGAGCAAATTGCTCCAGCAGCAATGAACATTTTGTTGGTCTTTTATTTGAACAGTACATGACTTAGCAGGCATTTGAGTCCCAGCAAACAATAAGGGAGATAAAATGATGGTGAGGACAGTAATTATCATAGCTTTGTTTTTCTTGACATATTTTACACCTGTGCAAGTAGCTTACGAGACAGAAAACATAGCCTCATTTCATCTATGAGATACAAAGTATAGACTCAGTTATTTGCATGCTTTTCAGTCTGCATTGTTTTGTTTTCATTTAGACAAAAGAATGTTTTTAAAATTTTTTTTCTTAATTTATTATAATATGCATCATGGTAAGTTAGTTTTAATGTTAAAACACTGAAGGAAACATAGACTTCACAGGTGGTTAATATTGTACATGGAAACGCCTTTTCAACTTTTTCCCCCTCTGCTTCAAACAAACTTTTCTTTTGAATTGTTTCTTTTCTTTTTTTTTTTTTTTCCTCTCAGTGACACTAAGCTTTGAGGAAAATTTTGAAAGCATGTAAACAGATGAATATGTAGACTTTGCCTTCCAATCACTTGTATGTTTTGTTTCTGTCCTACAGAGGATAAAAGTTTTGCTGCATGACTTATTTGTTATACTAATGTTTCAAAAACCCTACAGATATTCAAGTTCTGATTCTCCACATACTTCTTTCTCTCAGAAAATAAAATATGCCTCAGTTATTAGGACATAACACAGTAAAGAACAGATCAGTAAACTAGTAAATGACACAGTAAGAAATGTATTTATATCAAAAATCTTTAGTTCATATTCCAAAACCAGAGATTTTAGAGTAAAAGCAATAAGATTTTTGGTATCGATACATTTCTTATTGTGTTCTCCAAATCTTCTACACTAATCAAATTGTGCTGCTGATATTCCTCTGTTACTAGATCTATGCAGTTAGAGATTATTTTGCTACTTGTAACTTTATGCTCTTTCTGAGAAAAATTCTCAGTTTAGCTTAGTAACTGAGCTGTGTCTCCCACTCCTTAGAGTACACAATTACTCCTTGGATTGGATTCAGTAATCAAGAACTTAATTAACGTTTAACTAAGAGTCTTACATCCAGAGGCAGACCTTCAGTTTACTCCTTCCGTATGATATACCTCCCCAGCTGGTCTTCTCAAGTGGCCAGAAAACTTATACTTCGGAGTGTCTACTGACAATTCTTACAAAACAGAAGAAATATAAGGATACATGGATTCTCAATTCAGATGTTTACTCTGTCTTATGTATCCTGCTTCCCTTCTCCGGTTAGTATTAGAATACTCATGATTCTATTTTACATTTATGATTAAATTTTATTGTTTTGATTATTGGATTGTATTTTGGAAGTCAGCCACTACTCAACTGCTTCCCAAGAATGGGATTTTGTTTTCTGTCTACCAGCTGGCATTTTATTATGTAAAATCTTCAATCAGATAATGTCTACCTAGTTTTGACCACTTTCACTGATAACTAGACATGCTGTCAACTTCCCAAATGACTCAGTGTCCTTGCTATATTCTTATTCTATTGTGATATGGATTGTAAGCAACCCAGAGTCAGAGAATTGACGGACTTGTTTCAGTCTGTATCTTCAAAGCACAAACCACTATGACATTAAATGCAAGGACAGATTTGTTAGAGTATGTATTTTTCGTGAGGTGAGCAGAATGAGAAGAAGAATATTTAAGAGTAAAATATTTTCTTGGTTTAGTAAATGAGGAAAACAGGCAAACTTTAAAGGGAGTGAGAAAGCCATTTCTTTGCATGTTAAATTCCTGCACCAGTGGCCAGAAAGCTAGGAGTATAAAGTGCAAAATATCAGGACTCTGAAATATTGTCAGAAAAGAAAAGAGCAGGCATGTATTTAACATTACTGAAAATGTTAGTGCCCTTAAGTGGACTGCAAGCTATGGAGCGAGTTAGAAAACCCAAGCCACTTCAAAGTCTCTTGCAAAGAGCTTGTCTTAACATACAAGGTAAGTCTGATCCTACAGTAGTGAATGGAGAGGGACCTTAAGAAGAATAAGTGAAGACTGATTTCAAATCCATTTCCATTCAGATAAGCTGCCATTTTGAAGTAGTAAAACTGTGACAACAGTAAATAATTCTCCAGTAGGAAACTGGGAGCTGGAGGAAAACATTTTATTCTTTACTAACAGTAGTTTCCAAGGGACACAATCTAATTTAATGATACTTTTCTCTATATAATTGCTAGAGCTAAAAAATGCTTGTCAATACACTTAAGACGTCTTGCGGTCTTTTGAACAAAGTACAGAAGATAAATTACTTCTTATCTTAATTTGTTGGGAAGCTACCATAATTTTTCTGATTTATCCTCTGGAATTAAGAATTCATTATTCAGTTTAGACCAATATTTCCAGATGTTCCTCCAAGTACTGCCAGGTTATGTGTGCTTGAACAAACCTTCTTTAAAGAAATTGCATGTGTAACCTTGAGACAATTTATTCCTGAGAGGAAGATTAACCTTTACTTTAGTTGCATTGCATTACTTTTGGAACGTGACTAAGCTTTTATTTGGAAGTATCAAACAGCAGGAACTGGACTATTTACAGTTGGACCAAAGCTGCTGTTTGAAAGCCAGATTCTTCTCCTACTGAAATTAGTAGGAGTTCTATTAGAGACATGCTTAGAAGATTAATTATTCCTTTGGTACTTAATCTCTGATTTTCACAGATTATTGAGTAGTCACAAATTCAATCGTTGTCACAAGTAGAGAAGAGTCTCATAATCTCTGAAAGCAGGTACACTTTAACTGAGGTAAAATTTTATTCCCCTGTCTGAGTACTATACTATGACTAGCACATACCAATGAAAATAGTTCAGATATTTTAACTGCAACTGCATATGGTTACAACAGCAACACAAATTCACAGCCATCCAGTTTCTCCCTTCTTCCCTATCTGGCAGCTACTCCCATTTTATTATTCAAATTTGTCAATCCAAACAAATAAAAAAGCCAATTTGATTGGCTTTTTTTTTTGGCACCAACTGTTCGAGCACTGTCACTAAGTAGATAAAAAGTCAGCAAGAAATTAATTTGAAAGTAATACTAAAGCTAATTAAAGTGAAGTGTTTACGATATTGAAGTCAAGAAATATATTGTACTAAAAAGCAGAATAAAGTGATTTAAAATCAGTGTTTTAAAAATTATCTTCATTTCAAGGAGTGTTACAAGATGCATGTTAGGAATCTCCATCTGCTTGAGACTGAAAACCATAGAGGAGCGACTTACAAATGTTGTAATAAATATGAATGTGTTTGTTTACACTTCAGAAATTATTGTTCTGTGAATGTTCCTCGTGACATTGAATGAGATGCTCTTTACCTTGCTGCAACTAACAGGAATATATGGCAGAGGACAGAAGCAGGGTAGTCATTAAACTTTCTACCGGCTTATATCTATACTGTATTTTCCCCATGGAAGGTTTGTTGTTTTCTAGGAGGGTTTTTTTTGCATGTAGGATGGGTGCTGATAGTCTCTTCTTGAAACAACACCTAAAATGAGTCCATTTCAATTCTTTATATGCAAAAGCCAACAGTGGCTATAAAACAACTGTCAATCTCTGCTCTTTATTTGATGAAGTCTTGCTTAGCCAAGGCAAAGTTTTCCACTTTGATCTGAAGAGGTTGGAGAAAAGCAAATTCTTTGTTCTTGTGTCCGAAATCTGCTTATATGCTTCATATTGGTGATTTCTATGATCAATAAACCTCATCTTTTAATTTCCAAATATTGACCAGAAAGGAAAATATCTTCACTAGTAAATGAATAGACAGCTGAATACCAAGTAGAATTTGGTAATAAGGACAGGAATATTCTATACTCTATTCAGGATACATTTTTACACGCTATAATACAAAAAGTGTAAGATCTTAAGTCAGAGACAGGAAAGAGGTCTTGATTTCTTTGAGCTGAAGATCATGCAAAAAACTCATGAAAACCTTTCACAGGGATCCATATGAATTTAATAGAACTTTGCATACACAAGTAATGCATGATTCAAGACTCTTCATGTTTCTGATTTTTTTTAACTATATCTAGCCAATTTTCAGGCCTGTTCTATTTCATGGCTTAGCTAAAACATGTGTACAGTTAAGTCATGAGTTGGGGACAATTTAGCCCTGAAACTGCTCTGATCTAAGGGGATTTTAGACCACAAGTGCAGGAGGTGGTCGCTTCACAGACAAGTACTGGCACAGTGTCATTGGTAATGTCACTTCAGTACATCCTATTTAACTAATACCTCAGTATTTGGCATGGCTTATCCTTACCTGATGTCTCTGAAGCACAATAAAACACTTCAGCTGCAGCCACTCCAGGGAGTAGGAAGTCTGCTGTGCACAGGTGTAAGAGTCATCAAGATGATCTCTGCTGTTGTGCTAAATTATGCATTCATGGGCTCAAAAAACTGAATGCAAAGTCTATCACCTTTGAGAAGCATGGGTGAGAACACCTTGTGTATACTTTCTATGCTAGGTTATGAGTCAGCTTGTCTTTTTTCCCTTGTTACAGAAGTTGTGACTGGACTAAATGAGGAAAAATGCTTCTTTTCTACCTAGTACTCCTCTATGAGTCTGCATCTATTTCAGAGTAGACTATCTGGGTAACTCAGAAGAAAATGGCAGGTTTAAGTTCCACTGAAGTATTCAGCTGTGAACTAACCCAAAATAATTGACTATGGCAAAGTGATGGGTTTCACTGGACCCTGAATTAGATTTTCCTTCTGTAAAGGTCACCAATATCTGTCCAACAGAAAACAAGCAAAGGATTTCGTTGAAACTACAGAGATCTTTCACAGTGTGTAAAAGAAACACACCAGATAAATTTTAATATAACTTCCACTGGTGCAACTGACAGCTATTGATTTTGAAAGCTTATTGAAATGTAACAAAGGACCATGCTGCTAATAAAGAAGAGTTATAGCAGAGTTAACACATTAATATTTCATCAGAGTTTTAATTTTAGTGTGTGTTTCAGGGGTTGGAAGTAGAATTAAAGGAGAACGTGACAGGTATTGTGTTTGACCCATTAATTTTTTTCCTCTTATACAAGATGCAAAGCTAGCAGAAAGGATGTGTCTGTGTTGTATTGTGCATTGTGTTTGCACATTTCCCTGTCTTGTTGATTTAATGGAATCTGTTATCTCAGATAGAAGAGTTGGGGATTGCAGATTTAGTGCTATCCAGATCATCTAGCTAAAGTCTTCATCTCTTCATTGCTATATTTTTAGCAACATGTTGCTAACTATGTTTTGTGAAGAGTCCCATCATAAATTCTGTTAACAGTTCTATTTGAAACACTCACTTTGATGTCAACTGGGCTGTATCATTGTAAACATAAAGGTATGAAATATGTTCTGAAGATGTGTTAATACATTACAGCAAACTTCCTATATACCGACTCTACGTATTAAAACATTGATACTGTGTTTATTTTCGTGGTACTGGAATGTCATTTTTTAATATGAGCTGAGAGTTCAGGGGTTGGGTCTTTACATAACCTTGTGAATCTGGAAGTTATAAATGTCAGGTAAGGATCCTGTGGACATACCTTAGTCATACATGTCTACTTTTTAACTGACCATCCCTTTCAGGAAGAAAAGTGAAATGTGGTCCTGTGGCAAAGTACTCCATATGCACCTTACTAAGGATGGTTTAAGAGTCATGTCGCACAGTTCCTAGAAAAATGTTCCAAAACCAGAATATTTATAGGGAAAGTTCTCATGACTCGCTCTGTACCCCCTGGAAAACTACAGATTATTATCAAACTTTAGGTAGTAAAAAAAAAAGTGTATATCTATTACAAAGGGAAACTTTCAGGTAGAAGGGTAAAGTGGATCTCATCTCAAACACAGACAAACTTTTTTTGTTGTTTTTTTAAATGTGCCTTTTAGCAATTTATCCTGAATGAAAACAAAACTGACTCATTATCTTCGCACTGGTATTAACTGAGGCCTACTCTGTGAATATCAACAATCTCCATTAGGAGAATCAGGGTCTGGTTTAAGGCTTGACAAATGTCTTGTATGTTCTGCTGCGTTATCAAAAGAGAAGATAACACTCATCTAAATTCTAATACTGGCCTCTCTTAACACTACTCAGACATTGAACACAACAGTTTTCCTCAACCTCATGTTTCTGTGGTTTCATCTAGACATTAAGATTACAGCTGTATTAGAGGGCTTCTTTTCTGTGTTTCGTTTGTTTGTAGATTTTTTGATCAACTGGTTAGTAGCCTAAAAAATTAATTGCAAAGTGACTGAAATAGTTTGTGTCTGATGAAATGAAGAGTTTCAACTGAAACAAAAAATTTTTGGATCCGTTAACTTCATTTTGACACTTTCAAAGCATTTGAAATTTAGATTGATAGGAAAAATAATCAGATAGATAGGTAAAATAAAAATAATAATCAGCAATAAAAACTGAACTCTAATTACCAGATTCCCCAGTGGTGCGACA
>Ga0181612_173109_pt1 | contig 25385 bp, 15 predicted proteins | sample HoacroProtozoa21_FD_119630 | JGI IMG/M metagenome (GOLD analysis project Ga0181612, IMG submission 119630) | Hoatzin crop microbial communities from Cojedes, Venezuel. Combined Assembly of Gp0051906, Gp0051904, Gp0051908
GCCCTGGACGTGCGCAGCGTGGCGGAGCGGTGCCGGCGCGCCCGGGGTGAGCGTGGCGGCGGCGTCCTGCGCGGCCTGCTGAAGGCGCTGGAGGTGCTGGAGCTGCTCTGCGTCAACCTGCTGCTCTCCCCGTGGCGGAAGGAGATCAGGTCGCTGAAGGTAGGGGAGCGCGGCGGGGCCGGGGCGCAGCCAGCCCCGGGCAGGCCTTGTGCGGCCGCTGGGCTTCGCGGACTTCGGGCCTTCCCGGCAGCGCCGAGCAGCTCACGGGTCTGGGACCGGAGACCTGCCGTGGTTCGGGCGCGGCCGGCGAGTACAAAGGTACAGTGAAAGGCTTCGGCTCCCCTTACTCCAAGTTTTTGCCTTAATTTGCCTGTAAGGAGGGGCCGCTTTTTAGCATTAGTTGTCACTTCTGCTGACAGTTTGTTGCCAGAGGCCAGGTGGGCCGCTGTCTCTCTGCTCCAGGGACGTCACCGCTTGTCCTCGCTCTGATGACTGCAGCTGCTGAAGCGGGTAAGAAAACCGCCCTCGGAAGAGGAAGTGCTGCTGCTTTTGGCAGGATGGTGGTCAAGGTTACCCCTCTTCCCAAGCACACTGAACACATCTCATTGCGCAGCAGAGACAGCAATCTTCAACACGTCCAAAATCTACTTGTATTTAAACAAAATCCCTGAACGCCCCACATGCAAACTTATTTCCCTTCCTACAGCAACAGGTGCTGGTGAGGAAAAGCCCTTTCATTCTTTCTTCCTTTCTTCCTACCCTCAGGTCTCATGTGCAGATTCCCAAACAGCTGTAGATTCCTATTCTCCTCATTCACCTCCCTAAAACAGGGCAAAGCATCAGATATTCAGGTCTACAGTTAGTGGGCTCAGCTTTTCATAACACAAGAATTGTGGGCTTCATTAAAATCAAATTTTGAAGACCACCGGGAGTGATCCAAAGTGCAAGACAGCCTGCTGAAGGCCTGAAATAGCTCTACTGCAAGGCACAAGTTGGAGAACCACCAGTATCTTGTGTACATACAGGTTTGATAAAAAGTTACCGGTTGTGAACGAAATACTCCTTCATGTTTGCTGCCTCTCGCCAGCTCTGATGTCACCCCCCCGCAGCGCCTGCTCCTTCCTTCCCCTCTAGAAGGAACAGAAGCTGGGGAGTGACAGGCACTGCTGACAGCTTTATCCGAGAACAGACTGAGGCGCAGCCCTGCATTATACTCTGGTCTTTTAGGTTAATGGCCTTTGGGGGGGCAGTTTTGTTCTCCCCCAAGCTTGTGCATGGGAGACCAATGCTTAGGTCTCAGTCTTAGGAAGCAGGTAAGTCAGTCTCAGGCTGGGCAGCGTGAAAATAAGGTACCTCGATTCTGGAAGTCCTGACTTGGCATTCCTACCTGACCTGCCTGGAGCTGGTCATGCTTAGGTCAACATAGACTCTCCTGTCATAGCGTTTCAGACAAAAAACCACTTCCAGTTTACAAAGTAGGCCTCATGGCTGGGGTAGCTCGAAAACCAAGCAAGTGCTGAATGATTTTTTAAGTTGTTAGAAGCAGCAGCAGCATTTTATTCAAGTCACGTTTTGCAGACAGCTTGTGCAAAGAGAGCATGTTTTGGCAATATTTCTGCTAGAATAGTGTCCCTTCAGAAAGGTGCTTTCAAAGAAATGGCAACTTAATTTAGGGGTAGTACAGTTACAGCAGGAGTCTGAACCATGGAAAAAGAAAACGTTACAGTCTTGTCACCAATTAAGAAATAAGATTAACAGTGAGTGCCTCATGTCTGTTTCTTCAGGAAAAGATTAAATCTCAGTGATTTATTCTATGAATCTTTGTTTAAAAAACTTCTTCAGTAAAGCACGTAAGGCTTATTGCTGAGTTTCTCTAGTTTGACTAAAATTATTTTCTTGCTCTCTCCCTTTTTGAATATTGATGCTCTTAGCCAGTGTCTCAGCAGGTCTAAACTGGTGTAACTGCACTGAAATTAATGTGCTATAGCAAAGCTATAATGCTTCAGAGGCTGACAAAATAATGCTGTTAGAAAAGCCTCAATCACTTTGATTAAAAATTCAGACTTTTAGGAACATAGTTTTTTTAAAAGATTTAAATATTTTTTGAAGTACTTTTGATTTTTAGGTAGTCTTTCATGCTTCACCCCACCCCCGCAGTGTTCACCTGTTTTTCCATGTTGCATTCTGTTTCAGACATTCACCGGTAATTTTGTCTACTACATTCAGTCTGTGCTCCCAGATGACATTGTAAAAACAGTACTGGAGAAAATAGGTTACACCGCAACAACAGCAACAGAGTTTTCACTTGTCAAAAAGAGAAACAATGAGGAAACAAAGCAGACTGCATTTGAAATATTCCTGGCAAGAATTGAGTGTGAAACCATCCTTGAAACGACAAATGAAGAAAAACATGGCAATTTGGAGAAGATCCTACAGAAGAGAACACAAATGCACTGGCATCATGAAGATAAGGACAAAGAGGATCAGACTCTCCAGAGAGATGATGCTGAAAATCTAGAAAATAAAGACAACAGTGAGACATCTTTGTGCCTTGCTACTCAACAGAAGTCTTCAACTAATAGTGATATATCCTTTGAAGCTGCTGGGAATCTGAAGATCAAAGATGACATGCCTCAGTCAGCAGTTGTTCAATCCACTAACAGGCTTCAGGAACACCAAAGGCAAGTCATTAACACCGTACATTTTCCGGGCAAATGCTCAGACAGTGAGGACTTCTTGATCAAATATAGTGACATTGTCATAAGACAAACACCTATTTTCAGTGAGAATCTTTCTCCAAAAGCTTTTGAAAAAAAGCCAAGAGCCAGTCTAAGTGAAGAATGTGTTTTGGCCGTCGCTGCAGAGTCAACTGCAAATGAGATCAGGCCTGTGCCACTCTCACCAGGAGCAAGCGGTCCGCCAGCCTTTGCAATATTTGCTGACAGCTCTTGTGACAGCAAAACCACTTTGGAGTACAAAGCTCAAGAAGTCCCTGAAGAATCAGTTGAAGCAGAAATTAACGATGCCATAAATTGCATAGACCCGGACCCTGCAGATGAACCCACTGAGCTGAAGTCTCTGCCATACAAGGACATTGCATCTGTCCAAAACTGCAGTGTCCCTAGGGAAGAGGAAGTTTGTGAGCTGTCTTTAACCTTCACGAAACTACAAATTAAGGACACTCAGGAAGACCTTATGTATCCAGTAGAGGAAACTGGCCAGCCTGAGTCAGTATCATATGCAAGTACAAGTGACAGGAATGTGAGAGAATTTAATCATTCCAAAATACAACATACATATCTGCTGACTAATCCTCAGGTGCAGAACAGAGCAGCTGCACATACTGAGCCATCTTCAGATCTGTGCTGTACTACTGGCAACACGGAGGATGCCACTACTGGTGCCGATAGCAAGAGACTGTTAATGGATGCTCCTGGTGCACATGCGGCCTCCGAGTGCTTCAGGCACGTTAGAGAGCCCCCTCACCTCACCTACATTCCACCACAAAGTATTGATGTTCGGTCCCCACGGATAAGAAGGACCAGTGCACAGGGCAGGAGGAACCTCTTGCAGCCTGAACGTGACTCTCCCGAACCCAGTGAAGTAAAGCTGGAGAACTGTAATTCAAAAGTAAATGAAATCCAGGAGCCTTATGTCATTATTGACAAAACCGACCAAGGAATGTTATGCCATCACACTTGAGTCTACCAGTGCTTTATTTGTAATCTGCCTGGATTTCTTCCTCTCACTTGTGGCCTCGATCATCTTTTCAAGGAGATAATTAGCTTTGTCAAAATGGTTTAAAAGGAAAAAAAACCCACAACCAAACACACCACCACTTCTGGACAGTAAAAAAGGGAAGTAGTTGAGCAAATTCTTAAAGGCCCTTTCTCAGCTGGAACCTTTGGGACCGAAATCTGAATAGCCACCATTCTAAAGCATAGGCAACTTCTATAAATTTAAATCGATTTAATTAATTAGCCAGATTCCTTCTGGCTGTACTTAATGCCAGACAGGTTTCTTCAGTTAAGTGTATGTTTTGTTTTGGGTTTTTTTTTGCTTTACAGACCTATTCCTGGAGTAATTCTTCGAGTATAGCATGCTGAACAATGACAGAAAAAGTTAACCAACTTAATGGCTTTACAAATGCTATACTGGAGGGTACTTCTGTTAACTCATTACAGTCCTATGATGCTGTGCTCCGAGCTAATCTTGCTCCTGGTTTTGGTTGAAAATAAGTTTAGAAAGTTTCATAACATCCCTTTAGGTTTAAAGAAGGAAACAGCCCTGTAAACACTTTTAGTTTTATTTTTGCATTATGAGTAACAGTTTAGATCTTACAGAGGCAATAACCTGTATTACAGGTTTTATACCTGTCTCCACTTGTTACCAAAATTTTTTTGTGGCTACCCCCACAAATTTCAAGAGAAGCACTGAGCATCGTAATTGTTCACTGCTACCAGAAGCACCAGCTGTGGAGTTCACTGGTCTTTTCTGTAAGCCATTTCATCGCACTGAAAGGAAGGCAAAAAATTGCCACTGTCTGCTATTTTAGTGGGAGGGAAAAAAAACAGATCAGAGAAGGGTCCCAGTGAGCATCAGAGCCAGGATAAGGGATATCCTGTACGTGGGAGTGCTGTGGGAAAGCATTGTGCTGAGAAGGGAGCAGGACTGTTAGATCAGCTGTAAGCTGGAATCCCAGCATTGAGAACTTCTGTCATACACAACATGTAATTAAATTTAAACAAGCACACGGTCACTGGTACTCTATTTCAGCACAGTCTTCAATGCTTCTCTATATACCTGTTACCTAGAAAGACAGGTTATTTTAATACAGCTTCAAAGTAACTTTTCCAGTAGCACTTCAATGCTAAGAATGTTTTGTTGTTTCATATATAGTTACAATATTAGCTGAAATAATGTTAGTATATATTGTTTGTAATTGATTTTTTTGAGGGTGAAAGTCAAAGAGGAACATATGGATTACACTAGAAAAACCTCAGGAGCTAAAACAAAGATCTGCATTTTGAACAACTAATTGCTGAAGTCCTGTTATCACCTGATCCCAGCAGTATAGGAGGAATAAAGCTTTGACCAAGCTAGCATCAAGTGACGTCAAGGTAGGCTTGGCAGAAACAGATGTTATGAACATGCACGCACAAAATACTTCTGTACTGGGTCTGGCTAGGACTGAGAAGAGCAGCCCCTGGAGTGGTGTGTTCGGGCTTTGTGGCTGAAACTGTTGATAACACAGCAGTGTTTCGGCTGTTGCTGAGCAGTGCCTGCGCAGCGTCACAGCCTTCTCTTTTTCTAAGTATGCCCCTCACCCCGCAATGAGGAACTGGGACAGCTGACCCGAACTCTCCCAAGGGATATCCCATACCGTGTAACGTCATGCTCGGCAGTAAAACTGGAACAGCAGCAGAAGGCAGGGTTTTTTGGCTACCAGAGTGGCCACTGCTCAGACTGGCTGGGTATTGGCCTGCTTGTGTGAGGTGGCAAGTTACTGCCATTGCATCACTTGCATTTTTTTCCCCCCTCTCTTTCCTTCACTTACTAAACCTCTCTGTCAACCCAAAAGCCCTCCGGATTTTGCTCTTCCTATTCTCCGCTGCCCTGCTGGGGAGGGGGGGGCCAAGGAGCTGTGTAGGTGCTCAGCTGCTGACTGGGTCAACCCACCACAACCTCCTTGCTCTTCCTTCCAATACCTGTGTGTTCTTCCTAACCATTTTGGTTTTTATAAGTTATATTTTCCCCCTGTGGGGGTTATTAAAATTATGTGTTTTAAATCTCATACCTTGTCAATTATTCAGGAACTCTTAATTTAAAACTGCAAGACCCCTTCTCATTACAAGTGAAGATGCCTCCTAAGTATTTAGATGACCATCAGTACTGCAGGATTCATATACTACACATCCCATTTTTAGCTTTACTGTAGCCATACACGGACAAGTATTTAACAGCAACTTACACATGAAAAACCATAAAAAAGGAAACTAAAGACTATCATTTGAAAAGACACCTTCTTGGGCAGCTAACTCCATTAATGCGATACTGCTGGCACCTCACATGGAAAAAAGAAAATACAGAGGGTGTATTTTCTCAGAAGAGAGGAAGCATAGCCCTGACTTGCTAACAGTGCACCACAGCCCACAGCTCCACCAAGTCACAGGAACACCAGTGGAGACAGTAATGATGAACAATGTCCACCAAACAGATAAACTGCACAAAATTTATTACACATAAAATGGCCATGTTCTGAGAATCTATTTTTTGTTAATGTTTGAGAGTACCTGGATGGAGGAAGTTTCTCCTCTTTATGGTAGGTTGGCCAGGACTGGTAAGTGTTCTGCCTGCCTTTGTATGGAGAGCTAGAGAGTTACTATGCACTTAAAAGTCTTCTGGGTATTTTCATCCGAGTTTGTTACTGCAGCAACACCTTTAACTTCTCTTCCCATACAAATGGTAGGGTTTTGAGGTCTTGTACTAGAAACTACCTTTGTATTTGCAGATTTGCAGGGTCACAAGAGACAACCGCTTTACAGTTAAAGGTGCTTGTGAAGAGATGGGATTTGAAAACCAGCTGAAATAAAAGATAAGTCATATTTAATAGGCTGTAGGCAACAGTCCTTTGTACAACTGCTTGTACATGAGTAAGGTGGAACTGGGTTTAAAATCCTAGTTGTAAATACAGTCAGACCTGAGAAGAGGGACAGACAGAAGGGGCCGTAAGATTTCTGACCCTATCTGCCAGTGCCCTCCTGTCCCTGTTGGTAGTAACCACTGCACCTCCCCTTGGCTGACTTAAATAAGAGCAACCACTCAAGCAATGCTGCTACCCAGCAAGAGGGCTGCCTGGGCCCCTTTCTAAGGGAAGGTGGTTGGTGTTTGTAAAACGTGTGCCTATCCTCTGGTGAGCTGGCAGCTTTAAATGTGCTACAGCTGGTCCTGATTGTCTCTGAATTGAATGGGGATTTACTGACTGATTGGATGTCTTTCCATCCTAGAGGCAGAAGGCTGATTCTGTTCTCAAATTTATATGCTACACACAACCACTGTGAACGGCTCAGCTCTCCCAAGCCTTGGATTAGAGAAACTCGCTTTTGATCAGTGCAGACACGGAGCTCAGGCAGCAGAGCTGGTAGCCGGGTGATACTCACTCGCACCACCTCTCCCTGCTGGGTCTCTTACGATAGTCCGTTTCCCCCCTTAATATTCGTATCACATGTACAGCCTCACCCTGTCTGGAGCTAAGGTGCTTAAGGCAAGCTTGGTTTTAGAACAGACTTTGTTGTTTTTAAAGCCAAGAATGAAAACCAAATTGCAGTGTTAAAACAAAAAAAATCCCCCACACGCAAAAAACCCACACAACAGGAAAGCACGCAAACACTAAATGAATTTTAAAAAATGACAATTTTCTTCAGAATTATAAACAATGATCTTAAAAACAATTCCCCGAGACACAAAGCATACCTGAGAGGGACTGGCAAGGGCTTGCAAAGCACTGATGAAGATTTATCGTCGTTCAGAGCTATCTCACCATGCAAAGACAATTTCTGAAAGACTGCTTTATCAGTTTTTACCTTACTTGTACCCAAACACTGGGAGAATAACCACCAGTAACCCACCCCCACAGCTAAAGGTCCCACCCACTGGGAATCAGTTGGCACAGCTCTCTAAGCGAGATAGCCGATTAAATCCCACAAGGCTCCTTTTCACAGCATTAAATAGTAAAAAACTGAAACTAGGACTGGGCTGGAATATAGTGCCAGCTGCAGAGCAGCGTACTCGCAGTGGACGTCCTAACAGCTCGGTACTTTTTGTGGTGTACGCGAGGGAGGAATGCATCACCGTTACCAGGCAGAGGGCTGTAGGGTGGAGCAGAGGATTCAGCTCCAAGCCTTCTGGCGTAACAAATAAAAAATAAAGTCACCTAGTACGTATGCAATAGACAGGTAACCAACAGAGCTCCTCCGTTCTGTCACTCTCCTTACTGAACCTCTGTGTATGTTTACACAACACTTAGCAAAATGGTGCCCAGATCCTGATACAGCACAAATAATTATCGCATGCCAGCCTCTTCAAAAAACGATAAATGATCAATTAAAAAATTGATCTGGACTAGACACAGAAGACTACATTTCTCTTATGTAGGAATTAATCTACCAACTGGCAGTTTTTGTTCTGAAACTAAATTTCTCATTTCCAATAAAAGCTCACAACTTTCCGTCAGACCCCTCAAATTGCCAGGGGGGGGTGGGAAACACCATCACCATTAATTGTCACCTGACTTTATCCTGCTTTAGAAACGCGCAATGTTTATTTAAACCTCCAGGTACTGCAGGAAGGACTGGATTCTCCAAGCCATGAAACAGGACAGTAACTTGCTAGAAGAGCCATTATCCAGGAGAGGGACAAGAGAGCTTCGGGTCTGAATCTTTTCATAGCAACTGATGGCAGAATACCCAGCACTTCCTGCAGTCTCTGCAGGAGGAAGGGCACTGAAGAGAGGTGCTGGATTATTTCCTGGTGTTGGCAGTAGTTTTGTGTGCTAATTACACTGGTGAAAACAATTTTCAAGGTTTCTTAAGACCTACAGTTTTGGACAGCCACTTCTGAAATGTTTAATCAGGATTTCCTAAACATGCTTCCCGTGCTAGAAGAAAGTACACAAAAGGCCAGGCTGAGAATGTAACTGTTAAATGATTTAATTTTTGCCAGTCTCTGTCTTACTTCAAGTTAATTTATATGCTGTTCCCAGATGTTACTGATTTGCTAAGACACCTTGAGCAGGGCAAAGTAAATACCAAAGTCTGGAAAATACATCATCTATTCAGAGTAACTATATAATACAGAAAAGGCAACACAAGCAGATAGCCACTTTTCACACACATTGCCATTCAGACATGGAACTCACTGTGACAGAAGTAATTAAAACCCACAATTTCTACTCATCCCATGTATTCCTATATATACACTCCAGAATAGCCAAAATATATACAGAAAGAGTTATGTACAGTTCAGTCTACAAGTACAGGCTACATCCAACTTACGGACCAAATCTTAAAAGCCAAGAGAAGTAGCAGCTTGTTTGTACTACCCGTTCCACTGGCACTGAAGCTCACTCTGCCTACAGAAACACGTACTTACTACGGTATTTTGCAGCTTGCTACCCAATTACTGCTTCTTAGACAGTCATAAAAGAAACAAAGTATCAGACTCATGCTGATTGCCCTTTTTTCCCTACCCTCATCAATTGAGGGATTTCAGGAAACAAAAGCAAATACATTCCAAGCTTAAAACCAACTAGTTATTACTGTAGTATTTTTATCTACACATCTATAGCTAACTGCAAACATTTTACATTTATGACACACACAAACCAACGTGTGTGGTTTTGTTCCCAGTTTTCATTAAATACCCCAACCGTCCTGTATATGTAAATCTATACATGAAAATTAATGGATAGCAAAACATAAAATAAACATGCTCTCTGTATTCATCACATCTATATTTTCTAATAAATAAGTTACATAAATTATTCCTTTATATTCCAATTACGAATATCAGTAACCTCCATCCAAACTACTGTTTTGACATAATAAAGGGGCGAAAAAAGAATCTGACCAACAAGCATAAATTTCTTTCAAAAGCTGAAAGATAACAGTGAGATTCTTTGTACTGTAAGATTCTCTGTACAAAATAACAAAGTGATATTTTCTGGACTGTGTGCAAAATATACATCCTCGGCGTCTACAACCCATAATGAAATTAGAATTAAGAACAAACTGCCAATGACTGAACTTCAAATTTATAGAACTGTTTCCAAATAAATGGTTCTTTTGGTCTCTTACAGAGGAAAAACGTTGAAAGTTTAACAGAAGGTTTCAAGAATGACTACTGTCCCTCTACAAATAAGCTTCAATAAGTCGGATAATTATTTAACATGCAAAATCTTATTTTTAAGCTAGAATTCTAGCAGAACAACAGAATGGCAATACTGGGTTCACAAGCTTTAGTATAATAATTTAGTACTTCACTAGGAAATGCTCTCTCAGTGCACTGATCATTATTAAGTTGGACTGATTTGGAAAAAAAAACATTCCACCAGATGGAAATAACAAGAAACGAACTGCATTTCCTGAGTTGGAAAACGGCACAGTCATTTCAATGCAATGATTTTTAGGCATACCACAAAACTGCAAAATAAAAGCAGCAATACCATCAGATATTGTTCAAAGTCAGGTGGAACATGGAAAAGCCAAGTAACTGAAAATTTACATCCTCCCACAAGTTATGGACAAATGTCTGCAATAAGTGATCAGAGTACTAACTGAAGTCTTGGACATCAGCCATTCTTAGAAGCATTCACTACAAAGCTATGACAGACGCTCAACTATATCAATATAAGTGTGTTTTAAAGCACTGTCAACCTTGCTCCAATTCAACCAATCAAAACTATTCCAGGGAAAAAAATCATATATTGTACTTCAAGAATCATTCCCCTCAAATTAAACAGAAAAAGTAACGTGAAAACAGTCAGAACTGCTGCATTAAAAGGATTATCTTGAAGACAACATTCAGAGGGTAAAGCAGAAATAAGGACAACGCAACACTTCAGCTAACAAGCGCAAGAACAAAACACCTACTATTTTTCTCTACTCTCCAAGTACCTGTAAGTCACAGTAAAGTGATCAAGACGCAAACCCAAAGAACCATCTGTATTTTCCTTTACAAAAAATTGTACAATAGAAGAATCCAAAATAGTTAAGAAATAAGTTAATTCTAGGGGGTTTTATAACTGTCTGAAAGGAACAACAAATACAGTTCTGTGCACCCTGTGTTTTCAGTAGTGCTCAACTCAGCCATAGCAGGGCTGGTGATTTCATGAACATTAGAGAGAAACAAGCCCTTATAAAAACCTGGCTTAAAAAAAAGAGCCTCAGAGCCATTCTGCAATCACTTACGAAAACTGTTACACTTTTTTTGCCAATGAATTCAGTGGGACTATAGTAGTGCACAGTTACCTTCAAAACTACAGCTACATTGTGATTTCATGCAGAGCAGAAGAAAATCACAGAATTCAATGAGAGTGCACTAGAGTAGGTAGGATTAGAGTAAGACCCCCTTATTTCAACCTGGTAAGACCTATTTAACAAAGCGACTTTTACCTGATGCACTTCATTTGCTTCCTCTAATAATAAAAAAAAGACATCCCACCTCCTGGATGGAACTATTTCTTTCAAATTACAAAAACAGCGTTGTAATTGGGGAAAAAAAAGAAACAACTTAGGTTACTTATAGGAAGTAGGAAATGGGAGAAAGACATATTTCAGCTGAGTAGAATTGACACAGGAAAGCTGATGGAGAACTTGAACACATGAAAGGGAATGTGCTTATATTCTGTTTACGACTTGTATCTGGACATTTCACAGCAGTAAGTTCACAGCATTCTACAAAGCGTAACTCAAAACCCATTATATTTAGAAATATTAAAAATACTCAGAATTGCCCCCAAATCAGACTTCATAAACATATTTTTTAAAATACAACTGCAGACTTCTATAAGTGGTGTTGCATATTATATGGATTTAATATTTGGTCCCGGTTTTCTTCATACTTTTCTATCATTTTCTGCATGTCATGGTCAGCTCCAATAACCTTGAAAAGAAGAACATGAACATTAGAAATAACTGACAGCATAAAACGTGGTTGCTTTTGCGCAGAATAGAACAGGACTACCACTGAAGCCAAACCGATACACTCCTAGAGATCTGTCCAATTTGCTTTCTGTCAGAATTTGGCATTCATTGAAAAGCTACGTGTCTGATCCTGCAATCACAGTGAACAGACCCCTCAAATGCCACCAAAAAGGAGAATTCTGGAAGACCAGACTTCTATGCTATACACTATGGATAGCTGTAAACATTTTTCTGAGATCTTCCTTCTCCAAATGTTATTAGAAAAGCAGATTTATTTACTTCTACCAATAAATAACGCTCTTAATATTTGAAGAGTACAATCTTCCATGTGCTTAATTGGTTATAGCTAAAATAATACTCACCAGCACTGGGCAGGAAACTTTAAACAGTGTCTGTTTAACGAGCCATTCTTCATAGAGCTGATGAATAGCTTTTAAATATTCCTAGAAAATAGGCATTCAAATAACACATAAGCCCAGGGATGAAAGACACATTGCAACTTTTATATATTTGCTAAGTAGTTAAGAACTACGTATAAAAACCAGCATCAGATATTTCCACTAGCAAAAACAAAAAGCATCAGAAAGTTTCTGAGAAAAACTAATTCCCAGTATAAGGTTTTACTCCATGAAGAACCTCAAAGACACAGAGCTTACAGGACTAACAGGGCTCTCTGCTCCTTTCAAGATCAAGAATCATGCTTCTCTCCCATAGGTATAATCTGGCTCAAAATTGTAATTTACAGAGAAAAATACGACAAAGACAAGCAAGGACAAAAAGGGCAAGACTGCAAAGAATATGTACTGAATGCACTTTCTGTGTCAATACATTTTCCTAAAATTCCCAGTTCACTTTCTCCTAACTCTGACTCAATTTCCTCTAAAAGCACTCCTGCCTGTCACCAACTACTAGGTTTTTGTCATGGAGACAGCCAAACATTTTTCATTCGTGATTGCTCTCCCCACCCCTCAGCAGAGCTGCGAGGTAACACAATGTCTCTTCAAATCTATTATAGAGAGGATTTGTTCTACAAGGCAAAATTTCATGTGGCCCAAAATTTAGCTCCTTGCATGGGTCTTCAACTGACAGTGGCTTCTGCTGGACCACCCAACAGTCGGGACATCTCTGCAGTACACAGAACATCTGCTGGAACTACGTTTATTTCCCATTCGGCTTTCTTCAGGAGGAAATTTGTTTAATGAAGGGCCATTCTGTAAACTGTGACACAGAAAGTGATCATTCAGTTACTACAGTTTATTTTTAAGCAGATTCCCATGCTAACAATTTTCAAGCAGTTGCTTGTTTTCAGACACAAGCAGAGACACTTTTCATGCATAAACAACCTGGTAACAGCAGACAACAGAACATGCCCACATAAATCTTCAGCACCTGCATGCACAGGGATTTGTGCTTCAACTGGGTGCCTTTATGCCGTTTAACGATACAAAAGCAACTGCCTCTTTACATCTTAGTGAAGATCAACAGTTGATTAATACTCCACCTAAACAGTCAGCTATGGTACACTGATTACTAAGACATAACACTTGGGAAAGTCAGTGTGCACGATAGATAGTTTTTATAAAATAAATCAAAATTAAATACTGAAGTTTTAGTTTGCAATGGAAACAGCTGCACCACATTTTGGCAATACACTCAGGATATGATTTTAGTATTTAGATTGAAATCATCGTATTTTTAAAGCTCATGGTAACCACATATATTGAAGGAACTCCTTACCAGAGGAATGATCTTTTCCTCTTCTCTGCATCTTCTCTTTAACCTCTCATAACAAACTTCAGGAGAAGTCTGCAGATAAACTGCCATAATGAAAATTATAGTAGTTATGTTCAAGGATCAGCTTTAAAAGCAAAGAAGAAACTTACTTCACAAGCTGTAGAAGGAAAGAATCCTGACTTAGGTACCACCACTGAACCTCCCCTTTGGCATTACTGTTAATCAATCCATGAACCATCCACGAATTCATGCTCTCTGATGCTACACATCGCAACCACTATTGTATTGAATAATGTCATTATTTATGACCCAAGAAACAAGAATTACTTTTTCTCCCAGTACAGAAACCCACCCACAACCATGTCCCCCCAGATCCCATCAAAAGTTTACCTATCAAATCAACTGCAACATCAGTGTTGTTCTGGATCCAGTCAAACCATTCCGTTAGGACAACATAATCCACCTCGGGCATTTTTCCGCTGAATAAACATAAAAGTCATCTCTCACTGAGCAGCATGCACACATCAATTCTAAACTCACATTTTTTTCACTTGACTAGAATTACTCCCAATGTACTCCAGCATATGTGAAATGAGAACAAGACCAATATTATGCCCACCCAAGTTCAGGGCCTCATAAAGCATTGTGTACAACAGGAAGACCAAATCTTTTCTCTTTTTTTTTTTTTTTTGAAAAAAGTACTTACTAACACAACGTTTCTTTTATTAACAGTTACAAACATTAATTATTTTTCCCACTACAGTTAAGAAATAATTACTTGGTGACTAACAAGAAAAACATTACCACGGCAGCATTTATACAATAACTATAAATTAGCATCAATGGTATTTATTGCTCAAGTTCTTTACATCAGGATCACTTGAAGTATATCCGAACTACTGCAGCGCAAGTCACCAGAAAGGCTGGGTTTACTAAGCAGTACTGGCAATTCGTTACAGAAACTGTAGTAAAGAGCAGTGAAAAAATAATGACACCATGTAAATAAAATTTACTCCCACTGTAAGAAATATTTGTGGAAAGAGTATTGAAATATTCAACAGGTTTAATGTGAAAGAGTATAGGCAGTATTGGAGACAATTGTCCCAAAGTTCTCTCAGTAAGAATAATAAAATCTCAAACAACTCATGTAAAAGGGAGTCTATAGAGGACACAGTAAGAATCACACATTGTGTTTTTATCAGTATCGGAACTTTCACTTATTACCATATTCCTAGTCAAATATTCCTACTTCTACATTGTTCTGTCTTCAAAACTGGTGATACTAACACATACTCCACACTCTTTCCTAAATGCCTCTGCAACAGAAATGTAAAAAAGAGATGCGGTTGAGAGGCTCCCATTCTCTCCAGCTAATGATTAAGATCAGTTGCAACATTTTAAATAGCGCTGAAGACAAAGATTCCACAGATTTCTAAACTGTTCTCCTGGCAACACGATTTGATTACCAGTAAAACTGAGCAAAGATAATCCAGAAAGATATTTCCACTTAAGTATGCAAGAAAACACACCCAGTATTTGTACCACCTCCCTTCTTTATCTGCCATCCAGCTGAATATCTTGCCTCCCAAAGCACCCAAGAACCGGGTAACACAATTCACTGCTATTCTTCTAATATAGCCGTCGCATTTGTTTCTGGGTAGCCAGTATATACGTAAGCCAAGTACCGATTCTGCTACTTCTCTCCAAGATACATGGGGAAAACAGGAAGGTCAAAAGGAATCAGAAGTAACAAAAAGCCCCACTATTCTTACCCTAAGACAGATACATCCAAATCAATTCTGCACTGAGCTGCCCGTCAGACAACAGGCCTTTGCCTCCCCTGTGCCAGTGGAGTCCCCTGGCTAATCTTGTGAGGATTCTGGGTCAGGCTCAAGATCCATGAAGATACAGGCAATGTAAAAGACACTACAGGGTGCTTTCATTTCCAAAATTCGCTGCCATTTGACTCCTTCCTTTCCTTTACTTGACAAGTAAAGTTGTTACTGAAAAGTTAAACATGAATGGAACAAGCTTTATTCATAAGTGAGTTCAAATGGGACAAACCGAATTGCTAGTGTTTACCCTATAACATATCATGCATACTCACGTGCACACGTTTAAATTTCTTCTACATTTTTACACCTAACATGAGCGTTTCTCTCAGTGCTAAACTCAAGATGTGCAATCGCAGTAAGAACTCGAACACTCATGCATATCTCTGCATGCCGAAGCAGCTCACAGCAATTGCTCACAATTTAAGCCTTCCATCATCGTCGTAAATCTTACTCTACTTCTCCCTCTGGGAAAAAGCCTGCAAAGCCAAAACACAAATACTGAGTGACACTGGATCAAAGAGGAGCTGGTATTCCTAATATTCCCGCAGCTCTTCATCCTGTGTTTAAACCAATCGTTCTCCTAAAGAAGAGCTAGACTAGAGATAAGGGATTCTGCTCCATCTTTAAGACTGGGACCCTAAGCAATACCTTCTCTTACAAAAACAGAATGCAGAAAAGAACCTCTGCTCTTTGCAGCATGCTTACCCCATTCAGTTCGAGTCTTATTTTGAATAAAAAAGTTCTATTTCGTTTTTACATACTATTAATGGGAAAATGCCTTCGATAGAGCTACTTAACAAACCCTTTGCTAAAGATACCTGTTGAACAGCTTGAGCCTGAGGGGGGGCTTTGATAATATCTTCAGCAAAATTTAAAGATGTGTCAGGTCAGCTTCATTTTCCAGACCTTCCATCAGACAGGCATAATTCAATTTCTACAACGGGCAACTTCTCCTGTGCTCTCTGCATGATTTTTGCGTGTTGACCAGCCTGCACAAGCATTAGGATCACTCCCCTACAGAGACAGGAGATTCCTTCTAGAAAATAGCAACAAGGAGAGAAAAAGCCTCTGGAGGATACAAAGGCATTTTCCTTCACAAAGTCTGTTTATTTACAGAATGATTTTTTAAATTTTCATGCAGCAATTGAACAAAAAAAAAAAACCACAGCATGGGAAGCAATTGTTTTAAGTTGTAATGCCTCTCCCTGCCACAGGGCACTATTGTCCTTCTACATAAAAGTATCAAGTGCAAAGTTTGTATTTTCTCTTTGTTCCTCTGACGGCTAAGACACTGTCTTCTAATTTTTAGCCCTTAATGTATCCACAGCCTTTCTGTAGCTAATTGTTCTTTTGTTACTACAGCCTTCCAATTTCAATAATTACCATTTTTTGCGTGCACCCGGTGTGCGCATAGGTGACAAGTGTATTCTCCCAACTTTTCTATACAAATATGTCAAGCTGGCTTTGCCTCTTTAAACAGGCTTTCCATTCTTTTGATCATTCCAGCATTTCAGCTTCACACCTGTTTCAGTCTTAGTTCATAGATCATGAATGACCAGTTAGAAGTGTACAAAGTAATGCTGAAAAGCTCTCATCAAAGCTGCATACAAAAGCACCAGTATTTCCATCTCCCTCCTGGAAGCTTTTTGCCAGATACTTCCAGGAGTCGTACTTACTCTTCGCCATGCTACACAATATCAGCATTATTCTGTGATCAATTTTTATCTATCGATAAATATCTAAAAAGATGTGGGGTTTTTTCTGCTTTCCAACTTAATCATCTTTCATCTTCTAGTTGAAATTTCTGTTGTCAATTCAATGACAGAATTTATTAGCATACTCCCACCCTTTGTACCAAAGCATCAATCCAAAGGTTGATCCAACACGAGTAACCTCGTTCCAGCCTGATACGTCCCCTTTCGATGTCTCCCTTCAACGGGATTTCTTATCACATTACGCCAGCTCCTGCACTTACGAGTAATTATTCATTAAGTCTCCGAAAACCTCCTCTATAAATACATAACTCTTCTATAAATACATAACTTCAGACTGATGAGCCTGCCTTTGTTTGGGGGGTGGAGGACATTACAACACACAATTACTAGACTAGTCTAACATGATGTGTTGTTGGTCGCCGACTTCACATTTCTGTCCAAATCTGAAATTATTCTTTCTGTCATTCTTTTCCGTTCTAAAGTTGTGCCAAATACTGAGGCAGATGAACAAACCTGCAGTTGCTAAGATGACTTTCCCTACCCTCTGCTATGGGCTCCACAGCAGTTGGTTTAAGTCACGGGGGTGCTGCCTCTGCCCTGCAGTACTTCCTCCCAGCGTGAGACCTCGTGCGCTTTCCTAACTCCGGAATGGGCGTCGTTTCTGCTGTAGTTGTGGTTACTACTATTTCCACACTCCCACTATCATCCTGTCTTTTCTTATATGCAGTTTTCTTTCCTGTACACAGAAGTAAGTATGGGGTTTTGAGACAACTCTAGCTGATCTTTAAAGAACTACAACATGTCAGGACAGGGCAGTGATCAAACAACAGGGCATAAAGCTGTAGAACTGCTTTCCATAGGACATCCTGGGAACTACAAGTTTACACGGGCTAGGGAGAGACTGGACAGTTTCATGGCAAAGAAATTCCCTGTGGGTTACTAAATACAGAGAAACCACTGCTGCATGATGAAGTCTCTAAAAAGTTAGTTACTGGATCTACTCAGAAATTACCATAAATGTTCTTACACTATTTTCAAGTACTTCTGACCACCACTAGAGACAGGATAGATTTACTTTTTTTTAATGTGACTCAAAATAGCTATTTTCATATAGCCCCAATATTTCCTTGTCTTATTTATAATCATTTTACACAGCCTTACATTACATTTTGGTTTCCTATTGGTAGCATCAGCATTGGCTTCTAGCTTGCTGTAATAAAAGAAAGCAAATGCCTTCCGTCCAACATTAAAAAGTGCTGAAGCCACGAAACATCTAAGGTGCCTTTAAAAATGTCATTACAAAATGAATACATAGAGTTGAGACAAGCAGACTTAGCCTCACAGCAATAAAGTTCTCAGTCTTTGGGACAACAGCACTTCGTCTATAATGAAAAAAAAATAATCAATAATTAAAAAAAGAGAAAGACATTCCAGAGCATTTCCATTGCTTACAGGCTGGGATAAATAATGTCTGTTTGCCTCGCATCCTATTGTGACTCTCTCAACTTTCAAAGCAGTTCCAGTAGAAGACTAGAAGCTTATGTAGCATGGATGCCATCTTGTGGCACGGAGCCACTCTCCCCACGGACAAGGGCAAGAAACTGGTCTTGTCCCTTTAGACCACTGAAAATCCACTAAAACAACCACCTATTCCATACACTTCTCTATAGAAGGTCAGCATTCTAAACAAACAAAAAAACCACCCCAACCAGTCAGTGCTGAGTACTGCACTATTTTAGTTAGTACGGGATGGATGAGTTATACATCACCCAGATAATAAATGCTTTTTCTATTTCAGGCCACAGCCTTATCCTCCAGCATAAAACAACTCGGGTTAGGCCAGACTGCTGTACCTCTGGCTGAAGCACACCTGTGGGTGGGGGCCCAATTCAGCAAGTGGCATTTAGAGACCAACAGCTCCTGGTCTGTCTTTCCGCAGCAGCCTACCAACGTTTGCCGTCTGTTTCCATCCTGTGAATGCCGACTCTGAGCAACAGCATGTGACTTGAGTTCCTGCTTGTCACTCAAGTTCCTGCTTGCCAGAAATGCCAATCCTGGATGCTAGGTTGGATAATGCTGTCTAGTTCCCTCCCTCCTACAGGGTTATTCTTTATATCCTCATAGTTTTTTCACCTGTTCAGTACGTATTTGATATAAGCAAGACTTCTGTATTCAGCTGGAGAGCAGATAACTTCAATAAATTCTAAATACAAATACGATGTTCTAAACACACAAGAGCACTTCTGGAAAAGGCTCTCACCTGGCCCATACCCTACAGGTTTTATTCTACCAGTGGGCAGCATGTCCTGTACAAAAGACACTGCCCCTCTAACATAGAACTGACAGATTTCACAGACCACTTAGATGCAAATTACCAAAGAAATCTTCAGTCAATTATATATATACTTTTAAATCTAATTAAGCTAAAAAAAGTAAAGTAGAAAACCATATACCATACCTTCGATACAAATTTTCTACAAAAATGTATTTTGCACTGTGAATTGATCGCTCCATCATTCGTACGGAGGAAATCTACAAAACAGAATTTGACAGTCACTGACTAGTTTACATTTTTCAGCAGCTTTGTTTCTTTTCAAGCTCACATTGCACATCATGTCCTTTACATTATGAAATACATAGCATTTTCAGTTCTTCCTGATCCTGGGACAAACAAGTTTACTGGGAGGTAGGGAACCACAAAAGCAAGTATTCTTACTCTTACAGGTGGTCACTGCACTATTAAACACCTACATAACTGACCTGTTCTTCATACGCAAGTTTCAAAGGAAACTGCAGAAGCGTTCAGCTGAGCAGCCGGAGTTAACCAGGGGGACAAAAAAGCAGCAATCCACTTAGGATCTGCAGAGCAACAGGAACTACTGCTACCAGAATTGCTGCCACTTTCAGGTGTGTTGCTGTGTCAACAGCACAGGCCTAACATCAGAACAACTGTAACAACAAAACAGAACTTTTTAAAGAAATAATTACAACTGACAGAGCACTGGCCTTAGCCAGCGCTTCGTTTTGGAGAAGAGAGATTCTCCGACACCAGCTGGCCCCTGCAGAGCACGGCAGCCCTGGCAGAGCTCTTTCCAATTAATGCTATTCCCCACATTAACGACCATGGAAGCAACAATTGCTCCAGCAAGGCTCGAATGGCAAATGACAGCAAAGCGCAGGCTGAAATGCAGGGCGACCCTCAGGACTTTCTGAACGAGCTTTTTCTGCAACAGAGTGAGATTTCTATCATCTTGGAAAACACCCTCTTCAAAAAAGCTGATGATTATATGTGTGGTATCGCTATCATAGGTGGTAATTCTGAAAGTTTGCCCTGACACAAACTCAGAAAACATAACGCAAGATCAGTCATTAAGATATAAGCATGCCACCCAAGATCTGATCTTGTGATCAGGGAATGGAAGACTTGGCACAGAAGGTATCAAAAGGTGTCTGAAGGAAAGAGAAACTAACAGATCCTACTAAAAAAGGTAAAATTACAGAAAAAAAAAATGTAAGCAAAAAAGGATGCAAAACATCTGAAAAAAAGCAATAGAAAATTTTAGTGGGAGTATTTTGGACAAATACGAGAAGCAATGGCTAAAATTGCGCTAACCAGCATGGAGCAGTAGAATGAACAACAATAGTATCTTTAAGATTACCTAATGTTTGCCAAAGGTTTGAATAGCTACATATAGAGACCAATTACAGACAAGTCACTGACGTGCGATGATGAAGAGGTATGTGCAAGTCTTGCTCATAAGGACTGTGCAAAAGAAAGCAGTATTAGTTTTGGGAAGTAAAAGTTCTGATCAGGTAGGAGGCAGACGTTTCGCCCCTCCTGGAGCACGTGTCGAGCACATCAACAACGTCTTTGCAAACAGCATCTTAACTTCTGGATACAAGGTTAAAAATGCTTATTACTCATAACCGTATCTAAGTCTCTTTTAAATGGAAAGAAAAATATGTTTATTTACCATTGGTCTGGTATGCTGCTCCAACATTGTAAGCTGTATGTAAGTCTGCAGTGTTATCCCCCATCTCGATGCATCTTGGTACATTAAGCCCTGGGGTTAGAGGTGGAAGCGAGACAGACATTTTTGTTAGGTCAAAGAGCAAAAAAAGGTGAAGTTGAGTATTTCATAAGCTTTTCACCTACAACAAAATTGCTAAAAGCAGTGCACAAAAACAGCTGACACCAGGTCCAACAAGAATTAAATGCTCATTTGCTCTCCACAATGCAGATGTAAGAATTACAGTCCTGGTCCTCACAGACCCTAAGCGGGGCACTTGGAACGCTTACTGAAGTCAACAGGAATTAGTTACACTGCACCTGGAACGGTCAAGACCAAGGCACAGCTCATTTAAGACAGTTCAAATACGTTTAGTAATTTTAAAAAGGTATCTACTACTCTTTTTTTGTGCGCTGATAGACTCTCAGTCCATCCAGAAATGCATACAGGGTTCCAGTAAGTATGGTCTGGACCTCAGAAAATGTGTCTTTTAACACAGACAACTGTTCTTCCCAAAGGATCCTCAAAGCAGTTCTCAGATCTTCCACTCTTTCTTGATTGCTGCAATTCCACAAACACACAAACACTTACAAGCAACCATGTACCCTGCAAAGCAGAGAGAAGATCTGACTCAAAATAAGACATCACTCGCTGTCTATTTGCTGCGGTGACAAACTCTACGTCAGCAGCAGGGCGTCAGTCCACAGACCTGACCTCTTTCTACTCTCTTTGTCCAAGACCAGAAAGTATTCTGAAGTGCACAGATTGCTGCGATGATGTGTGACACAGCCACACCCCACCCCTTTACTGATAACAAGAAAGTAAAGCATCAGCAACTCCTCGGAGAGAGCATTTACTTTTCCAGAGGACCTACGCTAGCAGTAATTGCATCAAATACACGTTTGGGCAGGTGTGGTCCAGGGCGTATCCACACCGGCAGGTGTGGTCCAGGGCGTATCCACACCGCTGTGTTGACAGCAAATTCCATGTGAGCTGGAGCACAGATGCCCATCTCAGCCAGTGATGAGATTTCTGGAGGTGATCAGACAATCATGGAAGACTGACATCAGAAACCACTTCAACCACCCCAATCACCCCAGCAACAGCGTATCTGCCAACGGAGTCAGAGCCCCGGCCATCTCCAAGCAGGGCTGTGACAAAAGGACATACTTGTGGGGAACGGTTCGAAGAAACACTCACTACCCAAACGACAACAGAAGCTCTCAACACCTCGCAGGACTGAATCTCATCTTCAGCAGTCGAACAATATTAACTGATCAGACCCACCCCTCACTCTGAATGTCTCTCTTCCCTTCTTCCAAACAGGCGTAAGTAGATTTAGAAACAACTGTCACACTCAGGACTTACCTTTCTGTGAATTTCTTTAGCTCACAACCAGTAAAAGACCCAGTTCTTGCTAAAACCACGCTTTATACGCAATGTTTCTATTATATGCCTGTCTTAATCACAGCAAAAGATCTTCTGCCTCATGAAGCTTTATTTTTTGCTGTATGAGATTATGACCACACCTTTGCTGACTGGTAAAGAGTCTTCATGCGTGTCTTTCTAAAAGAACAGTAATTGTAATTCTAGAATTAATTTCTGCCACTTACCAGGATATTATGACCACGAACATTCCTCCACTTAGTTACTGGTTCTGTCAAAACCTTGTTAAGAAGAATTACTCCATGTTAAACACGTTTCAAGTTCAAAATACTTAATATGACCCTACAAATCTACAACTATTTTTAATGAATACTGATTCTGTAAGTCAGAGTATTCAGGACTTCTATTGGAAAGCTCACCCCTCTTCAAAAAACAGCACTGAACCCTGTAATACAATACAAGGTAATAACAAACACTGTCAAAAAATAGAGAAATATCATTATACAACATCTTTTTAGCATTTTTAAACGGCCAAAATAAAACACTGGACTAATTATCTAACAAGCCTGGATATAATTTCAATTTTTTGAGTCAAAATCAGTACGATGTAAGGAAAGAATGTCTTAGCTGAGTACTAATTGCATTTCAACGACCTGCTCCCTCACAAATTAATTTCTCGGAGAGTAACACTTGTCAGCAAAGGAAGAGGATTAGAATGCTATCATATAACTTTTCATTTTATTTTTGTGATCTAGCAAACAAGATGTATTCAAAACTTCCATAAAATGCATCAGAAAAGCTTCTACCCTTAATAGGTAAAATCACAGGAGTCTTATCTGGTCCAAACAGGCTAAACCTCCAATGACACTGTAGAGCCCAGCCTAAGAGAATCTGGTAAGCCTGGGAAGTTAACTAGCTTTTTAAAAGATATTGCGCTATATGCAAATTAAAGTTTGCTATCCTTTGGGCTAATAGCTGTTTATTCCATAAGGATCATTCCTGCTAAAATACCAAACAACATCTGGCAACCCAGCATTTCTATGAGGAATCCTACAACTTCACAAATGTGTTCCCAGGTCCACTGAGAAAAGTATTAACATCTGATGTACACAAAAGCAATTGCTCACTGAGGTTTGACCTCAATTTTGTTAAAAAAAACAGTACGCCCGCCCTTCCCCTAATCTTGTTCTAAGCAATATGAAAACAAAACCATACCAGTCTTAGGAATCCCCAGAAAAAAATTCTTACAGGTTTTTCACTTTTTAAAAAGCCATCCATTTACTGGGATCTCACTTACATGACAGCAGTATTTTTACATCATTACTTCTTCATCTTTGCTTATGACAAGATACATATAAGATTTAAGTGACATGAAACAGCAAACAAGCATGCCCAAACATGCCCAACCCATGTGGGCTGCTGTTACTTTACAGCAGTACAAACTCTAACCCACAGGTTTTCTGGTGTTTTAGCATCCAGTCCTATACGACATGTGACCTAGATTTCTCTTCTACAATTTGACTATAAATAGCGAGGGGAAGAGGGGGCCAAATACGTGCGCCCATAGGTGCAGCGGCTCACAGCCTGCTGCTCCTTTCTCACTCACTTCAGAGAGGACACCACTTCTAAACCTGTCAATTTTGTCAAGACAAGCAGCTGCTCAATGATGTAGATGAAGACAAAGAAACATAAATCCAGTACCTCAATGCTGGTAGTTTGTGCAAAATAATCCAGGCATGTTGTTTTTCCACTTGCAATGTTCCCCTCGATACAGATCTGATGAAATACAGTACCATCTTTTAAAAACCATGCTATCGCGTAGTAGTAAACGGCATACGTCAAAATATAATCTTTCCATATCAATCACATTATTTTCTTACAGCGTAAACAGATTATTTTATAGGAAGACACTGGGGATCAGTCTGGGTGCTGCGACCTGTCGCAGACCACCCCTTTTTCCCTCCCGGCACACCACGGTCTCTCTGCCAGGCATGGGGCACCCTCGCTGCCTGGGACCCCTGCAGAGCCAGCTGCCCCCCTGCTTCCACACCCCAGCCCCTTCCCACCGGTGTCAGAGGGGGGCTACCGAGCTGCTGCTGCCCCTCCTCCCATGCCCACACCACGCTGCCGCCCACAACTCGCCCTCGCAGACCTCAGCTTAACTTTCAACTTAAAATAAATGCCAAACGAAGTAATCATTTTGGCATCATTAAACAGATCGCGTAAACCTTAAGTTGTATTACATTTTTATTTTTAGAAACCTTCCCAATTAAAGGGAATTTAGTTTCAGCTGCCTTAAAATAATTCATAGCTGCTTTAAAATAATTTATGATGTGATTCCAGATAAAAAGCAAACAAACAAACAACACCTCCCAAAACGCACAGGCAGGGTTGGACAGAGCAACTGCAAGGCTGCAGACGCAGCATGGCCCCAGACCGTCACTTGTCCCCACACAGCACCATGCACTGGCACAAATCCCTCGCGACCTTACTGCAGTTTCTGGGACTGGACAAGCGTCGGCCTGCACCGACCGAGACCCGGCGAGGGACCCACCGCCCGGACACCGCCCCGCAGAACGGCCACCGCCAACCGTTGCCAGTGTACATACGCTCGGGTTACACCACAGTCAGAGGCCGCACGGTGTACAAAGTTTTCTGAACAAAATACAGATACTTACGACTGTCTTTCCACCATCTCCTTTTATCAGATGTTTATCTAGAACAGAAACAAACGGGAGTTACAACCAAGAGGGAGGTCTCTGTAACGTACGGTTACACTGAGCTTCCCCACGTGAGCCCCTCCACGGGTTTTCAGGTTCTCTGCTGCTTAACACCAAGGTTTGCTGAAGTGCCAGTCCTCGCGGTTTCGGTAATCTTTGGGTCACGGAGCAGAGCGGCTGTGGCACACACTGACGCGGTCCGAGCCTCAGCCCTCCCATGTCCCAGGCGCTGCAGAGCCCCGCGCCGAGCCCCCACAGCCCAGCCAGCTGCCGCCGGGCCGGA
>Ga0181612_162246_pt1 | contig 25371 bp, 16 predicted proteins | sample HoacroProtozoa21_FD_119630 | JGI IMG/M metagenome (GOLD analysis project Ga0181612, IMG submission 119630) | Hoatzin crop microbial communities from Cojedes, Venezuel. Combined Assembly of Gp0051906, Gp0051904, Gp0051908
AAGTTAACCAGGTTCACTTTGCCAGGTTCCAGCACTGCGCTCTTTTCTGTTGTTTGCTGGTTCTTAATCCAGTCCTTCAAGGTCTTACTCATAAAATGTGGTGTCCTTCTCACTGGCAACCTTTTCATCTGGTACCACTGGGATTTCTGGGACCTGGGCCTTGTCTGCTGCCTTCTGCTTCTATACAGCCTCTATATGAAATGCAGCATCTTGGTGTTGTCTGTGCCTAACAGAAGAAGAAAAAGCAACTTCTCTGAAGATGTGGAGATTCTGATTTGGGCATAAAAAGGCTTAAAACTCGCTTCTTCAACGATTTAGCAGAAGTCTTCATCCAAAAGACCTATCAAGGACTGTGGCTTCATTCCATACAAGAGTCTCAAGGATCATTGTGGAGGATGGAAAGAGGATGCTCTCCTCTGGAGAGACTGTCACCGTTGAGCCTGGGAGGCATTGGTTCCTCAGCCCTCCTTTCCACCCCAAGGGAGAATGGTGACCTCTCCTTTTGCCCGATTCAGTGTTGGTGCTCAGGAAGGGGCCCACGTGAGTACAAATGCCTTTGCCTGTTCAGACCTTATGGATGGAGCCGTGGGGCTAAGAGCCTACTGCAGCACAGGGCTCGGATTTCATCAGGGGAAAGACTGGTTTTCATACAGCACCATTTTTTCTGTAAGGGGGGAGAGAGTTAAGTGTTTATTTACTTACTTATTTACTTTATTCTGACCAGAGCTGAAACCTTGATTTTTGCAGTGTGCTTCCTTTCTCCCGCTGAATCGTTTGTATGCATTTCACTGACAGAGTGTTTGAAAGCCCCGCTTTCCTCCAGGGAGTTTACAGCCAAACTGATGCAAACTCTTTCTTCTCAGGTGCCTCACGATCATCTGTCATCCAATGCAAGCCAGGAGGCAACTGCCCCAGCAGACACAGAGGCATGACTAGGCAGCTCTCCCCTCTATCTGTTGCTGAAGATTCTGCTGCTCCCATTCTCGAGCTGCAGAATCGAAGTCCCTCGGGAATCTGTCGGCACAGCAGAGTCGAGAGGCAGAGCAGATCAGGTAGGCATAACGGCCGCATTCCCGGCGTCACAGCATGCCTGCAAAAGGCCGCTTTCGCCTGTCTTTTGAAAGATGGTGCAGAGTCCGAGCACGTTGACGTTGGTTTACGGTGCTGCACACAGCAAAGCCACATGAAAGTCCTTCCTGTACCTGTGTGCAAACTAGGGTTATGTGGGAAGGAAGCAAGGATGGGAGGAAAAGGCCTGGGCCTCAGTAGGAACATTGTAATGTATTAGATATCTGAGAGGTTGTGGAGTCTCCTTCTCTTCTCTAGAAATCATAAGGTCAATATGCACAGAAGACCTTGAAAGGATCACTAACGTTAGCACACGAGTTAGTTTTTACAAAGTGGTTATGTTTCCTCAGCTTCAGCCTGGCCAGAGACCAGGACGCTTAAGAGCCAGTCATCTCCCTGCTCAAAGACAATGACAATCTCAGCTCATACCATGGATGATCTGATGAAGAGGAAGAGAAGGAGAAACAGGTGGAAGGATATCTAGGGAAGACCATCACAGTTCAGATCATCGATCAGCTGCACAGCAGGGCTTCCGTCAGGAATGTGTCACCCATTTTACTGCAGCATTTTAGCTTAAATGAGCCTGTGGGTGTGGTGAACACAGACTTGTTCACCATGATGTCCATCCATCACCAACAGGGATGGGATGGGAGCAATTACAATATGCAACCGCAGGCCGTTGAGTCTGCTGAATTGTGCTGTTGAGGAGGAGAGAGATGTTAAATGACTGAAACAATTTAACTGTCCCAAGCTCTTTGGAAGACGCTTTGTGTATATACTGTGAGCAAAAACAGGAGGAAGAACAGATTGTATCTCCCTTGCACACTGGAACTGTAGGAGATGAACCTTCCTCTTGTCACCTCACCACTGATGACAGCAAGAGTCAGACGTTTTCTTCTTGTGTTGGAAAATGGAAGGATCTTGTACTCCAGGAGCAGCCTCTTGATGGAAACCCTCAGAAAAGTATTGGAGGTGCAAGGAGTGGATGATAAAGCATCTTGCAGTAAAGAACATATCTAAGATAACAGAAAACCAATCTATTCTCATTTTTGCAGATAACGGGCTGAAATAACTCTGTACATGCCTGCACTAGGGTACCTCCAAAATCAGAATCCATCTTCTCTGAGAAAGGACTTTAGGCCACTTGAGAAGAGAGTAGTTCCTTGACATCATACTCTTCTAAACACCTGTTTTGCATTTATTAATTCCCCTTTTTATCCTGATCTTCCCTTCCTTATCAGTGAGGTCTAAGTAGGACTGACCTGACAGGTAAGTAAACAAATATAAAGAGTATTATTTTCTAGGATGTAGTTGCCAGATAGTCAAAAGAGTTCAGAAGAAAAGCTGTAGGTTTTGGTTTTCCTTATCTTATTCTTCTGAAAAATGAAAGAAGAAGGCTTTTCTGTTTCCATCTTGTCACAGAGACGTCACAAGCAAGAATTATAATACAGACAAAAGGACCGTGCAGGGGTGTTTCTGCTAGCTTCCTTTCAACACAGTTTGCCATTGACCAGTGTCATCTCCTTGTGTCACCTGCAGTGTCATCTGCATCCTTTCCCTGTCGTTTCATCCTTGTTGAGTTCTCAGATTGTTTCTGAGCACTTGACAGAGTAAGTCTGTTGGTTTATTTCCGACCTAACTAAAAACAGACACCAAGGATTTCTACCACCTTGCTAGTTGTAAAATGCTATCTACCAACCACTTTGGCTGATCAATTTGTTTTCTCCTCATTAGTGTATCATTCGGTATCTGAACACGAGTGCTACCTTCTAGCTCAATCCAGCCCCAGCTTCAAGACTTGGAAATCCTTAAACCTACTTAGTATGAATTGTGTGCCTGCTCACCATGTGTCTTTGAGTTCAAACCCCATAATTATTTTTAAAGATATTTCTTATCTTGTCGTTTTGATTCTTTGCCCGGGATTTGAGTGTGCACGTCCCATGGATTTTGAAAGCAACTGTTAAGCTACTGTGCCTCTTTGGCCGGGGATCCATCTCAATTTCACTTACATTAAATGTAAATATCCAGTCTTAGGAGAGATAAGCACCTCCAGCAGGCTTAGATATGTATGAGGATGAAATCAGCTACCTTCTCACCATGCCTTTCCATTATCATTAAATGTAAAGGGGCCCTAGGCAACATGTTTAATCTGAATAGCTGAATAGCAATTATTTGCTAACTGCATTACATGGGATGAAGCCTACCTGTTAAGCACTTACAAAAACTCCCCACTGTACATTTAATGAGGCTAAAACCTGCACAGGTCTTTAAACCCAAGGTAGGACTTGCAACAAGTGTGTATTTCTATGCCTTTCCCTAATATTTGAACCTGGGACTGTAAAATCCAAGTCAAACACTAAAATGGTTATGTCATGCATAGTAACAGCAGTTACATAGTTATTTGGTAATTGGAAAATAGAAAGCATGGATAAAAGTGCTTTAGTCTTGTGTCATTGTATGATTATTTTAACTGTTAGCTGAAGAAGACTAATTGCACGGTAGTTTTGCTGAGCAGGAAAATCTGCAAGTGGATGTTACTTAATATATTCTTTTTAAGCCATTACAACTTGCAAATAAACTGTAATTTACCTTTTAATAGGAGATGTCAGTCATTGTTAGTACCATAAAAATACTATTTTCTGTCAGCAGCCAAAGAGAATGCTAAAACGATGCTTGCCTATTCAGAGCTGCGTCTGATTATCCTCTGCATTTTTTTAATAAAACTGTAATTTTATTTAAATTCTTGATTCACCACCAAACAATGGAGCCACTGAATCCTGATTATTTTTAGAAAAAAAATACAGCATACAATTACAGTTACAAAAAGCTCCATGTCCTGGGTAGGAAGATGCTTGATTGCAGCTGCACTCCCTGCTATGATGAATTGTTTTTTAGATGTAGTGTTGGTCTAATGTAATAACTTTGAACCTCAGTTTGACATTTCTTTATGGCTGTAGCAGAAACGGTAATGTAAAAGAAAAGTAAACCTGAGTCTGAAAGGGTACCTTTTTCACGTAGAAGCTGAGCATAGGAAAGCATGTGCTCTCACTGCAGTGGATCTATGGTTCCTCGTAACATCAACAATTACGTCGTTTCTTATATATATCATGTCATGCATTGGTGTGACTGATAATTGATAGTAATAGTTAAGGATAGCTGCAGGCCAAGATTTCTAGAAGGAACTCCTGTTTTTTCTATCAAACCGATGTGACATGGCCTGAGGGGGTAGATGGTTGCAGCTCAGTGCTGCCGTGTGAGCTTGTGGGGTGGCAGTGGTAGCGCTTTGCAGTGCCCAGCGTGGTTCAGTCCCTTGTTTTCAGCTGGGATCTGTGAAATTGGAATAGGGTTCGTGGGCTGCATCTCTGGTAGGTGTGTCTGGACAGCAAGTCACCAGTCAGGAAGATTAAATTCTCTACACAGTCCGCACCTCTGGTAGGAAATCTGCAGTGGTCTGCAGATTAGCTCTGAAAAGTACTGTACTAAAATGGGAAATGACAACTTTCCAGTTCCTCCTTGTTTATGTGTACAGGTTTTTTTCTAGGCGTGCCATGCTTCAGTTTTGTCCAGTTTCCTTTTTTAACTTCAGAAGTGTAAATACACTAACTTGACTGAAAAAAGCCTTTCTCCGCTTGGGTACATAAAACCACAAAACTGTTTCTTTTTCGTCTTCCAGCTTGCAAATAAAAAAAGTCATTCTTGAGTTAAAATCTTGAGTAGTAATAACTTGTTCATGGCTTCAGATGTACAGGCCCAGATAGCTTTTATGTTGCACACATGCACAGTAATTGACTTTACACTGTAGTTGGTTCCAAGGGATGTAGCTCTATTCTAGAGGTTTGGCTGAAGGAAAGAATGGCTGATAAAGCAAACAGTGGCAACAGCTTAACTGTAACGCTGTTAACCTCAGGCCTCGGTGTTGTGTTTGTATTTTGTTCCTATCCCCTTGAAATGATAGAGACGGTATTACTGAAGTATTTCTGTGTGGGAAGTCAGTGTTTGCAGAGCATAGAGGAATTATGGGGGGAAGGCAAGAATTATTTTGAATGCCTCATTATGTGTACAACTCTCCTCTCTTTCTTTTTCCAGGAGAAGAAGGAACACAAACGCACACAGAGAGCAGCAGTCAGGAAGCTGAAGGACAGACACGATGCCAGTCTTGCACATCCACATTTCTCAAGCTTATCTGGAGATTTCTGATCATTTTGTCCGTCTCTTCCTCCTGGGTCGGGACCACGCAGTTTGTCAAAATCACGTATGAGACCTTTGACTGTCCTTTTTTCATGACTTGGTTCTCAACAAACTGGAACATTATGGTTTTTCCCATTTATTATTCTGGGCACCTTGCAACTGCACAGGAAAAGCAGTCTCCGATCAAAAAATTCAGGTAGGCTTTATCGTGGCGGTATCCCTTTAAACAACCTGATTTCTGTGGACTGAGATCACCGTTCTTCTCAGTTTGACCAATGGTGTCAGAAGGCAGAATAAAGGTCATGCTGCAGGAAATCTCATTCATGGCTAGCTTACAGAAGGCTAACAAATGAGTGATATATGCTTGAATAAATGGGTAATTGATTGTTAGAGTTTTTTTTTACTGATATGAAAAGGTCAATTTGCTTATAATCTTTCTATTATATTATCTAATATCTCCATATTTTGTATTCATGTCTGGATCAGGCTTCTGCTGGCCATTATTTAATCTGTTCTGGTCCATTTATGATAGAACAGTAGCATGAAGTCCAACTGAAACAACTCATAGTTGAGAAGGTGCTCAAAGCGAGGAGATGGTTTCCATGAGGAAGACCATGGCTTGCTCTCTATGCTCAGCAAGTACAGCAGGACGAAAACTGCCCTTTCCTCCTCCTGCTGGATCATAGCGTGGGGGAAGAGCATCCTAGTAGCCTTCTCTCCTCTCTTTTACGTGTGGTAGGAATTAAAGCAGTCTGCAGACTCTGGACTCTCCTCCCTTGTAGCTCTGAGGTGTAGCTGAGTGGCTGTCCTCCTGAGGAAATGATGTGAAGGCTTTTTCCCATCTTCCTTCAGGCTCCACGTGGAAATACCTCTTCCCCTTGTGTTGCGAAAGCCAGGGGAAAACGCCTCTCTGGCCCCAGCCTTTCCTGACACCACATGGCTGCATGTTGTGATTGAAATGTCAACCTCAAGTGCGAAAGAGTCCATAGTACTAACTATAACATTGGTCTGTAGAGGTAGAAATTTATAAATCCCTCTTCAGTAGCCACTGTGGAATCACTTAAATACAGAGTTAGAGGGGGGTCCAATGAGCTCATCCGGTCCAACTACCAGCACCACAGCTGGACCAAGCTGGCTTAGCTTCACCCTAGCCAGTTCTTAAGAAAGCCATATCTAACCTGCCCTCACTGGGAGAATTCATATCACAGTTCCTCCTCCACTGCCATTATTCTGCCGATCTGACAGTGATGTAGAAGCTGCTTTAGAGGATGAAACTCAGTTCAGCTTGCCAAGAGACAACACACCTTGCCTGTGGAGGGAAGAAATTCACAGGATAATTTTGAACTGGGACCCGATTCTGTTACTCCAGTGCAGACTTGCTTTGGAAACAGTCTTACTGACTTCAGCAGAACTGTCTGTTCTGCAAGGTATTAACCAGCGTGTGGCCCATACCTTGTTCCTGCTGACAGAGGATTCAGCTCAGCTGTCACTGAGCACACAGGGAATTCAATTTGTGACTGTCAGGCTGGAGTGTAGCAAGGCCAAATTCTTCCCTCAGCTGCTTTTGCCAGGATCTGGGATGTAATTTGGCCCTAAATTATCATTTCTGTCAAATCAGCGTGACTGAAATTGAACGGTTGCACTTAATTAACTGCTTCTGTGAAGACCTGAGTGTTTTGTATGTTAATGATGCCTTCATTCAGATTCTTGCTGGAGTATTTGTGAGAGCATTAACAGTGTCAGCTTGGCTTCTGCGTATGGGGTAAAGCAATAACAAATGCACAGCAGATAAGGAAGAAGATGAGAATAAATATCCTCTGCAGTTAGTTGGTTGATTGTATATCCATCAGAGCAAAATTTTGGGCAAAACATTTGTGGCAATGTAGAATACAAGTATGCTCAAATAATTGATACATTTCCCAAGCTGTTAGGAGTCCAGCTGTTAAAGCTGAGGACATGTGTTTACATGCCCAGAGGAACTTTGCACACACGGAGATGTGAAGTAGGTTTGTGAATGTGTGGAAACAGGAGACCGATGTTAGAGCTGATGGACATCTTCCCAGAGTATTTCCTACTCCAGATATGTCAGGACCTCACATCCTGGAGAGGAGGTAGCTGCTGGCAAATACTGACTTTATGATGGGGACCAACTACTTGGTCTGTGCCCTGTTTTGACTTGGCAAGCCGAATGCTTCCAGTTTGGATATGGGAATGGGCATCTCTTCACGATGAGCACTTGATTTTCTGATGACTTAAAGAACTGAAAAGCATCATTTGTAGTTTTTAAATTCAGATACTTATAGACAGATTTAGTTTAGAAAGGATCTTGGAAGTCATTTAACCCACCCTCCTACCCAGAACAGGGTTATTTTCAAAGGTAGATCAATTGTTTGTGTAATTGTTTGGTTTGTGTTCTTGATAGTATTCCTGTTACAGGGCTTTGTGTTGCATTTTATAAGATTTCTTGTTACTTCATTTGCTGGTTTTATTTCTGTGGAGTAGCTAATTCTTGTCAATAAAGCCCATCCTGTAGCGATTCCAGGCCTACCTTGAAGTCCAGAGGTGATTTGTCTTTGTGTTTCTGGAGGATATAGTTACTCACCAGATGCTTTAAAGACACATGACATTTTGTCCAGCAGATATTCCCGGTGGATCAGAACAAACAGTGTCTATGATATCTTGGCAGAGATCAGTGATCATGCAAGTGACCTGCAGAGTGCTGCCCCAGGCTGGCAAAGCCGTACAGAGCCACTGTTACGTTCATAAATCCTGCTTGAAAGAATAGGAGTCTCAATCTTCAACTTCAGATTGTCTTTCTGAAAGTTTTATAATCTTTGAGATTGTAAATTGTGTATTTCTTGCCTTTCACGCTTTACCTTAGAGATTAAATTTTGTGGTCTTAGAAACTAACTCAAGGTTATTACCTCCCTGCTGCATTTCAGTAAAGTGTCTTGGTTGTCTTGAGGCAGAAGTCACAGCTCTTGGTATCCCCTCAGTATTGCAGATAAAAGGTATGTCCCACATAAAGAGCTTGAATTAGTGGTGAATAAAATGATCTGAAGCTCAGTAAGCTGAGCAATAGGAAATCTAACACTGCTGGTATTTACCACAGCAGAAGACACTCCACAGATTTGACAGAAGATCCTAACAGAGTTGGAATTTGGAATAGGTGGATAATACTTTCAATGTCAATAAATTTTGCCTCCCCATCCGCTGTCTTGGCTTCTCAAGGACAACATTGCGACGTTCAACAGCTTTCTACCAGAAGATATCCACGATGTAACAGCTGAAGTTGGTCCTACAGGCGCGATGCAGCCTTGAGGCCCTAGCTAGGAAGAATGTAGCAGGTGCAGGTTTAATGAAAGATGAACATGCTGGGAAGGGTTGGTTTTCTATAAGAAGGGTAACAAGATGTGAGCATCACCTGAAGTTAAGAACAGAGTCGTAAGTAGCTGATACTTGCTGTCATTTGCAAGTTTGTCACCTACAAAATTCTCCATCTGTGTTGCAGCAGTAGCTCAGCCGAGCCTCCCCAGCCACTTCTGGAACAGCACTGCAAATCTAGATCTTCACTGCAAGGGCCTTTTCAGAGGAGAGATCAGGATCTCTGTTGCCTGAAGCTGCTCCTACCCTGGATGGCTCAGTGGTAGGCAGAGAGACGAGCAGCTCAAACCAGGGCTTCCCTTGGGCCGTTCCTTGCTGGAGGACAGCATTCCCATGGTGCTGCCCCCTGAGCCAGTCACTGCTTGTGTGAGACATTCACGCGCAATTCCCTTTCCTTTTGCTCCAGCTCCTGAGCAGACAAATGCAGCTGGCCAGACTCTTTCTTCATGTTCAGACTCGGTCAGTCCTGGAAAACAATTCACCAGTTGCTTAACCACCATTATATGTTCGGTGTCTGTCTCCTGGAATGGAGCTGGAAGATATTTTATTGCAGCAGATGCCATCAGTTAGATAGCAGGACCAAGTGACAGAGTAACAACTTGTGCTCACATAAGGTCCTGTGGTGCTGCTTGCTACCATAATGTCACTGGTGGCCTTGCCAAGTTTTAATCCGGGTGATGTAATTACATTCGCCATATTTACGTTACCCCAGGTAGCGTCTGTTAGCTCTGGTTTTTCTGTAAGCTGTTTTAAAACCAGCTGCTGCATTACACTCCAGAGGCTGCTGTGCATCAGGGGCGAATAAACTCATTCTTCTGCAGGGGCTGGCATCAGAATAACTAAGAGGCGACGCAAGCTATTTAGTGGGTGCCAGAGGCAAAGCTACATGACTGCCTGAGGTGCTGTAATTCCTGAGAGCGTGGCACGCTGCCCAGAGCTGATGGCTGAGGGCTACCTGCAAATAAAAAGAGCTATTTATGTTGGAGGGCAGGTTTTAAATAGACTTCTTGTGCATTTGGAAATAGTTTGTGTCATAGTTTCAGGGTCAGCTGCCCTTAGATATGTCTCTGCCTTTAAGTCAACAGCCGACAGATATTATCTGTATGGGGAAGGATCCATGGAGCAGTGTCTCCTGAGCCCAGGGTTTTAATCACTGTCATGTCATGATGACTCCTGCAAGTTTAATTTTAGTTGCATGCCAAAGAGGCTGAGTTAACCACTGAGCAGCCAGCCCTCACAAAGCCCGAGGCAAGCTACTGTAGCCATCACTGGGAAAATGAAGTATTCTTCCTATCTCCACACTCGCTGAGCATTATTCATGGAGTTCTCCTAGGCACGGAGGAATATTCATCAGGTCTCTGTCTCACTCAGCACAACCTTGTCACAAGTCTGTGCTGTTTATTGTTAATTGAGAAGTAAGGAGCTGCTGGCCCCTAGTTTGTCTGGTCATTGTATGCTGCTGTGTATGATGGAGGCTTTTCCATCTACTTACATGGTCCATTGCCCGGGGCCTGTGAAGTGTTTCCAGAAATTTTTTTCCTAGCTGTGAATCTGTGCTCATCCCTCCCTCTGCTTCTGGGAACTCAGAGATGTGACATTTGTGGCCTTGCCACACATGTCTCTCCCAAACACTTGACCAGCGCAGAGTCCAACCCAGAATAATGTAATAATCACTGTGGCTTCCTCCTTCCGAGGATTCACAGTCAGGGCACTTCAGATTCCATCCTTCTGACTCTACTCCAAGTTTGCCTTGTGCAGACATCCCAGAGACCTGCAGGACAACAAAACCAGACCCATCCTGGCATTCTTCCCACTCTCCTTGGCTTTGGAAGCCACCTGCCCTCCCTGTGGATGGAGGAGCAGAAACACCGGGCTTATTCCCGGCGTCTCCCTGGCAGCCGGGGGCCAGGGTGATGACAAGATTGTAATTTCCCATGGCACATTTGTAGAAGAGCTTTTCCTGCTGCTTTGCAGACTCCTCCAGTGATGTGCTTGGATGGTTTTGCTGTTACCTTTGCTTGCTGTCAGCATAGCACTGGGGTACTTAGCTGCACCCTGCATTACTGTAAGCAGCCCAAGCACCTTTCTCTCTTATTTTAACACAGCACAAGCTTGTTTCCTCTAAGACAGATCCTGACAGCTTCTGAGACAGGTTGGATTTACAACCGTGTAACAATCCAGTAATGCATCAAAACCGATGGCCGAATTCCTACTGGGCTCCGTACAGCTCTGTAGCGCACAGTGCAGAGCTGTTCTTGCCACGAGATGGGGCATCCTGGCTCTGGTGTCACATCATGGTGACACAGCCACGTTGCAGCCGGGTCAGAGGCCGCCTGTCTTGAAGCAAGACATAGCCTGAGCTCAGAATCACCCTCTGCATCCAGTAAAGTCTTGTGGGGAGAAAAACATCTTTTAGACGTAAACTGCTGTATCTGCATGTCAGCGAGCACTCAAGTCTGCGATACCAGTGAGTCCCTTCTCAGACAAGGGAACCCATCACCTTTAACTCCCGTTGAAATCAGCGATAGAGGCCTACAGTCAAACTTAAGCATTTAATTAATTTGCTTCACTGAGTATTTGCTTTGCATCTCAGATAAATGATACACACCACTAGCTATTCTCTTTCTAAGTGTAACATTTCTGTTCCTATCTTTGGAGAACAGGCTGACTTCTGAGAGTGTCTAGGTCAACGGGAGTGAAGGAGATAATTAGCAGATCTACCTGCCTGAGCGTTAACTTGTTGGACTCCCTGGCAGAATTGGAGAAAGGAATTTATTATTGCCAGAAATGACTGCTTTGTACTGTAGATTATTTTAGTGGCAGCAGGGAAGGAATGGTTATTGAGTAAGACATGGCTGATCTCATGTATTACATAGATGTTATTATTATACTTCTCTAGAAACGAGAGTGATGGTTTTCATTCTTAATAGTAAAAATCTGCAATATTTTTAACAGCAGAATATCCCAGAATTACTAGAAGTGGTTTAGGAGACCCAAAAACAGTTCTGTCTTTAAAGGGAAAGCCAAATCAGGATAATTACTACACCGCCACCAACCCGCCCCAAATAACAAGTGTTTTTGACTTCACATTGCAGTGCAACCTTTGAAGGTACTAATTAGTTCTACATAATTAGTGTTTTAGCAGTCTTCCAAACACAGCCATAGTTGGCTGTGAATACTTTGGGGCCCGGAGGCCTCATGGCCTTTAGATCAGGCGCGTAATGTTGGCCTCATAAGGATGCGTTGCAGATCGATGGTACCTTGGTTCACTCCATTGGTGTTTCGGTTGTGTGAAGCATTCACTTGTGGGACCTCTCATTTTTTAAATAGGTGTTTCAGAGAGCCTGCCATGTCAAGAAATAAAGCGTACCGGGGATATCTCGAGGAACCCCTTTAACCAAGAACGCAGACAGTAGAGTTGCTAAAAACCATCCTTCTCATTTTGGGAAAGGTAGAGACGTCTCAGGAGGGGTGCCGTGATGTGCCTTTAATCGAGCTGCATGCTTGGTCTCCTCTTAGTCCATGTGGGTACTGCTTTGCGCAGGAGTGCCGTCCCTGAAGGCAGCATATTCTGAGCTGACCCTTCCCTTTAGTGAAGTCCTCAGAAGCAAACAGCTCACTGAAGTTGCGTGTGGCACACTAGGGATTTTCTTTGCAATTTAGTCCACAAAGAAGCATCTCCAAGCAAACACAACTTTTCACTGTATAATAAATTACAGCTGTTAAATACCCTTCCCTTCCCCTTTCCTTTCTTTCCTTACGCTCATGTTTGACTGGCTCAGCCTCACTGGCTGGTGGCTCTCTTTCCTGCCATGGTGATGTGTCTGGCAGTATTTCTGAGTAGCTTTAGGTGATTCTTGAAGCTTACTTGGCCATACGTTAAAGTATATTTCAATAAAAAGAAAAACAGGGTTTGGAGCAAAGCAAGAAAAAATTGTCAAGCTACAGAGAAAAAATTGCGGTTATAATCCCTCTGTTCACGGCCTCGAAGGCAGAGTCTGAGAACTGTCGGTGCGTTATAGATAACCTTCATTTCTGTCTGCGAGCCCCTGGGATTATTGTTGCATAGGGTGTGATTATTCCAGGTAAGTTATTTCTTTTCTATCTGCAAAATTGCTGTTTTGAGAAGATTGTAGGTTGTTTACTCTATGTGAATTAAACAATACGTTCTTATGGGTGTGCGGAGTAGTTAGGAAAAGCACTTAATTGAATGCGATAAAAGTCTAATGAATGCTTCTTGTGCTGGAGTGAATGCTAAGGAAAATCCTAGCTGAGTTGTAAACTCTTTTCTTTTCATAGGGAATGCAGTCGGATTTTTGGTGAAGATGGTCTGACGCTGAAACTCTTTCTTAAAAGGACTGCTCCCTTTTCTATTCTGTGGACTTTGACTAACTACCTGTATTTACTGGCTTTAAAGAAGCTGACAGCCACAGACGTCTCTGCCCTATTCTGTTGTAACAAAGCTTTTGTCTTCTTGCTTTCTTGGATTGTGCTGAAAGACAGGTTCATGGGAGCAAGGGTAATGACATGCCTGATTTTCAACTCTCTCTTCTTTTCATAATTGCCCTTAAATCCATAAGCTGTTGTGCTGCCATAGTACTGCCGCGTTATGGGTATATGTATACCATGAAACCATTTCTTATTTAATTTCATGATTCAAACCGAAGCCTGAAGACCAGTTAGAGATCTCAGACTCCAGAGGTAATGCGATGTGGGAATTTCAAGAAGCTATTACAGCTAAGTGTAATTTGATGGATTAGAATCGGAGGACTTCCAGTTTGATATAAACCTATTCTGTCTTGGGTTACAGCACTGAAGTACAGTCAATTAATTTTATTTTAAACATAGTGATGAATGCGTATGTTCTAACCAAAGCAATTTTATTTTGTGTTTGGGTAGATAGCTGTTTTCAATGTGTAATGTATTTTTCTTGTGCCACTCTGTTTCGCATACACGTAAATGCATACACTTGTGCCAAATACGAATTAAAAGGGACAGGAACTGTTTTGCATGAAGGTGTGTTTTGCACTGAAGTGTTACAGGACTCACTGGCAGTAATATGGACCCTGCAAAAACAAAAAAGAACTCGAGCAACATGATGTGCATCTGGATCTGGGGGAGAGCAAGAATGTTTCCTATAATTTCACATACACAAATCTCCTAATACGCAGCAATTCAAACTGTTGACTTTGTACCTTGGCTAAGGAGCAGCTAAGCCTTCTGCCAGTTCTGCTGATGCAGGTTCCCCCGTTGAAATGGCTCAAGGCCTAATGGTCATGTTAGGTACAATCGTGACTGAACTTCCGAGAGCCTTGAGCTTCCTTAGGGGCTGGCTGGGGCCAGGTGTGATGCCTCTGACCAGAAGGGGCCACCAGCAATTTCATTCAAGTTCCATGGGAAGTGTGATGGATCAGGACATTTGTCTGAGTGGGTTCGTTTCTCACAAAAAGAGGGCAACACCTTTTTTTGACGAATAATATGATAGAAGGGTTCAGAAATGAAAGGAAAAGGCATCCTGTTTCACAGGCATCTGATCTAGCTCTTGGAGCAGCCACCAGCGCTTGGCAGAGAGCGCGGTGCTTGGGGTTTCGGAATGGAAGAGGAAATTGTTTAAAGTAAAACAGTTCCTCAAATTTCCCGGTGAGACAGGGCTGGCTGGGCAATCAGTAATGGCACGGGACCTCAGCACCTCAAGACACACGTGCCATCACGCAAGTGAGCTCTGGGTAGGGATCTGCCGGGAGGGTTTGGTTGGACCAGCTCGATGGAGGGTCTGTCCAGACTGGGCAGCCGAGGAGATCAACCTGCGTTTCACAGACCTCAGCCCTAGTGTCCTTGAAGGTAAGGACACAGATGTTTCATCCTGCGGTGCTAAAGCCAGACACCTGTAGATCTATTGCATATACAGTTTAAAATACAGACTCATCAGGTGAATGTGACCTACCCTCAGCCCGCTGATGACCAACTAAGCAAGGTTTGAAATCCTCAGTTCTGCTCTACAGAAATCAATAGGAATGGTAATTTCTGAGGCTGTAGTTCCCTCCTCTGGCCCTTGATTATCTCAGCTTCCAGCTGTTGTTATTCACTTGTGTAAGATGATATTGAATCTAGCTGAAAAAATAGGAAATTTTGATCCCTTTAAGCTAATTTTTGTCTAAAAGCAACTTCTTTCTAGAAGAGTAAATGCAGCTATTGTATTTTCCTAGCCTACTCTCTTGAGGAAACCTAGATGAGAAATACTAAAGCTATTTTCAGTTATTAGTTATTTGTCACTGACTAAAAAAACCTGTTTCTATAAATATGCATTAGTATTAGTGCGGTAAACACTGTGATGTTTGCATAAGAAAAACCTGGCAGAAGAAGTGAACAGCAAATCCTGCACATGAAAGAAACTGTTTTTGCTGCTAACTGGCAGATTCTGGATGCACAACGTTGGAAAAGTAATTAGCAGCATTTTCCAGCAGCCCTCCTGCCAGAATAACACTTAATGATGTTAATAACCACGCAGGAGAGTGTTTGAGAGCTAAAATACGACAAAGCAGCGTGGACCCAGCCTTTTGTGCTTTGAATGCCTCTAGTGCTTTCACCCCGCAGCCTCTCAGAGAGCACAGGTAATTAGGTTATTTGGACAGTAAGGGGGTGAAGAGAAATAAGGGCTTAATCATATACTCTGAGCCAGTGTTTTTCCAAAAGCACTCAGCACCCAAGACCGCAGCCAGTTTTTCACAGGAGCTCAGCTCCTCGCAGCTCTTCCAGAGCTTGAGAGCCATCGGGCTCGGCGGCAGCATGTCGGCGGTGGGGATGCAGCCGGCACCCGCGTACCCGAGACAGCTTTCGTCTGCCTGGGCTGGAGAACCAGCAGCCACCAAGGCTCAGCAGCTCGGCAGCAGGTTCCCAGCATCGCCAGCTCCCTGCCCGCCTGGGGCTGCTGCTGCCAGTGTCCGAGTTCCCACAGATGAAGATGGGAGCAGCTGCCTGACGGCTCTCCGATCGCCCAGCTGCATGCCAGCACACCGCTCCGCACACCCAAAAAGCAGCCACCAGCCGGGCTGCAGGGCTGGATGTTCAGACGGGACCGTCTAAAGACAGACCTGTCTTGATGGCCGCCTTATGGTACGGCATAACTTTGCCCGTGGGAGCGTTGGCCAGCTGTGGAAGTGCTGCCGGGGGCTCTATGCAGAGGTCCGGCTGCGCTGGCCACGTTGGAGCTGCCTGGGGCATGAGTTGTGCAGGGAGAGCTGCATGCCCTCGGCGGTGATGCTGTAGCGTGGGAATGAGCTTGCACCCAACCCGAGAGAGAAAAACACCAGCTGGAGACAGAGTATTCATGTGAGACGGACATATACAGCAATGATTATATAGCTATTTACCTACAAAAGTGACGCAGGTAGACATTAGGTACCTCAAAGTGCCTACTGCCCTGCCCAAGGAAAGAGCACAGTCTCTGCCTGCACCGTAATCTTCTTTGCTTGGACGCTTCTGAACATCTCACAAATTAGTAATACATCCATGTTACACTGGGAGTTCTGGAAGTCCAGACAGCTTTGGCTTGGAGCAAGCAAGACTTCATGTATTTGAGTAGTTCTGTTGGTTTGTGTTGTGTAGATTTAGGCACGTGCTTAAATGTTTGCATGTTTGAGCCCTTGGTTGTATGTCATCTGTGAAGATGAATTATTGTTTATTAGGTAGGTATGGAGTGGTTTGGGGACATTTTCCCCCCCCAGAAGGTTGACTCTGGCTGGAGACAGGTTTCTTTACTATAGCACCTCATCTTTTGCTGTGCTCCACGTGGAAAAAGAAATGTTCCTGAGTAAAATATTGCTTGGCCTTGCTCTCTTCTGGGGAGTGGAGCGGAAGGGAAGAGGCAGGATTATTTCATTCCTTACCCAGGAGACTCCAAGAGAAAGTTACTACCCTCTTCCGTTAATTAAAAGCTTTGTTTAATGAGATGTCAGCTACAAGAACCAGTTTTGCTTCACTGTGACCTCGCTGCTTCTTGTCAGCTTGCAGAAGCAGGATGTGCTCTCAGGTTTCTAGAGCAAACACACGACAGTTGCAAGGCAGAGGTCGACTGTGCTGATGCAGTGGTCTATAATTTGCGGGAAGAGCCTTGAACATGAAACTTAAATAATGTTCTTGCTGTTTTACAGGGTCAGGTCGTATTTATCTAATGTCTTGTGAGATGGTGCTCCGTATGTGTCCATCATTTTAATAGTTTCAGGGAAGAAAAGTGCTTGGCTTTCTAAATATTTGACTAAATTAGGAAACTGGCTCTCTAAATGTGTTATAGTCAGACTGGGAAGATGTTTTTCCCAATAAGAAGAGTCTGCTGTTGGGGATGATGGATCTGCTCATTTTCACTAACGCAAGGGAAGGACTCACTTGCTGGGTCTGAGCGATGAGTGCACGAAGAGTTAAATCTCGCTCCCTTCCCTTGGAAGGAGGGGATAACTACATTGGGCTTTTCTGTTTTGCCTTGTGGGAGACATCGCTTGAAATATTACAGCTGAAATATTCCAGCTGACAACTGAAACGCTACATCTGAATTTATGTGCGAGGCAAGATGTATAGTGCAGCCTGAGATGAAACCAGCCAGGCAGGGTGGCAGGGCGAGGGGGGGCTTCTCCAGGCGCTGGGAGGGGCCGTGCTGGTGTCTGAGAGGTTCTGGGTGTAATTCTGCATTGCTGCAAGGCTGGACCATGGTGGTATTTGTATCCTAGGATGAGCTGTAAGGAGAACCGTGGTATTACACAATTACATTACTAACAAACTACTCACTAAACCAAAGGTAGACGGGAGAAGCTCTGTAGGGACCATTCCTGCTGAACAGGACTGAAACTCGTTCTTCAAAGACAATTTAACCGTGTTTTGCTCACAGATCCTTGGGTAGATGTAAGCTCAGGGTTCAGAATAAGCATTGCTGCACCTTAGGTGATGGTGTGTGCGTCCTGTGCCAGCTGCGCCCTGACTTTTCAGCAGAGGGTGATGTCTTCCAGCACCCCAGCTCACTTCAGGCTGAAGGCTAGATTCCCATTTAGGCACTGGAAAATGCAGTGTGCTCCCATATCCACCTTCAGCAGCTTGCCGGTGAGAGCCCTAAGCCCAGAGATGCAGTCTTGGATCTATGTCCCTCTGGACGAAGGGACTAAAGCCCTCCTCCCAGGATGGCCTGACTGCTGGGATATGTTATTCTGGGATGGAGGGGAGGAAAGCCATCTGGTCTCCACTTGCCAAAGCCCATCCAGATCTCACCGAACCATTGCATTACACCTCAGAGATTGACAGTATGTATGTGACTCCAGCTCTTGTCATTAAAAGTTGGGGGACCTAGATTTCAAGTGCCATTTCATGGTGAATTTGGAGGTGTCATTGGTATCTTCAGGTTTAGGTGACAGCTGCGCAGCTTTGTTGAACTGCATCTCAGAGCTTGGATGTTTTAAATAGAGGTAAGGTGGGATATAGACATGCACAGTAGTTTGTGACGGTGCCTTCGGCACTGGGAATGCAATGCGGTGGGGTGCCCGTGTGCGCCAGTTACTGGTAAAATCTGGCTAACGGTGAGAGGGACGTACTGACAGCTGCGCCCAGGATGTGAGTTCCCCAGTGAAAGTGTTGGCCTAGACACCTACGGGATTTAGGAACACTTACATTTTTACCTGTAGTCTCAGAGATTGGCTCCACCTTGGGAGCTGGTTCTTGGTTCCTCATTGTCCCCCACGCGTGGACACCTTTACCCAAGTCAGGCATGTGCCCCTGTCCCGTGTGTCCCCTGAAGCATGGTTTTGCTCTGCTGGCTGGTGCTGTTTAAATTATTTAGTGGGATTTTTGTGCTTATTGCCTCAGTCTGGCTCACATCAGCTTGGTATGAGTATCAGTGGGTTTTCTGGGGCTCATGGCAAAACTGAGATCTGAAAGTCAGGCTTCCCTGCAGAAGGGCATATGATTTGATCGAGATGCCTTTAAAGTCTGTGGTGTGAAGCATGTGAAGCTTAGATTTGTCTAGTAGTAAACAGTTCTTAAATGAAGTTTCATGAGGTTTTCCAGGAAGCAAGCGTCCATCTCCCTTTGGTGTTGGCTTAGGAGCTGTACCAGAGCTGCAGGAGCACGCGGGTAAAAAGCCCTGCCTGGCTCAGCAGCTGAGTCCGGGAGCTGGTTGGCGTGGCAGTGTTTGCGGAGGTTCGCGCTGTCCGGGGGAGCCACATTGGTTTCTGCCTTTACACGAGCAGGGAGAGCCTGCCTTGCCTGTCCACTGGGGCACTGTGTGATTTAATGGATATTAAGGGTCTGAACCTCAAGTGTCGCTGCTGGTTGTGTAACAGCCGGCTTTGGGTATCTGCGTTTGTGTGTCTTCTGTTGTACACCCAGCTCTAGTACATGAACAGCCTTTTTTTTGTAATGATAAAATGTTTAATGTAATACTAATATTTAAAAAAAAAAATCTCTGTAAAAACCCGTCTTTCAGAAATGGGGCTGTGATTTTTCACAGCTCTGAGGAAACACATTTTCCTCTGCAGTCCATGGAAGCCAGAAATTCAGTGTATTTGAAATGCAGGCTCCATATTTACCTGCTGAGGGCAATTAGGTAGAAAGGGGGAATTTTCCAAAGAATAAAACATGTTGGGATCCCTACCACTTCCTTAAGGTCCTTGGAGTCAAGACCCAGGATTTCAGATGCGATGCAGTTAATTACTTCTGTTCTTTTTCTTTGAAGCTCCTTAGAAGCTCTGTCTGGGATTTTTCAAATGAGGCCAGAAACCTAAGCACAAAGGTAAAGGCTTCATAAGGAAATTTGCTCGTGTCTGTCCAAGAAAGCTGACAGAGCTGTCAGGAAATACCATGCACAGCCAGAGCAGCCTGGAAGACCTCCCAGTGGTACACTGGTATTCCACAACACAGGGGTCATTCTCCTGGAGTGATGTCCAGGAAGGCTGGCCACCTAAATGTTTGCTTTTCAGATCAAATTGGTGGCTTCACTAAATATTTCTCTCATTGTAGAGTAGAGCATAACGTCTTAAAATTTCTTGATCTTGGAGTCGTATCTCCAAAGTGGACGTTTAGCTTATAAAATATGATGACAAATGATGGGTGTTCTGTCAGTAGGCCCCAGGAGAATCTGCGATGCTATAGTTCCATACCACTGTCAGTGCATACACTTTCATTACGTTTTACATCTCTCCCGACATAATTTTCCCTATTTAAGGGAAAGCGAGAAAGCTTCAAGTCAGAGACAGCAGCTAGTGACACTCATTAAAACCGTGCACAGCGATGCTCTCTTTCTGTGTAATGAAATTGCCCTGAGCTTTACATTGCTTTGCTTTGTCTGTGCAGATAGTTGCAGCAATAATGGCAATCACAGGAATCGTAATGATGGCATATGCAGATGGTTTCCAGGGTGATTCAATTATCGGGGTAGCATATGCTGTTGGATCAGCTTCTACATCTGCTTTGTATAAGGTAGGTCGTAACTGTTTATTAGTATTCACCTATTCTTTCACATTAGATGTTAAAAATGCACAAGTACAAAGTGAATCACTGTAAAATAGACGTGGTTTTTTTATTCATCCCTCCTGCATCATTCATATTGTGACCAGGCGATGTCACGATGTCAGGAAATCTACTATGAGGGTAATTAGTTGTTAGCTGCCAAACACTCAGAATGACTTTGCTTTATGAGCCCTTAATGAAATCTCCATTACCATGCAGCAAGGAGTTTAGGATCATGTTTTAATCATTTCCTTCTGCCGCAGTCTATCGACGCGGTGTCGAAGGGGCTTGCCGTTTGCGGCGGGGAGGAGAGCCTGCATGCGGTCGTGCCGCTTTCCCTGCGCGGGGACGGACGGCTCGTCCCGGGTCTGCACTGCAGCTCTCTTGCGTATTCTGCACTCGTGCTGGGCTGGGAGCCCCGGTGTGTGCCTGGTACTGGCAGTGCGTGAGCACCGTGCAGGGCTTTACGCCCAGCTTGGAAGTAGTGGCTGCTCTTGAAGGTGAGGGATGAAGAAGGCAGGGACCTGTCTGAGTTAGAAACAGGTTGGGCTGAGGGGGGGGGCTGTGTTTGTTGTCAGCTCGGGGAGGCTGAACTGTGTCTAAAGAGGAGAAGAACTTTGGATTTAGCTGTAGTGGGATGAGAAGTTGCCTCCCAACTTTAGACTTTGGTTGATTTGCTGATAAATATGCTGTGACCATTCACAAGTCACTCGAAGTGCATTAGTTTAGGCTCGTGCAGGACAAATTCTCCCTGAGGCTTGGGCTGCCTGTGCATCTGAAATAGTGTGCCCAGCAGGAGCAGGGAGGTGATCATGCCCCTGGACTCGGCACTGGTGAGGCTGCACCTGGAGTCCTGTGTTCAGCTTTGGGCCCCTCACTTCAAGAAGGACATTTAGTTTCTGGAGCGTGTCCAGAGAAGGACAACGAGGCTGGTGAGGGGTATAGAGAACAAGTTCATTCTCAGAAATTAATAGTTCAGAATAACAGAGCAGGATGAGAAATGATAACCAACACTGAAGGTTAGCAGCAGTTAGCAAAGGAAGCCATATATATTGACTGTCCTCCAGAAAACAAATTAACAAGTTCCACAACAGGTCTGTGATACTTCTGACAGATCAAAGAATTACTATTGTCTTATTTAATTCCAATGTTTTGGTAAGTTTATGTATTTTAAGTTGAAAATAGTGTCTTAGCATATAAATTCTGTATGTTGTGGTTACTACTATTTTTCCTGCACTCAGAAATGGTCATTATGTTTAAATGTGAAGTCTTTAAAACTCTCAGGCACAAAAATACCAGATTTATTTTATGAAAATGTAGTTTAATTGAAATAATTTTAAATTTTATGAAACATTAATCATGAGCAGAATGTCTGTATGCAACATTAATCTGAGGCAGTAAGAATAAGCAGCTGCAGTTCCCTGATACAGTATCTGCAGCATTTATATTAATTATCTTGTAGCATAGACTAACTGAAGTAGAAAATTCATTATGTTGAGTTAAATAGTAAGGAAATCAGAATGCTTTTATTTGTTAATTTCAAGGTATATTCCTAAAATCATTGGCCCGAGAGGTAACAGATGGCTAATAAACTTCATGAGCTTATAAAAATGGAAATATATATATATGAAGTTTTTCAATGTACAGCCTGTTTAAAAAAAAAGTTCTGATTATACACATGGGACTGTAAAAGATTACTGAAATGACTGTCCCATCCTTTAGTTACAAGTTTGAAGGGCGTTTTGTCCTTCTGCCACATTTATTGGTTTTTGTGACCATGTTTCTTTTTGCCATATGTTATTTTTCCCATTTCTGACAGAGATGATACAGAACTAGAAATACTGCCATATATTACATTATATTACATAATTACATTATTAGCCTGTAAGGCTATTTGAATATAATTTTACTTCAGGTATTCTTCGACATTTAGAGTTAGCCAAACGGTGACTAGCTGTTAGTCTGGAGCCAGGAATTTTCGGTTCGCGCAATCAGTTTCTCAGGGCTAAGTTAATAAACGTGTGTAGAATGGCAGCCTTGCAGAGTACTGACCTTGAGTAGGTGCGCTTTATATAACATTCCAGTTCACTTTAATGGATACTGTCTTTAAAGGCAGCACTGCATTCTAATGGCAGTGTGTTGGGGTTACCATATTTTCACACAAGAGTCCTCTGGAAAAGAAGCACGTTTAAATGGACATGCTGGATGTGCAGTTAATCAGTGCATCTCAGATGCGTAAGATTTACTGCACAGCCATACAGTAGTGCATGAATGGTAGGTAATGCATTGAAAGGGCATTGGACTGCATAAGCATCAGCTGTGGAGTGCTCTAAATAACCCTCCTTGCAGATGAGTCGGAATTGCTGCTGGAACCAGGTTTTTGGGTGTCTAGTAATCCTGGACAGATGGGTGCAGTCCTCCAGTTACAGCATGAGAAAATGCACTTGTACTTTTCAGGGAAAACAGTATAGAGTTACGAGATAGTACATAGGAGTATATAGTTTCTTTTAAAGAGAGGTAGTCTTTCATATAGTGAGGAACCTTCTTGTGAATGGCACGACGATCACAGGACATGAATGACTGAACACTGCCTTGAGCAACCTGATGTAATTAGACCTGCTTTTAGCAGAGGGCAAGACTGAATGACTTCTGGAGTTCCCTTCCAACATAAATTATTCTGTCATTCTGTGATCATATGGAGTGTTTCCAACATGTAGAAAAAGTTGGGCTGATCACAAGTCTTGCTTTGGCACACACTGATTAAGTAACTCATCTCACATTCAGTAAATCCTAGTTTGCTGTAGGCGGTTGTTGATGTGAACCCTGTTCTTGAAATATGCTCTCTGTATATTTACTTCTTGGTTATTTTGTTATATACATGAATTTATGAATATAGTTCTGCCCAGTTGCATGAGATTGTGTGTTCTGGGGTGATCTTCTGCAGTTCTGTTTGTAGGGGGTGTGTATCTTGAAACACATGATGGAGTTGTGTGCCGAGCACAACCACATGATGCGATGGTGGAGTACCACATTGTGTCTTGGAAGTGTGCCTTCTGGCAGGGCAAGGTACTTCATATCTCACTGATACAAAGCCTGAATCTTTCTCCTACAACTTAATCTCACTGGCCATGTCATCAGTAAATCATAGTTTTCAAGCTAACTGGCCGTTAGTGGATTCAGAAATTGAAGTCATAGAATCATAGAATAGTTTGGGTTGGAAGGGACCTTTAAAGGTCATCTAGTCCAACCCATAAGTGTTATATTATGTTATGTGATATAAAGACTTTGGGACTATTCTGGCTGCGGGGCATAAAAGAAGACAGATCAGTGTGTGAGTTTTACACTTAAATTACTGTTAAACTGTGTAGTAATAATTTCTTTAGGTTTATATAGCTTCCTTCACAGTTGTCAGGCCTTCTGCTCTTAGAATTGAGTGTTGAACTGAGGTCTGCTGCTGAACAAGTAGGTGAAACTATCTCTTCCTGAAGTAAACAGAGACGCTGGTTCTATCTGCAGACTTATAGTCTCATGTATTACTGTGAATGATTCTACATAGTGTGGCATGTTTTTCACTTTTTTTTTCTGAATCACTTCTGACCCTTCACTTAACAACAGCTACTCCTTAATACAGCAGCATTTCAGTGTGCTTATTATGTCAACATGGTAATGATTTATATTTCTTAAACTACAGATAATTTTATATATACGTCTCTGTTTATATAAAAAGTAAAAGCTGTTAAAATAACTTGTTTTGTGTTATGTCAGAAAGCGAAGACTGGTTTAAATATGTTAGGGAATTCAAACCATTATGCTAGTCCCAAAATATGTTCTGCATGTCTTTATAGCTTTCAGTGGCACTATTTTTACTTCTTCATCAATTAGCTTGAGTTGAAAGGCACAGAAAGAACACATACTGATTAGCATTTTCAAATATTCTGCTTCCAATCACTAAATTATATTCAAATGCCAACACAAATTGTAACATTTACTGTATGTGAAAACAAATCGAACAGTTGGTTTCACCTGACATTTAAATAATATTTTTATAAAGATATATCTGGATTGCGTACCTATAAGTTTTCAGATCCCTTCATTTTTTGCATAGTCCTGTATGTTGGTTTTAAAAGGCAATCAGTTTTTATTACTTCAGATGACAGGAAACTCCAGTAACCTTTGAGCTAGTGACTTCATTTTACCCCATACTAATTCTCTCAATGGCTACTAGAATTGATTGTAATAGCAGGAATGCCTTGCATTGGCATTAGATAAAACCAGAAGTACTTCTTGGCAGGTTCTTGTGCGGATTCATGTGATTTAATATGCATTTTTTGATTGCTGTCTAACCTTCTACAACCTTTACTGTCTGTCTTTTGCCATTAAAGATTCATCTCCCAGTCTATCAGGTGAAATAATAGTCTGAATAGATCGGAATTACCTCATCTTGACCTACTTTAAATCAGTACAGACCAGTGCATACAGTAATTTCGGCAGCGTGTATCTTTAGAAGCTGATCACTGTGATGAAAAGTCCCTAAACATTCTAGAATGCATCAACCCATTAATTAATATAATTTTTCATCATAATATAATTAATATAATCTTTCATCATATAGCATAACCCTGAGCAAGCACGTTTTAATGGCAGATAGCGTTTTAGTGAACAGGGTGTTAGGCTGATCCTCTCTGTTAAAGAATACAGGGTTTATTCACATAAATCCATGTGAATTAAGACGGAGTACTGAGGCAGGTACTGTACTGAGATAGGATACAGATCAGAAACAAAGCCCAATGTAGACTTGAGAAATGGGCCTGTGTGAACCTCATGAGGTTCAACAAGGCCAAGTGCAAGGTCCTGCATCTGGATCGTGGCAACCCCCACTATCGATACAGGCTGGGTATGAAAGGATTGAGAGCAGCCCTGCCAAGAAGGACTTGGTGGTACTGGGGGATGAAAACCTGGACATGAGCCGACAATGTGCGCTCGCAGCCCAGAAGCCCAGCCATATCCTGGGCTACATCAAGAGAAGTGTGGCCAGCAGGGCGAGGGAGGGGTGTGTGCTTACACTTGTTGTGGGGTGGCAAGTAGTCTGATCAGATTGATCCAAATGAAAAAAAAAGTTAAGGTTTGGGTGACCTGGATAGGCTGGAAAGCTGGGCAGAGAGGAACCTGATGAGGTTCAACAAAGGCAAATGCAGGGTCCTGCACCTGGGGAGGAACAACCTCATGCACCAGTACAGGCTTGGGGTG
>Ga0181612_133500_pt1 | contig 25364 bp, 19 predicted proteins | sample HoacroProtozoa21_FD_119630 | JGI IMG/M metagenome (GOLD analysis project Ga0181612, IMG submission 119630) | Hoatzin crop microbial communities from Cojedes, Venezuel. Combined Assembly of Gp0051906, Gp0051904, Gp0051908
AGTCTCCTTCTCTGGAGATATTCAAGACCTGCCTGGACAAGGTCCTGTGCAGCCTGCTGTAGGTGACCCTGCTTCAGCAGGAGGGTTGGACTAGATGACCCACAGAGGTCCCTTCCAACCCCTACCATTCTGTGATTCTGTATCTTGGTCATGTACTGCAGGGCAGACTGTGACCCAGAGCGACCCTCAGGACCCTTTGAAAGCAGTGATACAGTGAGCATTGCCATGGCAGAGCTTGGGAAATAAGGGGTGGCCTTCAATACAATGTTTGCAAAGAAATCTCCCTTACGGGAAGGTAACAGAAGTTTCTTTTTGGAGTAGCTCAGGAGTTCATTTCTCTGGGCTTCAGTTTAAGTCCTATTGGTTCTGGCTTGAGTCCAAAGTTTGTGAGTCTAGTTCTGGTGCACCATGTTGCAGGCATTATTTTTTCATTTCATAAATCTTTTCTCACCTGTCACTCCCTATCTCCTTCCTCATCCCAACAGACACCACTACTAGCAGCAATTAAACAGCAGCCCCATTTTCTGTTTCTGTATTCTGTAGTGCTCAAGTACTTAATCACAGAGCAGATCAATATGGATGCCTGTCCCGCCTGCCCTGCTCTCCCTGGGTGAAGAGGCTGTCAACAGCAAGGGGTAGTAGACTGGGTTTTTTTTTAAACCTCACCAAGATTAGCCTTGACACTTGCTAAAGGTCCCAGAAAATGTGACACACCCACCCCCCCCAACACCTCTTTCACCTTTTTTCTGTAAAAGAATATAAACAACCGAAAATTATGCAACACTTTTCCTTTATCCGCACCCTGTTTAAAGCAAACATGTTCTACCCTAGAAGATGTCTAAACAAAAAAAGGCCACAGAAAATTGGCTTTTATAACAGACATAAAAGGTGTGCTAGTTCCCTCTGTAAATACAAATGGTGTTTGCTCTATCTAGATCTACAGTACAATGAGTGAGAGAGCTTAATGACAAAAGACAATGCCGTTCTGCAGAACTTCCAGCTCCTAATCCCAAGGGGAAAACAGCAAGTCCACCTCAGCTCTGCCAGTGAAATTTTAATGCCCTCTTACAAATCTGCATGGAGGGAGGTGGTGTTGATCTCCCCTGTTGCTGCAGGGACGAGGGCGTCTGACGGAATATTTGGAGAGTGCAACAGAGGAGCCCTCAGGGGCTCTGCTGCCCCATGTCAGAGGAAGCAGTGGGGCATGTTCAGGAGGAAGAAGCCAGTTGCCAGAAGGTCTGGAAGGGAGGTGGCATGTGAGTATCTAGCCTTGAACAGGCTCATTTTTCAGGCTAAACCTTTTCTCCTATCCTTCCTTTTTTCAGCCGCTGCAGAGGACTACCTGCTGTCTCTGAGGGAATGGCTTATAATTGTTCTTAGGATGTGTAAATCTAGTTGAGTTGCTGGTAAAGGATGCTTCTTTGTCCTCTCTGAATGCAATATAACAGTGGGATAATGTGGGAGTGGCAAGGGAAGAATGCGTATTTTTTTCCGGAGACCGCATTTCAAAAGCCACCTTCGTCACACGAGAAAGGAGTATGGTTTGACAACAGTGGGGAAGCCAGCTCATGAGTTGGGGAGGGTGCTGAGTAGACTCAGATGTAGTAATGGTCACTGTACAACATGTGTGGAAGGACATCAGCACAACAAAAAGGAAGCATTTGCAGGGTTTGCTGTTCATGTATCTCTGGAGTCCTGCTCCCCTGAGCAAAAAGACTGAAAAGTAGTTCCATCAGAATTGTATTTCTTCTTGGTAAGTGCGATGAAGGCTGACTTAGTATGCAAGGTCTGATTGACATATATCTGGCAGCTGCGCAGCCTGTCCAATACGTACGATCAAATCTGATACATCAGAAGAAAACCTTTAAAAAGGGGCTTGTGGGACTCAGGCTTCCTTTAGGAGAGGTGAAGTTTAACCAAACATTTCTCCAATTGTGGTTGTGGCTGTTGGTGCTCCTACCTGCCCAGACAGACCTTCTACTTCTACAGCCTTGTTTCACATCTGTATTTTGGAAGCTAGAATAAAATATGAAGTACCCAGCTCTTCAACAGCTAGAAATGATATAGTGTCTTTAAGTCAGACCTAATGCTGCTGATTTATGCCACTGAAAGGGCCAGCGTCCCAGATGATTTTTGTATAATTCCAGCCTGAGCATCATTATGAATAAAACTGGACTCTAATGCAAACCTGGCAGCTTCTCTGCAGGCAGGTGGACACCATGAGGGTCAATATACTTAGAGGCAAAGGAGTCTATAAATATATTTTGTTTGAGGATGATGAGGATTGGCATTAAATCTCTGATGGTTCACAGATCCGAGACATATGAAGAACCCAAAAGGATTTTACTTCTCTCTTTCATCAAACAGTATCAATAACAGCATATACTGACACTGAATTAATGATTTTATATTAGAATCAGAAATTGCAGTTGGGATCCCAGTATCTTTGTACCAGCTGCTTCCTGTACACATAGCAAGAGTCTTTCTGGTTTACAAAGCTGATTGCCTACATCCCCCAGAGAGACAAAAGAAGAAAAGACCTAGAAAGGTCTTGAAATGAAATGGTGATGACATAGCTGGAAATTAAACCAGATATCTGAACTGTAGTCTAGTTATCCTGCCCTCTTAAATGCAGCTATCAGGGAAAAAAACGCAAGCATTTCTTTGCGGAAGGCCAGAGGATGGAAAGGCTACATTCATTATATGTCAGATCTGGCATAAAGTTAAGATTAACCATAGTCTCCTCTGCTGCGTGAGGCATCTGGATTAGTCTCTTAAGGAAGATCTGTGACTGCTGTAGAAAACTTCAGACCAGTGCTAATGAAGGTGCTTGGTTTCCTAAAAGCCCAGTAGAAGTTGTATTTATTCAGCTGTTGTCTTTAGTAGCATTTATGTAGGCAGAGGAATACAGGAAGGGAAATTTTGTTGTAATGAATACAGAATATTATGATTTCCAAAGATGGAACAAATAAACCCTATGCGTCTTTCATGGGAAGATAGAACAAAAAGTTGACCTTGGTTGAGCTGACTTGACTTCACTCTTTTCTACTTATATCTTTTCTGTTAGATGAAATTTTAACACGACCGTTCTCATGCAGTCCTGTGCTTAACAGGGAACATGAGACTGAGGATGATAGTGGCAGCTGAGTCAGGGAAGCGCCTCTGCTTTCCAGTAACACTCTGTAGCATGAAGATGCTGGAGACTTAATGCCTGTGAGCAATAAGGGAGCTTAGCTATAATGATCCTTCCTGGTCAACAGTGAGAGGTCTTCCGGGAAAGGTGTGGGGTCAGGACAGGAAAGCCAAGAGGCAAAACCTTTCCTGTACAGACCAGGGCAGTCCTATGGTGGAGGACGGCCATGGAGCTGAGTGGTACTGCCAAGTACCCTTGTTCCCCTATGTCTCCTCATACTCTGTTGCCCTCTCTGCTCTCCACCTTGCCAGGAGCCACAGAGCCCTTGTTTCAGTCCATGACACTCCTTTGCTCGGAGAATTTCCTGTGTTTCACTGCAACTAATTCACAGCTTTCCAGTGTTGCTGGAGTGGTGGATGGGTGGGACACTCTCTCTGAGTGAACAGCGTGGGATCACTAGGACCTCTCCCTTTGCTCTGCCACAACACCAGCTCACACCCCTTCATCTGGTCTGCCAGGAGTCGTGTTTTTGCTCATATGCAGGATATTCTCACTGACCCACATCTATGTAACCCTCTCACTGGGGGACTACAGTGAGCGTACTTCTAGCTATCTGGGAACAGCAGAAGGAAGGTGTTTGTTTAGCTGTCTGTCCAGACAGTGGAGAGCCCTCTGAGCTCCCCAGAATACACGCATGGTCAGTTCAGGTCAAGGTGATGATTTTTTTCCTACATGTATTCTTGTGCTTTGGCTTCTAGGTACCTAATGATTTCAGTAGTCAAAGCGACAGGTCTTCAGAAGCTGTTCTCTGAACCGTGTGTTCCCCAGATCTTGAACTGGCTGGATTTGATCATCTGCAAGGATATTTGCATGGATGTCTTGGATATGTGACCTGAATGGTTATCCAGCTTGATTTTGAAGAGATTTCTCTGGGGAACTGAAATTTGTTTCCTATGGCTATTACTTTGTCTGCTGCAAGTGTCTCCAAGCTGCCATTTAGAAGTGATAATTTACTGTTTATTACTGCAAATGTATCCAGAGTTTAAAGAAAAATTGCATTAGCTGAACAGCAAGGGAACAGCAGCGATCTGTGAACCTTGCTGGCTGCAGTCCTTGCTCAGTAGTGAGATGGTCCAGCAGAAGCAGCCCCCACCAAACTCCACGTTGAGAGTCACCATATGGAGCCAGCGGGAAGCTCTGCCACAGCTGCTGGCAGCCACAGCCTTCAGGAGAGTCATCCCAGAGCAAATGATGATGGGACAGGGTCAGGGCATGCATCATTTTTGTAATGTCTCTCGGCGCTTTCCAGCAGCCAGGAAAACAAATTGCCTCTGGGCACAGCAAAGGTCAGGGTTGCCATCAGCTAAGCAAAATCGCTGGCCGTAATAGTCCCATCGACATTTCCCTCTGCAGCAGCTGCTGTCGGCACAGGGTGCTTTCATTAGCTGTGGGCTGGGCTTTCATGCAATCTTTTTGTATTTCATTTCAGTGAGAAGCACTTCTTACCTGTCATGTTCCTGGTGACCTACTCCCCATAGTGCAGCACGGACAGAGGAAGGGAGGCTCAGAGAGATAACATGCGTTACAGTGAGGTGTTGGAAGTGGTCAGACATGCTGCTGCTCACAGGGTGGCAGAAGGGAAACCCAGCTGGTCCCAACAACCTTTTAACTCGACAGGTGTCCCTCTCACTGGTGCAACCCAGAGGAGTTAACATCTCAGAACAGGTGTTTGCATTGCAACTTCTCTGATGGGAAAGCTGATTTACTAGGTGCCCCTCACCCGTTCTTCCTCCACACTGCTTCCTATTTCTCCTTTACCCCATTGCCTTTTATTGCCATTATGGTTTTGAACTTTGTTTTTAAACATCCTCCATGCCTAGGGTTCATTACTGGTGCATGTCAGATGCACTGAAATGCCAATAAACGATCCTATAGCACTGCTGGCTGCTGCTACCTTCTCTAGTCTTGCCAACTTAAATCAGTAAGTGTTGCCAGAGAATGTGGAGACTACTTCACGGGTCAAACCACTGTTTGTCCTCAAAGGCAGCTCTACTTGGTACTAGTTATATGACTCATAACACTACTGCTTCTCCAGAGAACTGGGGCAGATGGGCGGGAACCTGGATGGTGGGATGAGGGGCCTGAAAACTGGGGTGGAAGCCTGACCTTTTCTTCAGTTCATGGCAGAAACAGCAGCAGCAGAAGTTGTGCAGGGGAAGAGGAGGCCTCTGAGGCTCGCAAGCCAGCTGCTAGAGTACAGTTTTCCTCTCACCTGCTTCGTCACCAAAATATTGGCTTTAATGTCTGTAAACATGGACAGTGCTCTCAGCAAAGGAATCTCAAAATCGTTCTGTGGCTGTGAAATGCAGAGTCAGGAGACATGAGTTCGTCCTTGTTTTCCCCTGGACTTGATAGGCTTCAGTGAATGACTTGGCTGAATGATTTGGTGTGTTATGCAGTGATATGCAACAGGGCACAGTGTGAGTCAGATACTGATGCTCTGAGCTGGTAGCTTGCTGTCTGACTTGAATGACTACACAAAGGGCAGGGCTGGCATTCGCACCCACAATTCTTACCACTTTGTGGTAAGGTGGCTTGCTGCGGGTGCTAGCCAGATAACTGCAAATCTGTGATACCCTGTGCAAAGAGATCTCTTTTTACCTTTTACTTGCTATATTTGAGAACATACTTCCCCTGTAATACCGAAGTCTGGGGCTCCATTAGGGTCAAATAATAATTCCTTACCAAATAAAACAGCCCAATGACTTGCAACTGTGTATTTAGCATTGAACTGAAACATGGCATCCAAAAAACCTTATTTGCATTTCTCCTTGCATCATCTTCCCTCCTTCCCTGACATACTCCCTTACCTGCCCTCACTGCTGTGCTCTCTTTCAAGTAATGTCTTCTGATCTCTTCAACAACTAATTAGAGAAACAACCCTGAGAGGCATCACGGATCTCAGCTATGTGTTACAGCAGTGTAAATTCGCACTGACATAGAGACAGCCTCAATTTCTCCCTGACTGCAATGGCAGTCAGTGAGCTGGAGAGGAGGAAAATTGTTTGCATTATGCAGCCGTGACGGTGAACCAGCATGAACCTTGTGCTGCAGCGGAAAATACTTCATGATTTAATTTAATGTCTGGAGAAATGGTAGTCTGGTTATGTAGCAGCAGGCAGGAAAGCTGAATTTTGGCTTTGGGAAAGGTGATCCTGGAGTGTGTGTGTGTAGGGTTTGAAGCCTGACACTGTGGCTTCCAGTCCCATGAGACTGTACTGCTTCTCTTTGAAAGGGGCCAAGCAGCGTATAAACTGGTTTAACTGGTAGCCACCTAAACTGTGGTGACAAAAACTCAAAGCCGCTAGGTGGGAAGGAGAGGGGATGACCGTAATTGCACATAATCACATTCATTTAAGTAAAACTCTGATCTGTTTTATTTGATGAATGATCATAATTGCCCCATTTGGATGTAGTAGCTACGAAATTGTCTCTTAACTGTGTTCATCATTCACCTGTCATTAGGAACCTCATGATGATAGCATTACCACTACATTTGTAGATAAAATCTACACATGCACACGTGTGCCTACACACAATCATACCTATAAGTGGGTGAATAGTAACAGGGTCACAGAAGCAGACATTGAGAATGGAAGCAATGCCCAAATTAACACTGACCAGACAACTTCCTTTGGTGGTTTGTGCACCTGTGCTCTGATAGTCTCTAATTACATTATCTCATATGTTTAATGCCTCCTTTCAGTGCTCAGGATACACAGGGCCCATTTAATGAGCAGCTATTCAATATTTTGTTTTACCATCACTGACAGAGACGCATCCCCTTTCCTTATTTCTGGGAGTTAATCAAACCCTGCTCTAAGGACACCATGAATCATTTCCACTTGTTTTTTCTGCAGTGCTTGCCACTGATGTATCTGAACGCTTCCCCCTTTAATTTGTCTTCAGATGACGTGGTGAATTGAGCTGGGGTGCTGTTTTCCACTCTTTTGAGCAAGGGAGCTGAGGGAATAAGAAAGTTGAAAGGGGCTGTTAGTTTTGGATGCCCATATGTGATACCAAGAACACCGTTTAATGCAAGACAAGCTCTGTTCACAGTGTGGCACCACTGTTGTCTGCAGCTGCTTTTTGTGTGCTTCTGCCAACCAGATCCCCAGGTAACACATCAGGGAGCCAGAAAATAACCACATGAATAAAGATTTCTTTAAGTTGCTGGTGCAATGTTCAGCACACTTTTGTGTTTGCAATCACTGTCTTAATTCTCTGGAAATCTTTCGACTTTAAAAAAAAAAAAAGGGATAAGACTCTAGGATTAAAAGTAAGAATGAAGGAGCACAAAAGACCTTGTAAAAAATCCTTAGGGTGCTGAAAAAATCAAATTAAATTAGCCAGCTAGGGACTGTATTATAACTGCACAAAAATGTTGCATATACATCTTCAGTTCTAGCATTTCTGTCCTGTGCATGCTTCTGCTGAATTTGAAACCACATGAATGCTCTTTGCAAGCAGGTGTGCACGTGTGCCTGAATGTGTGTGTGTGATTTCCTGAATTTAAAAACACAGTAGCTGAAAACAAGATTTCCATCAAGTAGCAAAACAGGACTGAGTATGAACCATCACAAGGTTTGGAACATTTCAGTTGCACAGTATGGACCTCCACCACTTGAGTTAAATGAGTGTCTGATAGCAGAAGAAGGTTGTCATCATCAGCTTTAATTTTCTGTAGGGGAAGAAGAGACACCCTCTTTCTCAACATCTATTCACAGATCTGTTTTTAGCAGAAGACTAGTGAGAGTCTGGAGCATGGGCTCCATTGGGAGGTTCTCAAGTTTGGGTGTTCTGCTGGGTGCAAACTCTTCTGCCAGTGAAGCACAGAATGTGTTTCATCAGCTTTGTCTGTCATGGCAGGAAAAGGGAAAGAAAACCAAAAAAACCCCAAAACAAAGAAAATACATGAGTGTTTAACAGGATTTTTCTAAGTGCAGCTGAACGTGGCAAGGGATCTGTCGTATCAACTTCTTTGTTCTCTATGTGGGACTTGCTGAATATTTGTCAAAAACATACTATGCTGGAGGTTTGATTTAAATACATGTTGTTGCAGGCTTGAATGTTAGTTTTGCATAGAGAAGACCCTCGTAAACTGCACTAATGACCAGAAGTCCTAGAGTAGATCGATGTATTAATGAACTAGTTAATCAAATATATGTAGGAAAAAATACAGTGACCCCTAAAGAAAATTGTGCCTGAAGCTGATGTATTATATTTGAAATTGATTTGAAAGGTTTTTTTGTTTAACTTATTTTTGATAACACTTGACAGTGAATTAGTGAATCCACTGAAGCACAGGTTGTAATGCAAGGAGGGTCTGAAAACTTGTGATCCCAGTACTGCTTTTCAGTCCTTGCTAGAGAATGGGGAGAGGGCCCTGCATCTCGATGAAAACATTGAGAGGTATTCAACAATAAAGTGTTTGTGAGTGAGCTTTTCAAATCATCTAGTCTGTTCATCATGTAAAACAGAAGTTGCCAGACTTTGTCAGGCCTATGTTATGATTAGTGTACTACATGGGGTTCATGGGTGCTCTGTGTTTTCAAGGAAGAGTAGAAGCCTCACAGAGGACAATTTTGGAATCAATTCTCTTCCTTCTGCCTGTCCCTTTTGCGTATGTCAGTTATTTGTTATTATTATCAGAGGCTGGAGGCTACTCTTTGTTCTGTACAGAGGTAACGGCAACTAGAGCTGAAAGTCTAGTTATGGAGATGGAGAGGTGGAAGGAAGTACAAAAAATTGAGGAGGAACAAGGACACAAGCAGTGGGACTTTCTGATCACACTGGATTTCATGGGACCATCCTGTTGGCACCTGTAGGAGCGTGGGGTGTCTTCCAGGAGATGTCACTGAAGGAGCATGTTTGACCAAGAAGACATCTGCTGCTTAGAGAACGTACACACAGAGGTGGGGAAACAAGGACAAGGAGCAGTTGCAAGAAGTGTGAGGTGGGGAAACAAGGACAGGGGGCAGTGGCAAGAAGTGTGCATGACCAAATCACTAAGATAGCATTGCAAGTAAGAGAAGTATGATTAGCGTGGAAAGGGGCTGGGATAGTACATGGCAGGAGGCTTGAGCAGAATGCAAGCAGGGGCTCTTTATCTGTTTGTATCTTGACTTCATTATGGAAAACTATATAGCCCGTGGAGATGAGGACAGCATCATCTGATGCCAAAAGGTTTGCTGCAAGGTATTAAATAAATCATCTTCCTGTTGTATGATGAGTTCTCAGGTGTTTTTTTGCCTGAGGTCAACCAAGTTCTTCTTGTGAACAGCTGACTTCATTGCAACACACCAGACTTTGTCTTCCTGTTTGCTCCATCTTCAGTCTGTCTCAGCTATTAAAGATTTAAATTATTTCCTGTTTTGTGAATCTCATTATGGATCTTCTGTTTCTTGGAGACATGCTTATTGTGGAAAGCAAAACTGCAAAGAAAATTTTTTTCAAGGGAGCCACCACAACTGCCTAGGAACCATTTAGTGTTTTGCACAGTGACTTTGTCTCCTACAAGAAGTCATCTCTCTTGGCTGCTCTACAAGCAGTTTGGACAAACAGGAAGAAGGGGACCACTGTGCTACCAGTAATGAACAGGATGCCACAGAGCAGGAGACTTTGAATCTCAGAGGGATTGTCAGGTTTTCTCATTTTCAGCTAGAGAGCTAGAGAGTTTGGAAGTTTCGTTACAAAGAGCATCCAATGCCTTCTTTCTTCTTTGCAAGTCTGACAACTGCAGCTGGCTACTGAGCTTACCCTGGCTTCAAGCACGTGGTGAGGTAACCTCAGGGAAGTCATGGATTTCCGAATGTCTATCTGAGGTTTTCATTGTGCCGTTGTACTGTTGTGTTGTGTTCAGAACACCAGTTTTCGAATCTCTAGCATAAATGAAGTTTCAGCTGTTTGTAATACTTTGAACCTGAGTCTTAAACAGGTGAGTTTGCAGAAGTTGCCTACTGTGTCCTAGGCCTGACAAAGCCAGTGAACAGTGGACAAAGAACAGTTTGCTTTACAAATTACAGTGAGACATTCTGGACACATCTAAAGTAAAGAAAGATAATCCTGTGTTTCATACACATATTTCAGTCAGCTTCCACTTCTTTAAAATACTAGTGCTTGAAATAAATCTTCAGGTAACACTTACATGCAGATAATTTGCACCTTTTGGAAAAAGGCACAATAAAACCATCCAAGGTCAAGAAATCAGAAAAAAGGAAGGTGGCTATGGGTGAACTTTGGGTTAAACTTTGCAAGTGTTTCTTCCACACATATGTAATCCACAGTGATGCTGAATGATGGGGAGAAGAAATTTCTTTCTTTGATTTTAGTGATAATCACTTGATATACATATGAAAACACACGTGCACATTTGAAGCAGCATTGGTCTCATTTTTGGTTTTACTTTGTGTTTGAGTTGAGATTTCCCCTTTTTTTCTGTTAGCTGTTTCTCCCCAGCCTAGCCCTGAAATACACAATTTGGAAAGTTCTGTATGGGATGCCTATCTCAGCTTGAGCAGAACTCATTAATCTTCCGTGGCACTGAACTGAAAGGATTAATGAAAAACCCTCTTCTGGATTTGTAGTTATTTTGAACCTTCATTTTTATTTCTAATTTCCGGTTTGAATTAATACTAATAAACCCCTTAGAACTCACCACGTGCCACTTAATTAATTAATGATAATTTTCCAGGAACTGGATTGCTCCATGGATTAATTTTCAAATCACTGGTGAGCTTACTGGGAGACTTGTGATCAGCAGGGTGCCTCTCCAAGCCACAGCTCCTGGAGGCAAGCCATTACATGAGAGCCTCTGCTCTCCATAAAAATAAAATAAAACAAAAATTACAGTCTGAAAATCTCAGGTTGTAACAGTAAGTTTGAAAGTCTGATACAGCCACATACTATTTCTCACAGTTCAGAAGGGAGACAAAAGAGACCAGTATTGATTCATAGGTCTCATTGTTTTTACAATTGTGATTCTTGGGTATTTGACTTCTGATTTTTGAGTTCCCCAAACTGGCACCCTCAAGATTTATTCAACATTTTGGCTGAGGTGCTCTTCCAAGCTAGGCTGCTAACGTCTTGTGCAAAGGGACATTAGGCAAAGCGAAAAGGAATAGGAGATCTCAGTCCAAGTCTTCACCACAAGGTACCCCCTTATACTTTTTAACCGAGGAGCTTCAGCAATGTCGTATTTGTGTTGCAAAGGCAGCAAGTTCTATCTTTTTACAGGACGGGGGAAAAAAAAGAAAAGAAAAAGAAAAACAAGAAGGACACCTCTGGTGCAAATTATCTTATATCCAAACCAAATTCAGGAGATGTAATTTGATTTGTGCCACCTGAGAAACCTACTCTCGGCCCTCACTGCAGTCAATACAACTTTTCTCACTTGCACTGAGCAAAGTAATTCCATCACAAGGAATGGTTATAAAACTTGATATTTCAAGAAATCTGTTTTTTCCACCTAGTAATAGCACCTATATGTTTTCAGAAGTGGTGTACTTCAAGGTTAAACACAGACTATGATTTTACAAAAGCTTGTATTACGATGGCAGCTTTGTGTGCAAACATTTGCAGTTAATTGCAGGAAATCTGAGTGTAGTGTCAAGGCTAAAGAAACAGGTGCAAGTGATTTACACTTCAAAGATTTCCCAATAAACATAAATCCAACCATCTTACTCTTGATTCCACTATAGCTTATATTAGGTGTAAACCAGGGGTAATTTTACTGAGGGCCTGAACTGTGGAAGGCTAAAATGGCACAAAGTAAGCTCCCTAAAGACACCTTTGCTTTAGGAAGCCTTACTGGGACTCTTTATGACTGGAAATAAACCATTTCACTTAGTGGGTAGCTCTGAAACCTGTGCCAAAGTGTTTGTATTTATTTGATGTCCCTTCAAAGAGCGGTGGCTTTGTGGAGAGAGTCTGACCATGTGTATGATTGGGATAAGGATTTTTGGAATGGTCATGAGAATACCAGCTTCATCTGTAGAGGCAGACCTGGGCTGGGAGAACATCAAATGACCATGTAGTATTCTTGTTATTAAATTAAGCAAAGACACTTGTCAGCTGAAAGCAAAACAGAATTGAATGGAAAATATAAAATAAAATGTAAAACTTTCTCTAAAAGTGAAATCAACCTCTAAATTGTGGGGTGTGCCAGTCAATGTGGGTGCATGTTTTACAGCTAGCATGCCAAGATCCACAAGCTGCAAAGCATTAACTTGAATATATGAATTTTGATTTACTAACCATTGCAGTGATTTCGATACCAAGGGCATGATAGTGGTGTAAGGCAGAGGGGAAGCAGACCCACACTGCGTTGGAGGGGTAATCCAGCTGTTCAAACAGTTCAGAGATCCCAGAACGGGGTGACTCTGCTTTCCCTTCCTCCAAGGGATTTGAGTGGATTACCGGTGCGCAATTACTCTGCAGGCTGCTGCTCTTTATTGCCTAAGAAGTTGCCTTTCACTCTCTTGTGTGTATAGCACGTTTGTGGAGCAAGTAGTGAGTTCTCTATGGTGACATTGATATTTCAGAGTAGGATATTATTATCTGACTTTGTCATTCAAGATTCAGGGAAAATATCTGAGTGTGTTTTTTTGCTTAAGGATCAGAAGGACGGTCTTGGACAGTGTATGCAAGATTTAGTCTTTCTTTATCACACTGGTAAACAATTTTGTTTGCAAATGCAATAACTGAGTGAGCCTGACATTCTTTTAGTACAGTTCTTGAGAGGCAACATTTGCAGGTGCCTCAGAAAAAGCCAGTGTGTGGGGAGAGATTTTGAATGGACATAAAAGTGACTTAGTAAAATTTAAGAAATTTAAGACATGCACAGACACACACTATTTTAATCTAGAGACTATCTGTGGTATTAACTGGATTGCAAATGAGCCTGAACAAAAGAGACAAAGAAATTCTGATTTTCCCTTCTTAATAGTACTAGTGCAACCAAGTAGGAGTCTGGGTGGCAGGAATAAATCTTGTTTTATTCTAGAATTTGATCAATTTAATCCAATTGATAGTTCAGTTGATGAGCCTTCTTCTAGTTACCATAGGTGATTCTTGCTGTGTAAGATCAAAATATTTTGGGAAGTTGTGAGCCCACTATTTTTTCCTGAATTACACCTCAGTCATTTTGTCTGATTGTTTCAGTGACAGCTGATCGCCCAGTACTGTCTTGTATGTCAGTGAAATAACCTCATAGCTCATGGCAAGCGAGAGGGGGCTCAATCGAGGGGATGGGCACAGCTTTGGAAACATCATGAAGTTTCTTTTACCCCTCAAATTAGCAGTGACAATTCATTTAAAACTGAAGGTGCCATAAAAGAACAAATCCCTGGCTACAGTAGTAATGATAAATACATAGGACAAGCCTTGCGACAGAAAGCTTTTTAAAGTTAATCTTGGGAACAAGAGAGCTGTGGGCATGGTGCTCCTCTCAGAGGAATGAGAAGGGAGGGGAGGCTCCTGGGACCTCTGGTCTTATAGGCATCGACCGTCCTGCCCATGCTTGTGCTCCTGCCTCGAAGCGGAGCCCTCCTGAGGCACTGCTGGGGTGACATCTGCCTCTGCTTCTTGCTGCACCACTAGCAGACTGGTGATCCTACCAGTGCTACGAACCTAAGCAGGTGCAGGGTGAATCCATGGATTAAAGACCTCCAAGGGGGAATTGTGGAGTTGAAGGCTGGTTGCAAGGATGATGCCTTCTCAGGGAGGAAAAAAATGACTGAGGAGATGACTGGAGACTGCTGTGGCACTGGTGCTGCCATCCGCCAGATGTGATAGCAAAATGAAGCTGTGACTGGCCAACTATCAAAGTTCACTTTTTATTAATGTTGTACATAACTCAGGTTATTTTCAAGCTGCAAAATGATTAATCTTACTCTCTTCTTACTCAAAATTTCATATGTAGTTTTAAAAAAAAAATTTATCCTTAGTTCTTCCTCTGAAAATGTGCCTGTGCATAATGCTGTTTGTAGAGCAAATTGGCTGAAGCAGCTGCATTTTAATGCAGATGTAGGACTTTTACGTACACGTATAGACTGTCAGTCACTGTGAGCTGGTGCAGTCTGTTTCACCTTCCCTGAGACTCTGTTCTCCAGCCGTTATACTGCCTCTGAATTCTTCAAGCCGGCAAGTTTTCTTTTCAAGCCCTTCACTAAAATTCACCTCTTAGGTTCCTGCAGGTCCTGCTCCCTCTCCAGAGACACACTCACTAGTGAATTACACCGCTTTGTTACTGCTAAGCAGAGTATAAACAAGATGGAGCCTCATCCTGCCAACCAGGGCACTTAAGAGAGCTCTTGCTCTGATACATTCACCAAGTCCTCCAGCCACCCCTTGGTAACCCCAACCCGTGGTGCTGCTTGTGTGGAAACAACACTATACCAGATACTGATAGATGCCTTCAGGACTCCAGGGTTTTCTCTTACTTCGCTGTGAAGCAAGTGGCACAATTTCTGCTCTGTTAACTAAAAGTATGTATGCTGCTGCACATGCAGGTCTGTTGCTGTTGCTCTGTTTGTAGTGCAAAATCAGATTTGGGATTACCGCAACATCTTCTGTACTGTTGATACACCAGAGCAAAATCTGCCTGTCCCCTTTATTGTAGAACAGGGATTTTAACATGTGGGGTTGAAGCGACTTATTATATATGAGCAAACACAGGGCTGGAGCAAACATGTGTCATGTCACTGACTCCTCAGAAGGTCTTGAGAAAGTCATCTCATCTACATCTGCTCCTCCCCTTGGTACATATGGAGACTGCACCAGTTCTGTTCCTAAAGGGGGAGCGGTGTGGGCCAATTAATGAATATTTGTAAAGTGCTTTGAAGAGGAAATCTGATACATCTTATAATTACCTGATACAAGCCAGAACCCAGGGGAGGGCTCCAGATGGCTGGTGCTCCATCCTGCACCCCTGCTACTGAGGCTGGTATGGGGAGTGATCCCATGCTCCTCCGATGGAGGAGGTGGGGAGCCCATAAGGGATGCACTTGGTGTTTTCTTGGAAGCAAGATTTTATTTTTTGAAGTTAAAGAATAATTTTGTTATCTCTGCAAAACTAGATGCTCGAAGTCTGACTGTTTCCCTTTCATCTTCACTGCTTTGCTTTTTTCATTTGCTGCCAGACCACCCAGATGAAAAGAGCACAGAAGAGCGGGCAGCTGAAAGTTAAACAAATGCTATCCCAACCCTGCTTTTCCCATTATGGATGTCTTATGGAGAGGTGATCTTCTTAGCTGCCTTGTGGCAAAAAGTCAGTAATGATTTCTGGGTACTTCATGTGCTTTTCTAATCTTAACAGCACTGCTTGCTTGTTTTTTTGAATGGAATAAAAGCCTGTTGATGCAGAATGTATTATGTACAATACAACAATAAGTTGCCCTGAGCATATGGTTCCTGGCTCAGGTTCCTTGCTGGCTTCCATGTTATTTCTTCAGCCATGCCAAGATGTCTCACCACAATTGCCTTTGCTACAGCAATTTTTTTTTTTTGCCTTAACTTTAAAAACTGTCTCTTAGAGAGCTATCTATGTAGCCTAGAAGGAAAGCACAAAATTTGAGAGAGTGCATTCTGTAATCAATGTGTTTTGTAAGAAAGGTATTCAGATCACACAGGGATAAAAGTTGGAAAAGGGCTCCGAGAAGAGCCGAGGGGATGATTAGAGAAAACAACCCCTCTGGGAGCTTAAGCTGTTTTGGTCTGCAAGAGGGAAGGTTATTTTTTGGCTCGAGTAGTCTGATCATGGCATTTGTTTATTTTTTGGTCTCTGCAGTTCAGATGTGCGCACAAGTGTCCATCTCTCAGCTAAGCTGAACCACACTGAGGGAGGACCCATTTCTCATTTTGACTATAAAGGTTGCTCAAGCAGACACGCACCTGTGGTCTGGTCCACCTTCAGTCAGGTGTTTAGTCCACAAGACAATTAGAGTCAAGGACTTGGAATTAAGGCTGGTCTGGTTTATGCTGGAAATATTACGCAGGTTTGTTATAATGAGAGTGATTAAAATCAAAATTATTTAAAAGGTGTATGGTGAATTCTGCTCCATTGTAGACTAGAAAATCTAGGCAGGATGATTATCTTTCAGTGGTGACTCTATTCTAAGAACAGTGAATCTGAAGAAGTCCTCTGGTTGGTGGTAAATAAGAGGCCAGCTTAGATTAGTTGAATGGAGCTTTCAGGCCAAATGCATCCCCCAAATTCACATGGCTTCCCACCAAAACTATGTGGGTCAGCAAACAGCAAATACTGGTAAGAAATGATGAAGCAGTCTGGACTGTCTGAATGAGTTTGCAGAGAAAAGTGGATGGGACTGGGAAACAGTTTTCTTCAGTATTTCAGGAGCTGACATGAATTAGAGTCTCATGCATGCTGGGAGACATGTCCCGCCCCAACAACTTCAGGCTTGAGAGAATGCACTAGCTTTTCTTGTCTCTCTGTGCTTTCCTCCTGCATGGGATCATGTATGCATGTGGGCTGAAACACAGAATCTGACCTGGGGAAATGTGCAAGAACGGTTAAAATCATCAGAACTGCCACAGATCCTGCTCACAGGTAAGAGCCCTGATGAGTACCAAGAACAAATATCAAAGCTAAGAGAAGTTTCATTCTGGGTATCAAACATGAGAAAAGAGTGGGGTCCAGACACTGGAAATCACCAGAGAACAATGAGGCAGCAATGGTACCCCCCCTTCCCTCTTGCACCAAGCATGAGCTTGTCTCCTCTTTCAAGCTAAGAATTTGCATCTCATCTCTGATCAGCCCTCAAAGACAGTCTCTTCTCCTGTTGCTGGTTAAGGTACTCAACAAGCCCTTTTTTCCATGTTGTTCTTTGCATTTTGGGAGGACTTCATGTAAACATACACAAATATCTCATTATCCTCTGGTGGGGGTCTCATTATAACTCCCCTTTGTGCAGCCTACAAAAAAGTTAGGCTGCCAGATTTGCAGAGGCCTTCCACCTCTCATACTGACCAGTATTACCTCATTATTTCGTTGTACTCACTTGGGCTTGACCCATTGTTTGCTGTCTTGGATAGCTTGAAAAAATGTCCACTCTCCATGTAAGAAGCTTTCAGAATACTGTATTGAATTATTTATTACATGTTGTGTGTGTACATATAGATAAATATATATATATAAGTATTCACCTACGCATATACATCTAGAGACTCTTTTGCTCATGCTGTTGCATAAATGGTCTTATCCTGAAGATGTGCAAAAAAAAAAAGGCCTGGTGCAAAACTGCTCCCTCGTAAATCCCAGACAAGTTCTCTGATACCCCGAGTCCCCTTGCGCATGTGCTATCCCAGCGTATCATTTCAGCCTTCTCCTCTTTTCTGTTGCGCCCTCCCCTCCTTTCCAGGGCTAAGTACGCTTCCAAATCAGGCTGTTAATTTGCACGCTTCTTTCCTCACAGAACCTGCCTATCTGTCAAACATTATATCCAATATTTTACCTTCTTTAACTTTTATCATCCTGTCTAACACCATCTGCTGTAGACAATTAGCTTGTCTACTTTAGTGTGCTCTTTGTGGGCCTCTTTCTCTGTTATTTTTATATTCACAGTCCACAATAATGCAAGCAATTTCGGTTCGTAGCTATGCTGATGCATCTCCTTGTGGCTCCATCTTCTTCCCTGATCTGGGAAGTGCTCTTGGCAGAAAAACATTTGCGGCTCAGTTGAGATGCGGGGAATGGGGAACATCCATCTGAAGGCAGGGACTCTAACTTAGCTATCTGAGTACTAAACCTGTGCTTGAGGCTATGTGTAGTGAAGAAGCTCCAGTGGCCCTCTTCATGCAGGGCCTAGGCCAGTGGTGGCTTTGGCACTAACGCTGTATTTCTTCTTGCTTGTCACCAGTGCTCCACAGCAGGCACACAAGGCTTCAGTTTCAGAAGCAAATGAAAAGATTTTCTGCAGTTGTCTGTTCCCATTACAGCCTTAAAGTTGTCAGAGGAAGAGATTAAGGCTGTGTCGTTTTCAGTTTTTCTTGCTGTCTTCGTCAAGAAAATGAGTTGTCAGAAAATCTCAGGGTCTGATCTCATTAGGTGCTCTTCTCAGCCTGACACTTGGGGGAGTTATAATGAGAACAGACATGGATGTAGAATGAGCATGTTCCCACCAGTGGCTACCACAGTGGCAATCTAAGTATTTCCAATTCTTGACCCTACTGGAGCTAAGAAATACGTTCGTACTGAGTGGGAAAGGGGAGGCATCCGTTCTGGGTTCAGTGGCCTCCAAATATTCCTTAGGGCAAGACACAAATGAATGAAATAAAAGCCATCAAGCAAAAAGACAACACCATGAATGAGTCATTGCCTCATTTACATATAGAAAATGTCTACCTGGGTGTTTGTGTGAACAGAGAAAATGTATCATTAAACAATTCATTGGAAAATGCAGTAGCCAGATGATACGAGGTTTTAGCCATCACTAACTGAAGATTGGAGTGGTGTCTTCGGTGTCAATCGCTCCCAGTGCCAAAAGTAATTCTTAAAACTCTGAAACCCACCTCTGTTTGGAAGATGCAGATATTTCTCCAAGAGGAGCTGTGTGGGGTAAATACTGTCAAAGTCCAGTGCCTAGAAACCTTCAGCCCTAGCTCTCAGGACTTGCTATATCACCTGTCATGCATAAGATATTGTGCCTGTTGTTGCAGGACTGTAAATGAATTGCTTATAACATTGTCTGAGACTAAATATTGGTCAAACAGTGGTCTGGGACTCCCCTGAAAATCTGTAAGTGTGAAAGAAGTTGCCATGTATTTTTGAGATGTGTTTTGCTCTCAGCTGCCTTTGTAGTAGCCCAGGGATCCTTGCAGATGGAGCAATAATACATCTTCAGCCATTCATTTTCAGTGCTGTAATTGCAACAATAACTTTATTTGTGGTCATAAACAAGCCTTTTTAACTCCAGGTTTCTAAAGCCTTAGTCTGAATGCACGCTGTAGCCTCTCAGACCTCAGCAATGACAGCTAGCATCATATGAGTATGCTTGCTCTTTTGAGATGGCCACACATGGATGCCTGCATGAAAGTGTTAGCTCAAAACTAAATCCCACAGATCAACACAAAGCTACATGATTTCTTGCTTTTACCATAAAGTGATCAAAGCAGGTTATGTTATTCGGAAAAGTTAGTATGACCTTCTGTATGTACCACCAGTCATCCTGCATCTTGTGTTTTATCTGCCTCCAGATTTGGGTATTTAAACTTCATTTTACGATATCATTAGGATATTTAAGCTGGTAGAAACAGTTCATCTATCATTAAAGCTTCTATGAGGCCTATAGTGTTTAATGCCTTAGTAAAACCTTTGTCTGAGCAATATAGGGATTGATCAATGCTCCAGGAAGACCAGCAACATGTTAGCAGATAGGAAGGGATCTACATTAATTCGCATTTTGCCAATGATTTTTTGGCTATGTGCTCTTTTAACTGTCATAAAGCTTTAAAAGTAAAAGATTAAAAATTTCTACTTTCTTGCTGGATCTTAAGTCAAACAGACTCAAGTTTAGGGCATTTCATCCACCAAGGGATTTTTTTTAGTTTGTCTATATAGATCATCTCACCACCGACACATTTTAATCAAAGGTGGAGATTAGATTTAAGGTTTACTTAAGGGCAGAGTACAATAGAAATATGAATATTCTCTTAATCTTTCAGCCTTTGCAAACATCATCCCATATTCTTGGTGCATGTTCTGAAGGAGATGCAACATGAAACTGGACTCCTTATTTTGCAGTTTTCAAAGCTCCAATCCTCAGCCCAAGGTTTGTAATTTTGGAATAAGCACCAAAATTGCAAAGTATCGCTTAGGCCCTTCAGATACAAGTGTTCATCCTAGTCTATCAGAATCAGGATCCATATAAGCCAAATTAATTGCTCTTTCATTTTCAAACTATAGACTTAGTTTCTACATTAACTGTAGTCTTGGATGGATATAACAGCAGCATCGGTACAGTCAGCTGAAATTCAGTAATCCTTAAGCTCTTGCTAACAATGGTGATGTGTACCACAGGCTAACAAGCAGAAATCTGCAATCCCTCAAACCTTATTTTTCTATCCCCTTATGTGAGCACTGATACCATTATGAGCTGAAAATACAAAACAGGTGATACTAGCTGCTCTGCAGTGTCTCACAATGTATCAAATGTGTAATTCATCATGTTTGATGGATGACAGTAGGCACCACAGGAAATCTGACAATAAGCCTATGTTTTGGGGTTTATTTACCCTTCTGTCTCCTCCTCCAATCCCCTGTCCTTAATTAAACTTAAAAATGATACCTCAATGGCTGATAGCTTCACTGAATATGCTGACCTTGACATGAATTTTGAACTGTGAGAAGTAAACCAAATTTTATCCCCCAAATAAAGTACTCCAAAGGAAAAAGTTTTGAAAAACCTTTAGTATTAGCTGTGGAATTCAACAACCAAATACAGATTTGCAATAGAAACATTACATGGTATTGCATGCATGTGTATGGATATATTCCAAGACATTGAGAAAGAGTGAGAGGTAGCCTGCCTAACAGGAAGAAACATTCCATGCATTTCAACATGGTTTCTAAGCTTGGCGATGTCTGAAAGTAGATGCTCAGTGCCTTCACTAACAGTAAGTTACTAGTCCTTGCTGACAGCAACCCTTGCTTTGGGTAAGTGGGTTCTGAAAGTGGGAGGTGAAGCCTGAGCTACTCAAGCTTGCTTTTTGTGCACCTACCACAGAGCTCATTCTTTGCTTGTGCTGTAACTACAGGTAGGTTACCTGTGCCTGCACCTAAGGTAAACATGGTGAACATCCCTGCTGACATCAGTCCTCCTTCTAGCTCAGCATACCATGAAATCTCCAATTAGCCATCATTTCCTCTTCTTTTTAAAACTTTGTTTCAAAGTCCAAACTACAGTGTAGCCCGGAAAATTGAAATAATTCTTAGCTGCACCAAAGTAAGTTTGTTTTTTCTTTTCTACTTCGCGCACATACCCACGTCCCCATTTCTAGCCTGGATGAGATTTTGTAGTCTATTGGTTTTGCAGGAGTGTATTGTTGTGCTTTTGCTCACTTTCAGCTGCAAATGCCGGGGAGCAACCTAGGGACTTAACATCCTGCCCTATGGAGAGAAAGGCTCCACAGAGTGAAGGGCAACAGGTCTTTCCTATCATGTGAAACTGGGTCTGATGGTCCCAAGAGGGTCTTCTCTTTCTGCTAATGCAGCTTTAGCATGGGCAGGACTGCAGTTAGGTGTGAACACAAAGGAGATCTGAGATGTTTCAAAGAGAAAGCCGGGAGTACTTCAGAGCCTCAGACTTCTTTTCATTTCCTTTGATTAACGTCTTCATTGCACTGAAGCAATCAATACGCCAGTTTGGGGGGAAAAGGAAAGAAGGACAATTTTTCCTTCAAAAGGAATTAGGAATAAATGATGACAAGTTCAGACTCATTGATCAACGAGAGAAACTTCCATCTTCCTCTAAACATTGTCTTGCTTCATTGCGAACAAAGTGATATGCATGCACATAATTAATAAAGTTAACAGAATTTAGTGCCATTCCTAATATTAGAAACAGTTTATTTATAGAGGTGAGATCCTATTCCTCATGTTCCTTTTAATACAGGTACACAACTGATATGCCTGATTTTATAATGTTAACAAACGATTAACAGCCAGTGCAGTGGTTATAAACATTTATGTGGAATGTTACAGGTATATACTGCCATGTAAAGGTAGTGAATCAATAGCTGTAGCCTAAATTACACACACAAAAACACAGACGCACACAAAGACAAAATAAAAAAGAGTTGGGAATGATACTGCTTTTCCAAATGGGATTAATGTTAGTGTGCACGTGTTATTACTTTTAAAATGTAAATGATGATGTTGACAATGTAAAGCTTCTATCCTAGAAATATGTGTGTTTTTCCTGAATTTAAAAAAATCCACAGAGCACCAGCAGCTCATGTAGAGTCACTCGTAAGGACTTCACACTTTACAGCCTTCATAATTAGACTGGCATATGGCCACAGAGCTAATCCTCCTGAAGAGCCCTACTCCAGCTGCAGCCAGCTTTTTCGGCTAACTCCTTTTGGAAAATTGGAGTTCTCCAACAAAACAAGAAGGGCAACAGATCGAAACTGTGGTTTAGTTCAGCTGGGTCTAGAAGCCCACCTTAGAGTCGGAGACTTTTTCACCAAATGCCTTACTGACTGCTCCACTTCCCTCAGGGTGAAGCTGCTTAAATTTTGTCACTTCTGTTAAAAATTACCTTGACAGAGGAATCTTGAGAGAGATCTCCTGGGAAACCACAGCCCAAACTATTGAGAGATTTAGGAATTAAAAAAGCAGCATCATAAATTCCCCCACACCCAAGGAGAGCTTGAACACCTCCTGACCAGTGACAGAACATCCAAAAGACTTAGGAAAAGCATCCACCCCCCAGTGGAACATCAGTTGCTGCTGAGCAGAGACCACAGAGTGCTCCATCATCTAGCACCACATCCAAGGGGCTTCCCTCCAAGCTCTCTACTGCTTTGCTTTGCTCGATGTGACCTACTTAAAGCCAGCTCCAGAGAGACAGAGAAGGAGCTGATGTCAGCCATGCAAATCAAGCTGATTTATATTCTGATGCAATCAGCCACAATCACGAAATCCACTTAGCTGGGTGAGGACTCCAGCTACTTTGTTCAATTACGCAATTATCATATTCCATTTAATCCCCAAATCAATTCCTGTATTTAGAATTATTTAAGATGCTTCAGCAATTATACCCAATTAGGTTCTATCAGTAAAGTAAATAAATGATGTGATGTGCCAATCAGATGGCTGCAATGGCAGCTGAAGGAAAAGGAGCTCCTAAGTCTTCTGCTTCAGACGAGGATACAAATGATTGTTTGGGTGTTACAAAGCCATTTGTCATTACATTGGTGAGATGAAAATCACACAAGGCCAAATCTGTTGTTAACCATTCAATTATTTCAGGGCTGTGCTACCTCAAACAACTGCAAAGCTCATGACCCTTCTGTACGTTGGATGACTTGGCCATTTCATTTCCCTGCTTAATGCTTATAAAAGGCTCTGAAGAGATAAAACAGAAGAGGCAAGTGTCTGATCTTGCTGTGATCAGGAACCTCCATCCTGCCTGGAGGGGGGGGCGGGTTCCAGACCGGTTTCAGAAGAATGGGGGCAAGCAAAACTAGTCTGTCTCTCTTGGTACGAGTGAAGAAACCTCCAGTGGCAGTGGAGGTTCACAGTCCCTGCAGGAACACCGTGCAGGAGGTGTATGACAGCATCTCCTCCAGCCTTGTGCAATCTTCTTTTTCCACAGCCAGACTGGGCTGTCTCAGGGTCGCCTGGTTCCCTCCTGACGCCACTAAGCCTGCAGTTATGTGCAGCCTGTCACCATTGTGAACACGCTTTGCTGCAGGAAGAGACACTGATTTTGAAAATATCAGTTCTGCTTTTCGGCAATTTTATTTAACTCTCATAGCTTTTACTTTACATCAGCTTGGATATCTGGCTTTCAGGCACAGAAAATGATTTATTTAATGCCATCCCACGCTGCCTTGCAGAGCAACAGTTTTTAAAACACCGATCAAGGAGCAGCTTTCTACAGCATGAGCTGCAGAGCAATTCCTTCAGCTGGTAGCATGAGCAGATTATTATCACCTGTGCAGTTTAAAAGAAACATGACATGGCATATAAAGCTGTGAGGTTTCCATTAAAACGAAGCTTTATTTAAAAACAAAGGCTATTTTATCATCTGTCCCCGCCATTGCACTGAGAAATGGTAGACCTAATGGCTGGACAGCATCTTTTTCAGCTGCTGAGCACAAATACCATGCAAACATGCTCACCTACGGAGCCACTGCGAGGGGATTACTGGAGAACACTGTGTAATTACTAGCTGCAGTAACTGCAGAACATGTTAGACTTGACAGAGCCATCACAGCTGGTGGGTTTAAAAGTCACTAGGAGGTAGCATTTGCTCCAAGGCAGAGGACGTGAAGTGTCAGCATTGTAGCTGGGGTCTGGGGCATTAACCCCACAGCACCCACATGCGCTGTCTGCTGGCCAGTGCCTGCTTCTCTCTCAGTGCTGCTTGGCCAGGGATTGGCACTGGGAGAAGAGACTGCCTGGAGCCCTTTCTGATCAGTCCCATGTACACAAAAATGCACTTGCTCCTTTTTGGTGCCTGTATTTCCCCCAGAAAAAAAGCAAAAGAAACCTGAAATTCTTTTCATTTAGGTTGGTATAGGGTGGGAATGACTCACTGGGCTCAGTGGGGTAAGTGATATCAGCAATCAGCCTCTTTGTACACTGCCCAGAGCATGTAATTAAATAGGTAATGGTTAGCAGACAATTGCATTTAATCTGCGTTCCCATAATTTGAAGTGATGTTGTGCGGGGGATTGTCTTTTGCTCTCAGCCTTTCAATTTGTCTTCGTGTTGAACACTGAGAAGCAGGTCTTCAAGAAAATGCTCTGCTGCAAGCAGAGTGGGCTTCCTGGCCATGCTGTCCACTGGCTCCCACAAGAAGTCCTGCACAGCCTGCAGCCCACAGCCGGATCCTTGCCAACAGCTGAATGCAAAGATTTGATCCTGGAAGTTCAAACCCACGTGGAGGTTCCTTCACCTCCTGCATTTGGTGGAGGACTTACAAGAAAGAATATTGTTCTCAGGCCATTAGAGCAATCTCCAAATTTCCTCTGACTGAGCTGGCAAAGAACGGGGTTGGAGCCAAGAAAACAAAGGGTCAGGCCACTTGAGGGCAGGAAGGTGTCTTGTCCTTAGCAGCTGGTCCTCTGCAATCTGACTCATGACAGGATGTGGGCCAAGTATGTAGCCTGTCCAATTTTTTTGACTTTTGTTGAGCATTAACAACTTAAACAAGAGAAAGAGATGGAACACCTCTCCTGTGAGGAAAGGCTGAGAGTTGGGGCTGTTCAACCTGGAGAAGAGAAGGCTCCAGGGAGACTTTCTAGCAGCCTTCCAGTACCTGAAGGGGACCTACAAGAGAGCTGGAGAGGGACTTTTTACAAGGGCATGTAGTGACAGGACAAGAAGTAATGACTTCAAGCTGCAAGAGCATGGGTTTAGATTAGATATATGAAGGAAATTCTCCACAATGAGAGTGGTGAGGTACTGGAACAGGTTTCCCAG
>Ga0181612_107450_pt1 | contig 25356 bp, 16 predicted proteins | sample HoacroProtozoa21_FD_119630 | JGI IMG/M metagenome (GOLD analysis project Ga0181612, IMG submission 119630) | Hoatzin crop microbial communities from Cojedes, Venezuel. Combined Assembly of Gp0051906, Gp0051904, Gp0051908
ACTGTTCTGAGCCCAAGGCCCCCGCTTCTTCCATTCCTTCAATTAAAAACTTGAAATTTACTGGCAAAGCCCAAAATAACATTAAAGAAATCTGGGTAAAGAACAAACATTTTAAAAAAAAAAAAAAAAAAAATCTTTAAAATCAGAAGCAGACTGGCTTGCAGTGCATGTTGTGTTAGGAAAAGAAGGACATAGGATATATAGCTTGCATCAATAGAAAGGACAATGGTAAATAGACACATACAGTTTCTCAGAAAAACTTGGTTTTCCTCATGTTTTTATCTACTTTACATTTTTGGAAGAGAGTGGTATCTTTTATCCTTTTTTGCATTTTCAGAGAACTTGCTAGACTGTCTCATTAAACTGGCTTTCTCTCAGTGCTATTAAATATTCTAATTGCTTTGGAAAGTCTCACTGTGTAAGAACAGTTGCATTTTCACAGAAAATTTCCTGCCTCTCATTTTCACTGTTGGTGCCCATGCGGGACCCACTGGCAGAGGTCCACCGCTGCGGTTTTCCCAACATGTTCTCCGTTGCCAGAGTTAGTCACACAGCAGTAAAAATGCTGCTGGTGATTCTACTATAATTGTCCTTTTAGCATTTATGAATGCATTTGCCTGCGAGTTCATAAGGATGTATTTCCAAGGGTAATTAAGAGAACTTTTATTATGGAACAACGCGAGTTAGAAATGCTGACACGTCCCATAGGAGAAATAAATTTGAGCTTAGTTTCCTATTCCAATTCATTTTCTCATTACAGCTTTTAAGATGTTTTATCTTCTGATTCAATGCTCAGATTAAATGCAGGAGCAAATGTGTAGAATTAAATGAACTTGTGTTATGGATGGGTTCACCAATCGTTCATCGAACAACCACAAAAAATTTAGAAAAACTGTTCATGAATATTGTTTGATGGTCTGTGCTGTTTTCTAGGGAGAGGCTTCAAATGACAAAAATTTTTTTGCTTGCTTGTTAAAATGCCAGAATAGCTTTTAGTTTTGAGAAACTGATGCAGAAAGACAGCCCCATACCCATATCCACTTACAATGGCTAATCTGTAGGCAAATAACCTGTGGGTTTGCTAGCACTTCAGAGACACTGAGGGCAATTCAGTACTATTGACGCAAGAAAACCATCAGTTTTCCAGAAGGTTGCAAAAAGACTTTACAAGTCAAGACTTACACTCAACTTGTGCCATAATGGCATAAAAGAGGCACAAAACTTTCTCAACAATCTAACAAAATGTGTCATGCAAATTCACCTTAAAGAGTGCTCGCTAACCAAATTATAAGCTTAGATTATATGTTGGTTTAGCTTTGCACTGGGGATAGAACTTGCCAAAAATTATTGAATACGCAGACTGATTTGAAGAGAACTATGTTGGTCATTGTAATAATTTAGGCAAAAGTTTAGTTCTTAGAGACATGTCATGCTATCAGTGACTATATTTTTACTTGGCTAATGCACCCATTAAAAGGATTTGCTTTGATAAATCTAATACATCCTTGAAAGAACAGCCCATTAATTATGAGCATTTTTTGATATTTATTCTGTTTGTGCATACACATACATTGAAGGAAACTTGTAGGTAGACAAAACCAAAAATTAGCAGAATGTAACAGCAGAGATGAGTCTTCACAACCAATCTGTCATGTATGTTATTTTATCTTTTCAAAAGTCCTCAAAGAATAGGCTATCAAAGCTGTTTAATGTCTGTAACACATTGAGTGCTTGCCCCAGTGTGTTTTCCTCTGTGGGGCAATGACAGCAATACCATATTTACATAGCATACAGACTGTTCAATATAGAAGTGCCCAAGGACAGATTATTACTGGACTGGGACTAGAGCCCTGGATATAGCATTAGAAACAAGCTGATATTTCAAAATGCAGGTAGTCTGTTGGGACAGAGACATATCATCTAACTCATAGAAAGGTAAATGCTTCATCTCCAGAGAGATGATATTATAACAACAACAGTTCCTCATTGATACCTACTAATTTTAAAGCTCTAAATGTTTCCACTGCATTTATCCAGGCTAAGACAGGTCCTTTATTATCTGTTGCTCCACGCCCATAGAGATTTCCTTAAAAAGAAGAAAGTTTTTAAGCAATCTTTGAAACTTCTCTCGTCACTTCAGTGCAATTAGCAAATTCCTGTTGCCACAAAAGCTGTAGTGGTGTGTCCAGTTAAGTGTCAAAAGAATCAAAAATTCATTTACTTCTTTTAAATGAGGTGGTGGGTGTTTTCCAGTGGACTGGTATGCTTTTTTCCCCCCCTTTTATATACATCATATTTTGGTTTCTGCTACTTGCTAATTTCTGAGCTTCACTTTTTTTCTTAGGAGCTGTTTGGTCACTCCAGTCATGCCTGGAGAGTTTGTACAATATGCAGCTTCTGTAGACGTCAGCCAGCCCAGGGTACAAGCAGCAAAATACCACAGATAAACACCACAGTAGTAGTACGAAGCTACAAGTCTAAGTACAAAACATTTTTTGAAGTGTTCAACAGTACAGTTATATACAGGGGCAGATTTCAGTTTCATGTACAATGATCTGTGGCAGTCCCCACTGGAGGCAGAAGAGTTATCCCAGTTAGGCTGTTTGAAACCAGTCCCAACAGATGGGAGAGGGAGGCTTAGTGGTTATAGCACAAGCCTGGGAATCAGGATTTCTTGGGGTCTTAGTCATGTGCTGACCCTCCACCCATCATTTTTGTTCCTTCAGTGAATGGAGCTTTTCACGCTTGGCTGGCTGTAGTGGAAGGATGATTACATTAAGGGGGCCTCTCATGCTTCCACCACCAATACTGCTTAGCTCCAACGTGGCAGGTGGAGGTACTAAAAGATTATGAAGCAAGAATGGAAAGTGCAAGGGAGGATAATGGTGGATCTAACAACCCAGCAAGAATTTTAAAACAGAAATGGATTCTTTATTGAATACTCTGTAAAGCAACATTAACCTTATGTGGTTCTTCCACACCAAGTATCATGCAATCATTGATGGCTCTCATAGTCACAGCATGGTCATCAAGACTCAAAGCTGCTGGATTTATCCCAAAAATATCTATGGGAAAAGTCCTCATGCTTTGGTTAAATATACAGGGAGTCTCCTTCCACTCAGAATCTCAGAGTCCTGTATTCAAATAACAATCTAAAACTTACAGCCAGGTACACACCGTTGATTTCGGTCAGTGTGTAAGGCTCAGTTTTCCAGCCATCTTCCTTTTTGGCAGGCTGCACATCTACATGACCATAGAAACATACAGTGGGGTTTTGTGGATCCCTCCCCAGTTCCCCGAGAATCACAGGAGGCAGTGGAAGGTCCTGGCCATCAGGCAACTGCAGAGAAATGTTAAAAAAAGAAACGAAAAAAAAACACCTTTTAAAACTTGCAAGTGTTATATATAAAAAAACCCTGGAATTCTCAGCATTGAGAATATATATACTCTCTATATATACTTCTACATACTCAGTTGGCTCTGATTTGATCAGGTCCACAAATCTGACTTTGAATCCAGCTCTAACCTGCCCAGAGAAATTAAGATTTTTCTCCCCACCTGTTCAAGTTCTGCAGGGACTTTCTGGAGCTCTTTAACATTTTACTGTCATAAACGCCCTCGTTACTAAACTGTTCCTTCTCAGCACTGGAAGAGACAAAGATGACTGTTCTGGAGTGACAAAAACGTCTGTTATGACACTGAAATAGTCAAAAGCCACACAAACTAATTTGGCATTTGATTTTGCCACAGACAGATCGCAGGAGGCCTGTAACTTCTCATACAGAAACAAAATAAAGTTTTGCTGGCAGGAGTCAGCAGCAGTTATTTCAGACTGTTTTCAAAATGGGTTCAGGCTCTAAACTGACCCTGTAGCTTACCGCTGCACAGAACAGATATCCACATTGGCCAAGAGAGGCTGGGTGTCTCACAGAAGAGAGATTTAAGAAGTGAAGGAGTGTGTGAACTCCCTTGTGTTCAACAGTAATACCAGTCTGTATTGGCCTGTTGCAACCCAAAAGCATAGCTGCTTGCACAGCAGTTGAAGGAAAAACCCATTTTGTGAAATAATGTTTTGGCCTTAGGCAGAAAAAAAAATATCTCTGGCCTCTGCTCCAACAACAGGTAATCCATTCCCCACTGTTATCGACACAGACTGTTCCTATGTATTTTGGCAATCATAACTGCATGCCAAGTACAGGTTTTAACTTTAAATGCATTCGTTACAACTCTTAAATGACATAACCTGAAATATTGAAGTACTGCTATTCTGCAAGGTCCTTGTGCTAAGACTCTTGCTCCTCCCCAGCAGCCTCAGAGAAAGGAAAAGGGAATCATTACCAGTGAACTTTAGATTTTTGTTCTGAAAGGAATTCAAACAGCCTAGGGCAGGAATGGACCCCAGCTACAGTAAGGTAAGTAAACTAGAGACAGATTTCTCAGAGACGAATTCTTGTCTGTTGCTTTCCAACAGTCATTAAGAAAATGGCTTGGAGCATTTGTCAGAAGCTCCCAAAACTAAAGGCGGTGCTCCATCTAGCTAGCCCTCTCTATCTGGTGACACTTCCCTTGTAAAAGCTACCTCCCTCATATAGAGACTTTGGTGACCAACTGATGCATTAACTATCATGCTTCATTACTCAGAACAACATAAAAATGAGCCCTGGTAAAAAACCTCAGGCCTTTATTTTTGCAAAATGCTTTCCTCCAGTTAAAAGGACAAACTGTCCCTGCCATGCAGAGAACATCTGTTTGTGTGTGGATTGTCTGTGTGATCTCCCAAGTCTGTTGGCAGACTGTCTGGGGAGGGGCTGGATTTGGCAAGTATTATGTGGCTACAGGACTATTGATAAATTGTTATCTAGCTACCAAAAACATCAGTAAGTCATAACATACATATGCGTATATATAGCGCTGAATATACGCACGAGGTGTGTGCGCAAATACAATGTTTTAAACACAAGAATGAGAGAGGCACCTGATGTGACCCCAGGTTTACTAAATTAACAGTGGCTCCCAGCGCTGCAAGTCTGTCTGCTGCCAATGTCATCATTCGTATCACTTCTTTCCTCAGATCGGGTTGAACAGAATCGCTTTCCACAGCCACCCATTCCTTCAGACCCTGCACAGGAAGGAGGGAACTGCGGTTAAATCACCCGGGATGCTGAGGCGTTTGGCCACTGAACACAAGAAGCATCACACTGGAAGACTGTTTCATTTCTACTCCATCACAGCAATGCCATGGTTGCTTTTTTTTCTTCTTAACAGGTAAAGATTTGCCAGTTCTCCCATGTGGGTTCATTTTGGCTCAGCAGAGCCCCTCTCTGCAGACACTCGAAGGATGCCCGCAGGCACCTGGTCTGGAGAGGTCCATGTAAATCCTTCTTCCAGCCTGAGGGTCCCCAGCACAGACTGTCCCCTCGCAGCCTTCCTTTGTGAAGCCCACATGGCACACCTGATGCCAGACCTGGAACCCTGCTCGTTACCTTATCGGCAAACGCTCATCTGACACGCAGAGCGCAGGACTCCGGGACACCAGTTCTGTGCTCCCGTTGTTTCACTGAAACATAGTTCTTACCTTAATGAAATCACTTTGATGTACGTCAATGTACTGGAAGATCTCCAGCTCCAACACCGACGAGGAGGATGAGGACATTCCTGCCTTGAAGAGTCATGCAAGGCTGAGATGGATGCTCTCTGAAAGTTAAGGATACAGTTCAAGATGTTAGAGACATCCTGCAATATGCACTTTTTGGTGCTAGAAAGCATGGACAGCTGCAAAGTGGTGAGCCTATTTAAGTCTCATCTAAGTCCTTCAAGCCAGGAGCAAGTGTACCTGAATTTTATCACATAAAACCTTCAGTCAACTCATTTGTTTCTGAAAGAAAAAAGTGAATCAATGACCAAAGAATAAACAGCTTTACAATTTCTGCTTTGTAAGTACATTGGGGGAAGTGTTTTCTAAAGAAACATCTGCTGCATCTGTTTTCAATGCACAAACCTCAAATTGTATGTTCGGGGAAGACAACCCCAGGAGAAGACTTGCAAACACCACCACACACCAATGGCCCAGGGGACTCTTTCTTGTTTTCTTCTTTTCCAGAAGCAAGGAGCAGAACGGATTCACTGACACACGTTGTGTATTTCATATGAATAAGGGAGAACAATCCTGACACTGGAGAGTATTAGACAGCAAATAGCTGTTGTGGTTGAATAAGAACAGTGTCAATACTGAAACACTTGATAAGTGCTGAAGTCATTTAGTACTTGCAAACCTCCCTGCCATATTGTTTTTTGACAAAGTGAGTGAAGACTTAAAAGCTATTAGATTTTACAAAGTGTTTGTCTTCCCACAGTTTTCCCTTTCTGTTTCCTTGGAGTTCCTGCTGTAGTTTCTTGAATCAATGTTAGCGGAGTAATACTCGAATGACCTGACTGAGCTAAACTCAGAATAGCTGCTGTATCAGGCTGTGCAATGGGATGGACTCCAAGGTCAGAGTTCAACACTGATTCTAAAAATATTCTATACTGGTAAAAAAATGTGCAGTTGCAGGTCCGTCTATAATTCCTTAACTTTGATGCATTGCTAAGGTGATAAGCTATGGTAATATTAATAATTTCAATTATGTTTCTCTGACAGAGAAGAAAGATTGGAAACTCAAGCGTGATGAACAAGAGAAGGGAAACATTGTTCATGTCAGCTGGAGATCCCAACTGTATGAAGAATGGGCCCCATTTTCCAACCTTTCCTTGCCAGCAAGGTTGCATCCACATTGCCTGTGACACAGGTCGCTCTCTGAAGTAAAGCTTTGAGAAGGCCTGTGACACTAGATGTAATCCCCAGTGTCCAGTTCCTGACATCTGTTGACACTGGAAACACTGGTATTGAAAGAGACCAAATGCCAATTTTGCAGCAGGACAGCGAAGCTGCAAAGCACTGCTATGGAGGTGACATGTTAAACGAGACAAGAAAATCCAAATTTGGGTGGGCTTTTTAGCATGGAGAGATTAAATTTTGGCATATTATTTAAATGTAAGATTATTATTTAAATGCTAATGCTTGCTGGGAGAAAAACCCTTAAGTGATGATCAAAGTACCATTTTCTTCTCACGTTGTTTTCTCCATAAAAAGGTAAACCCTGCCTCCAAGAGGTGGATCTAATCAACCATCCCCTTCAAATATTCCCATCACCAGTCACAGCAGCAGCGATTTGGCCTAAATGAAAAAGGATTATTACAGGAATTTTTGAAGCGTGAAAAAAAAATCAGGACATTTTAGAAGAGACAAAGCAGCTTCTGGGATTTAGCAACAAAGATGTAGTGGAGAATGAGGTTTTGGGGTATGGTAGCTTAGGTTATAGTCGTCTTTGGATAGAGCTTCAGCAGCTGAGGCTTAACAACAGGAGTTCTGCAACAAGCACCCAAAACTTCAAATCCCCAATCTGGCTATTTCTCCCAGCCTTGGACTGCGTAAGTGGCTGCAAATGTTTGGCAACTGAAGTCCATTTTAGAGAGGGCAACAGCCCACAGGAGTGTGATCACAGACGTGGTCAGGAGGACTTCCCAGGCTGCACAGAGCAGACAAGACCAGGAGTGGCAGTAACAGAGGCTGGGGTGGTGGCAGCTGTTCCTCAGTAAACAGAGTCCCAACGAAGACAAGATGCTGGCACTTGCTGGGACAGTGCCCAAGTAGATACAGGAGGGCATCTGAGCTGAGACACTGTAGGTCACACCCAAAAGGAGCCCATGGTACAGGGACATGATCTGTATGAGGTAAAAGCCAAGCATGGAGGCCATTTGTGTTGTTCACTTCTCTTTTTGCTGCGGTGTGCTTTTGGGGGACCAGGCAATGGATCTGCTTCCATGATGTTGCTCGGTCTCACTTTAGCCAGCAGTGGGTCCCAGGAGAGCACAGTTCACCTTCATGCTGGTCCTTATGACAGACATAGTGCCTGCCACCTCCAAGCTGGGTCTCGCACAGGGGAGCTGGTTCCTGCCTGGGCTGAGGAGAGGGCAAGAGCCTCGACAGGTAAATTTGTGAGTGCAAAAAAGTGCAAGGCACTGCACCCTCAGAAGAGGGTGATAGGAACAGGCATGGTACACCGTGGTCATTCATCCAAAGGTGGGATAAATCGTAGTCTCGCCATGGGCATCGCCAACAGACAGGTCAAGAGATCCCAGCATGTGAGGGCTTTAATCAGATGTTCATCTAGAGAGATTTTAGGCCTCTTACCTTCATTTACCATGAAGCCTGCTCAATGCCTCAGTTTCACACGTATTTCGCTCATTCTTTCTACCTTGTAATCCCAAATCTCAATTTGGAAAATATTTTCAGAGGCTACTGGATAGGCCCTCATTTAGCCTTACCACAGAAAAACAGACAGGTTTCTCTGGGTTCAGTTACTTATAAAAAATACCTTTTGAGTATGAAACACTTGAACAAGGAGGATCATAACACCAGTCAGAACATGACTGCTAGAGTAACCAAGCTCATGCAACGGATAAGTATCAGTGTCTCCATCGTATATGATTTTCCCTCTTTCCATTCAAATATTCAGTTTTGCTGAATTCCATGCATTTTCACTCTAAAAAGAATGAGTATATATATAGCTGGCACCTTGCGGTGAGTTGAAGAAACACATCTCAATATTAAATGAAGGTCAGAACCACAAAAGGGCTGCTTATGCAGGGGATGTGTGCTGTGGTGATGACGTCTTCATCTTTTTATCCGCGCGACATGCAAATGACCTGGACAGATGCAGAGAAGAGACATATGTCTTCAAGTCACATTTCATTAGCTTTTAACTGTTTAAGAAAATGAAACGAGAAAACTGAAATGCTGTGGAGGAAAAAAGGCAAACATTCAAACAAGCAAAACATCCTAGGAATATTTGAAATAATTCTGTGATATTTTCAAAATGGACACAGACTTCAACAAAATCTTATACAATATCACAAAAATAGTTGCTTTCATAAATAAAAATAAGCACGAACAGTGGCAAGGTTGGGACAATGAACGCTAGGAGATACTTACACAGTCCTCCAGAGTAGCAGAGTGCACCAAATACCAATGATTCAAACAAGAAATTAGGTAGCAAGTATGTTGTGCTGTACTTGAGGGAGGGAGGGCAGCAGCAGATGGAACGTCATGTTAATGCACTACTGATACAAAGAATGCTGCTAGAAAGCATTTGGATCACAACTGGTAAAGCTTGTGTGGAAAAGGGAGTTGGTTCAATAAAACAGTAGAAGGATTTTCAGGCAAGGCTAAAATAGCTCAGTGTTATGAAGACGGGGGAAAAATGATTTGAAAGGATGATAAAGCTGGGGGGGGAAATTATCAGAGGCTTCAGTGTTCAACTTCAAGTGTCTTTTCTTTGATCCAATTTTAAAGAGTAGTTGCTGCTTTATAGAAAAAATTAGTACGACTGTTTTTAGAAATAACGCATGACAGTCACGCAATTTCTCTTCCTTCATTCCTTTGCAGTAAGAACATTTTGTGTCTCACTTCCTCCCATCTTGTTAAGTACTGTTAAAAGAAAACTTAGCGTTCTTAGGGGGTGATTTAACAAGAAATCCAAGTTGACTCTTTAACTAGGGTAACTGATAAAATATCAACTAAACTTACACACCTACGAGAAGCACCTCCTGAACATGCTTCGCTGCCCTCCTCACTGCTCCTGAAGCGCGTGCCTCACATGCTTTCCTCCCTGCGATGCAGCGTTTGTGGGGTGTGTGTGGCAGGGTGCCAATGAAAACAGAATATTTTGCAACCAACCCAGAGAAAAACAAAGTCAGAAGTTTCGTAGTTTGCAAATAATATAAAGAACATTTGACATGAAAGGAGACAAAGGTGCATATGGCAGTAGGTGCTAATTTACCAAATCAGCATTGGGCTCCATTGAAAGGAACATACTGTACCCTCTAAGCAATCACCATCAGGGAAGCTAACTGAGATAATGGGGTTATTATCTAACTTGGTTTAACAACATTTACTGTTAAGTGGCTTACCTTTGGTGGAAGCAGGCAATCAAGCCTCAGCTGCCTCTCCAGATGACTAGGTGAGACCCTTGGAGGAGGAAGAGGAGGAAGAGGAGGAATCCTTCACATGACAGTTCTTGTGCACAGCCCTGACCACGTTCAGCCACTGCGCTGTAGCGACCAGGAGCTGCAGAGGTCCAGACGCCTGCAGGGGGATGAACGCCCACTCACAGAGCCTGACTGTATTTGAAGGTGATTAAGAAATGGCATCAAATCCAATAAACTGTGTAACAGCAATGAAAAGGTTTGGTGGAAAGCGTAGATAAGATCTGGCACCTGTTGGCAGGTGACCCCTGCAACAGCCAGTGCTGTTTCCAGCAGTCAGCTCTTACCAAGTGTCACGATACGAGCTGCCTTAAGGAGAACAGCAATGACTAGCCCTGCCCTTGTTCAAGCCGACCCCTTAGAGAAAAAAGTGACAGCCTGTTTATGAGTTCTGCTTTGCTATAATACAGCTGATATCGAAAAAGAAAGTCCTTACCTCTTTCTGCTCTTGTTTTGCAGCTGCCTTTCTGGCCGGTGATGAGAGCTCGAACTGGAAAGATCTCCTCTTCCACCTGCAGAACAGGGGGATTTTATCTCAGTTCACTGACACGTTCTGCAGTTGTGATGGGTTACTGTCAAGTGAAAGATTAACTATTGGTTTAGATGCTTAAGTCTGCTTCTCTATCACAAAATAACCCAGGCAGGATATCCAAATCACTACCACATCAAGCCATGAGAAATTTTCCCATCTCTTTTTCCTCCTTCTTTTCTCTCTGGAAGTCCCAGATCCTAGCACAAATCCCAGTGTCAGAAAGCACTTCAGTATTGCTGAGAAGTGTTGCTGCTTTACAATTGTACTTTAGAGGACTTAGAGAAAAGAGGTAGCTTGTTTGTTGCTTTGGTTTGAAAACTGGAAAAGAAAATGGATTTCTGTTAAAGAGAAGAATTTGTCCCAGGAAGTAGTGTTTCACCCTGTGCCCACTGAGGAGAAGTAATTCACTATTTACCTAAGAAAATTTTCTGATCTTGACTGCTCATTGGTTTGCAATCAGGTAAACACTGGTATGAAAAGATCCTTCCTGGAAAGACAGGTGCGCTGTCTTTTGCCCCTTTTCATAGCAAAAAGTTAATAGGGAAGAGCTAAGCGAGGTACAGCGAAGTACCAAACTACATACACTGGTATGTGAGGCCGAGGTACTAGTCTGGTTCATAACACCCTTAAAACGTGACGAGCACGGAAAGGAAAATTAGAGTATACATGAAGAATATATTCTGACTTGCTAGGATGGCATTGGACATCCACACCTAAGTGCGTTGTGCTCGCTTAGATGTGGGTAGCCTCACTGTCGTCTTGCTGTCAGTTCTGCCGTACCAGAGAGCCTCTGACCTTGTAGCAAATTTTAGGTTCTTGTGTTCGCATCAAGTTTCTATCCTTATGGTCCTCTGTCCGTTTTGAAAGAACTGCTGTTCACACAATCAGATTCAGTACCAAGCACCAGTCTTCAAAGAGGTCAAGGTTCTGTCTCAGAGCCTTACAAAGATCTTCTCTTGAGTAGTTGTTCTTAATTTCATATATAAAAACTCATTTTCAAATGAAATGCAAAAGTTGTGGGGAAATTAAATGTTTATCTGCATTTCTTTAAAATAATTATATTTCTACATGAATCCTGCCTTCCTTTGTCGTAACTTTAAGTGTTTTACACTGGAGTTACTCCTGAATTACAACAGTACAAGTGAGATTAGAAATAGGTCTACTAAATTTAGTCATTCAACTATTTGCTTATTTATCACTTTATACTACTGAGAGACTACACTATTGTGGAAAAAAGAGTAATGATTACTTTGTCATTTATTATTTAATTGCTAATTGCTCCTTATTTTATAACCTATAACTTGGAACAAGGTTTAGAGTCAACAGTGTAAGAGAATTATTTTTTATGGTCATTATTCCATTTATGGAGTATCATAAACATTACCAACATTGTTTAGAAGTGTTTTTAATTGCAGGCAGCTTTATCTCCTTAATAAAAACGCTACTCTTTGATGGCAACTTATTAACTACAAGAAATTAAAGAACCAATTTGAACAGTTTGGCTGAGTGCTGACATGGACAACTCCTCTTTGGAATACAGTAAGTGTTTAAGCAGGAGAAATAGATTAATTACAGGAAAATAGAAGCATAACTAAAACAATGAAGACAAAAACATCAATGCCTTTTTTTTATCTTGTCCTTTGAACATGCAAACTATCCAGGGCAAAGATAGTCTCCTACTTTGTGTTTCTATTACTACATCGGGGCAGCAGCCTCAGTTGGTTACAAAGTGATGGTACAAACAAAGAGTAACAATTTCACTGGCACTTTAGCAGAATTAGCATGCCTCTATTGTTACCCAAATTATAAAGGTATCCTGAATAATTATAATACTGAGTGAACAAATATGTAAATACGGTGTTAGGACCAATATTTCATTGACAGAATTGATATCACGGTTTTCAACGCTACCTGTCTCTCTACAAGCAACTAGCTCTATCTCAAGCTGGCTATTTTTCATTCCTTGAAGGTGTATCGCAGGAAAATGGGAATGATATTGAGATGTCGTAATCAGTGGTACCTGGTTATTATTGCAGCTTACTGTCATTTCTCAATACACTGCCTTCACATAGCTTAAGCCAGCAGTCTCCTACAAGTCGAAGTGTAGAATGGAGAGATCCCTTCACACAATTCCCAGTTTCTCTCCCCTACAAGGATTTCTACTTCTGCTCCGTGTGCAGCAGCAGCAAGCCCTTCCCCCTCCCCACTCCTTCCCACTTCACATGCAGTCTGAACAGTGTTTCCTAGCCATCTTCTTTCCAGATAACCATAACCGATGCCAAAAGCTGGGACCACCAGTTAAGCAATATTTCCCACTGCAAGAGCTTGTCAGAGTGGAGTGAGATTGCACCAGCAGAGAGGTGAAGACCCCCAGGACCCTGAATTAGTAGTTGTTACCTGAACGTCGATAATCACACCTGGGTATGTCAGTGGAAGGAGATTAGTTCAGAAAAGTCCCCCTTACCCAGGCAGGAGATCGCACGGTGTTTCACAAGCGCTGATGGCTGCAGACTGCCCTCTGTACGGAGCGACGATACGCAGCACCTTCCAGGAGCAGGGCCACAAAGACTCGAAGGACTCCGTAAAGAAAAAGCAGCAACATGCAGCCTTCTCGGCGCTTAGTGGCTAATTCAGCAGGCTCTCTGTGCACAGATCTCCAATCAGGTAGGCTGGAAGTGACACACCCTGGAGACGAACAAACAAGTTCTTCTTGTCCAGCGCCTTTTCCAGTACACTGCACGCTGAGACAGAAGACTGTCCTATTTTCCCCAAGAGCAAGATTGTAAATCCATGTTGCTTAATGATTGAGCAAAAGTTTTTTTCAGATATTAATCACACTGAAGGGATGGCAAGAAGTTATTCCCATCTTGATATCCTTCAGATGACTTTGCTCAGCCAAACTACAGCAGCATTCCCTTCAGTGTGATTAATGCTCTCTGTGCAGGTGAGGTATTTATGCAGCGGATAGCTCGCAGTCATTCCCAGACAAACATCAGAGACTGGCTTTATGAGTTCACAGGGTGAAGCTGATACCAACCATGCAGTACTTTGCTTTCTCAGCTCTTCACTCTGCCTCCTCCTGACTTGCTGTGAGGGCCAGGGAGTGGCAGAGGCAGGCTACAAGTCGCTGAGGTGGTGGCCTGCGTGGTGTCCCTCGAGGCACACGTCTGGAGTACCACAAAGTTAACTCCGCATGATACTTCACTGGCTTCTGTGTCTCGGCTGGGTGTCCCAGGAGCAGCAGCCTCTGAAGAAAGGCCCAGGAATATTCGTCCATCGCAGCCCTCCTGTCGCTGAAGTATTTGCGAGAAGGCCAAAGCAAGGAGAGAGGTTCTTCTCTTGACAAATATAAGTCGCTCTCAAATAGCTTAAAATAAAGGAACCTGCTGTTAATACATGTGTGAATATATACATATATGAATATATATACATGTGTATAAACTATATATATGCACACGCACAATACTGTTGCATCTCATGGCAGCAGATGTTACTCCTGCAAGGTCTTTGGGATTGTGACCTCCTTAAGCAGGAGTGCAAGACACTTCGTAGCACATCTTTTCTGCTGAAGTGCCACTGATTGTATCAAGGGTAAAGCACATGCCTCAAGACCCCAGAGCAGATGCTCATTAAGCTGAGGCTCTGCACCCTTCACATGCTATGCCAGTCATGCCATCAGCGGGCAGCTGCGTGAGAGATGCAATTGCATCTCAACAAAAACAGAGGCAGGTAATTACAAGACTGGTGCCTTTGGTTACAAGACTATTTCATATCTGAACATCTTACTAAAAGCCTGCAGGTAGGTGCTGAGCCTGCCAACAGCTGAAGTGGATCTGTGACCAGTGGATCAGGCTCTTCAGCTGAGATGCTATAAACTTAATTCCAACTTCTGTGGAAAACAGTTGTCTACTCACTCCACAAGGGTTTAGACAAAATACTTTCCCTACAGACAAGTATTTTTGCTCTCTTTGTTAGTCTTTTCATGTAGAGAAGTTTCTTGTATGTTTAAAAGCCTTTCAACAAAAGTGTAGCATGTGCCTTGACATGGCTTAAATGGCAATGATGGCTTTGCATTTTTTATATTATAGGAATCCAGACATTTAGAGCTAATATTTTTACCTCTCAGCTTTTAAGCAAATGACAGTTCTGAACATCACTGGTTTGGAGATAAGCCATTAATCCCACACTCTGAGTGCCTAAATCCTTAGATGTTATAAAATTTTGGTTGAAGTATTTGAGATAATTTACCAAGATGCACAAAGTTTGTATCCCCTCACTCACTGCACTTCAGAGGGAATTAGATTTTAGGTTGAACTAAGAAAGAGAAACAGGGGAAATCCCGTGATAATAATATTAAAAAATGCATTTAAGCCTTTAACTATGAAAGATCAAATGCAAACAGCTGTTGGAGGAAAGGTTCCACCATGCACTCCTCTCCTCTTGCCTGGAAGCCAGGGGTTTAAGGGGAACACAGCTTGACTGGGAAGAAAAGTGTCTTCTCCCCATTTGCAATAAACTGTGCACCCTTTCCTACAAGATGGGAAATGAGAAGGCTGGGGAAGGAATCATATCTTGGACACACATTTGCCAGGCACATGCTTGAGCCACAAGACTCTTGCACTCCAGATGAGCAAGACTATCACTGGCTTTCATTTTCATCTGTCTTTAATGAGGGTTTTCTTCTGAGGCCCCTGAATACAAGGTTGTCATCACCTACCTTTGAGAGAAGGTGCTGGGCTTTCTCTACCACACTGCGCTGAATGCTAGGGCAGCTCTCAGCTTGCTCCCTTAGCTTGCAGGGGCACCTGAGAGCATAGATCCATGTCCAGTGCATTGCTACAGGCTCCCCTCCAAGGCTCAAACTGATCATCATCCAAACCCATTCCCGGCAGCAGAGTGCTGCTGGGCAGCCTAACTAAACAGCTCCAGTTTTCAAAATCTGACTCTTATCCACAAAGCACACCAGTCTGACACACCAATAGCTTTTGTTTCACATTTATATGCATGACCACACTTTATTCTTCAGTTGTTTCCTACATGCTGGGGCAGACATAGTTGATTGTAGAGCTGGATATCCTTTAATCATAGAATCATTCAGGATGGAAAAGACATTTAAGAGTCTAACCAAATATCTCAAGCCATGACAGGCAATTACATAGAAACTACCTATAATGAAACACTGAAAATTTAGAGGTAGCATTTTTTTTTCCACTTCTCTATGTGGAAAATCCACAATACCTGTGTCTTTTGCTATGCCTCTCTATCAGAATACAAACTTTAGCAGGGTGTTTTTTTTTTTTTTTGTATCTCTTGCTCTAGAGGTCATTATCTTATAGAAAAGTACATAGGAACCAAAACCCATACTCTGATGTCCCCTTACTTTCTCACAGTGCCTTCCCTCATCAAGGCTAGAGATTAGGATACTTTGTTTTTGTGTTGGTACCTACAGGGAAGATGGCTGGGCAAGTACATTCCAACAACAAAAACCTACCTAAGTAGCACACACAACAACTTATGTAATTTAGCACAAGAACACGGGGACTGAAGATAAAGGCATAATGAAATGGACCCAGTTTTACTATTACATTTAGGGAAGTACAAATATATTTGTCAGCCTTAGTTTCTCTACTCGTGATAGGTCTTGCTTTTATCTACCTGATCATTCACTACTGGGGTAAAGGAAAAGTTATAGAAGTTTTGCTAGAGGCAGCGTATACCTGCATTTCCAAAGCTGTAATTACATGAAGAACTCACATAGAAGAATCGAACTCTGGAACATGATGCACTTCAGTTCAAACCACCCATTTAGTACTTTGTGAGTGATCTCAGCTGAATACAAAGGTGTCAGATGTCAGATCCTTCATCAGTGTGCAGTATTCCCAGCCACAAGTAAATATGTCTATTTAGCTAGACTTGTTCTTTCTTAGCTAGGAGGAGAGAAAGTGCTCTGTGGGGATATTAGAAGATAATGCAACTCACAGTTGAAGCCTTAGGTGAATCCTGCAAGCAAAGTTAAAGAGTGCTTTTTTCTCATAAATAGTTTTCAAAAAGCCACATTTCAAGCAAAAAAGAAATGTCAGCCTGAAGTAGTGTGACAGATTCCTTTTGAATTATCTCAGCATGGTGTCATCTTATCTGGAGATTTCATTTGTTCCTGTGACTAGTAATTGGGCCTTACACCAGCTAAGAGATTAGCAGGATCAAACTCTCAAAATCAGAGCACTGAAAACACACAAAGAATTTTTGATCTTTAAACTGAAAAATAAATGGATGCTATCCTGGTGACATGTGCCACTAAGTACTGGAATAAGGGGTTTAGAGGGCGCTTTTTAGTATTTGGTGTGTTCCTTTACTAATAATAAGATACAAATCACTCTGCTCCTGCCAATCTTGAAAACTCTGAAGATCGATAAATCTGTGACAAATAAGTGACAGACCAACCTTACAAGTTTGTGCATCATTTGCCAGTATACCCATCTTACCTGAAGTGACCAATTCTCCCTAATCACAGACTACAAGAGGCTTTTATACCATTTTGCTGTTTGTTAGTTTTGAGTTGTAGAATAGGACTTTGTAGGTTTCAAGGACTTGGGATGACACATCAGTTTCTGTCAAAACAGATAAAATTATATTTGGGACAGATTACTCTGTATTATTCCATTATAATCTTATGCAAAGTGTGTGAAATTAGAATTTACTGTCTTGCTCTGTTATAAAGCAAACAAGTTTCTGAACATTTCAGTTTGAAATCACCATATCCTCTACTTTCAGTTTAGACCCAAACTTAAAACAGGCTTTCAGATTCATAGACCACTTTGTCTTTCATCACTGCAAAGTCTTACATTGAGTAATTGAAAAATACTAATAAACAGTGTGACAATGTTGTTTTTGATGGGTCGACTAAAGTCATTCAAATTCAAAAAGGTGCATATATGTAAGTTTATGAACAGATTACCATGCACTTCTGGATATACTAGCCTCACTTCTGTATTGATGTCTATGAATAGAAGTGGAGAAAAAGACTGTTGTATTGCAGACTGTGCTATTAAAAAATAACATTTTCCTATACCAGCCCCCTTTTTAATTTTAGTGCTAAGTCTAATTATTTTCAGAATCTTTCTTCTACATCCTTAAGGACTGCTAGTCTGTTAGTGGCAGGGATTGTCATTAAAAATTTCTTCCTTATAAATCAAATTATTGGAAGGAGCTAGAGGAGCTCTTACTAAGGCACTCTCAGCTCCCTCTAATGAGGTCAGAAGCTGAACTTGTTTTACATTTGGAACAGATAATGCTAATCAGCTGTTACTGAGCACAGCTTCAAGGTGACTGCTGTGTCCCAGTAAATCTGTGTCATATTTGCACATAGATAGACATGGAACTACAACGCATTATGAAAATGGAATATATCATCTTAAACATTAGTATTTTATGTTGACTCAATTACCTGCCATATCCTATAGCAACACTTTCAAAGGAGGCAATGTAATACAGCATAGTCTTCTATTAATGTAATACTCAGTAAATCTGGCACTCCTGTTTTCCATGGAAAAGAAAGCACTCATATGTGTTTGCTACTTTTTAGTGTATTTCCGTTTTCAGCCAATCAATGCCTGGACTTCTCTGCAGTTAAAGACATTTCATCCTCCCATTTCTCAAATCCCTTCCTCAAAACTTCTATTAACTTTAAAAAATAAGGACTTCTGAATTGTCTTAAGGTATTTAAATTCCATCTATGAGTGTCAGACAAATCCAAGTAAAGCTTCCAAAAAATTATATGCAGCTCTACCAACTTAGTTCATAAACAGCCAACTTCCATTAAACATCATTTCCAGATCAGCACAAAGGGACATCTGCAGACTAAAGCCTGGAAGCTAATTAAGTCTGCCTGTCCATACTCCAGGAACATTTATATATTCACTTCCACATTTCACTATATTTCTGAAACCTGGTCTCTACCATTTTCTCTCTCCAGTCTTTCCAGTTTATCCACATTCAAGTACTCTTTATTTACACATTGAAATTGTTGCCAGACAATTGGCCATAGGTAATCAACAGGTGTCTGAACTCCCAAAGCAGACAGTCTTCCCACTTCTTGACTTGTACTTTTGAGTCCATCCATTCAGAATTAGAATGGCCTTAAAATAATCCCAAGCAGCACTGAGCCTCCTTTTACAAAGGTTTAGGATATGGCTGACACATTACAGGATATTTCTGAAATACAAACAAGATTCAAAGCTGTGTGGAAATAAACCTTTTGCTTTCTTTTTATTATTCTCACTGCTTGACAACCAATTCCTGAAAATGCTGACATGCAGCCTACAGGGTATTTTGAATTTATATTTTTTGACAGCTTTGAACTTGAGTCCTCCATGTAAGCACTCAACACATACAATAGATAAACCTGAAGATGCACTTGGAACCATTTGAGTGTCTTTTTCCCCAAAGCCTTTACCTTCCGGTATTTCCACAAATTAAAAAGTATGTTTCAGTGGACTTGCAGAAGTAGCTGCTCTTCTACTAGAAATTTTACAGATTGCTGTTGATTCAGTTAGTGAAGAGGTTAATGGAGAAGAATTTGGAAGCAAAAAAGCTACCTTCTCCCACTCCATTTAGTGCTATTCTACAGTGGTGCAAATACCCCAAAACTAAGAACTATTGCAGTGACAACTAAGTAAAGTTGAAATTAAAGATCATTGCTTGCTAGCATTTTCCACATTAGCATCAGAAGAATTATAGTCTTAGTACAAAACATAGAAGAGACTCAGTCCATCCAACACATAACTATCCCAGTATAAAGTGAAAGCCTGATCATATTTGTGGGAAACTCCATGGGTTCCCCTTGCAGTTAGCTCCCCTCAGGTGTATGTTAGGAAAAAACAGCAGGAGGGTGGAGCAGAAAGAGCAGCAGTAGTAGAGAATACAGGAGGCAAAAAAGCCACATATTCTGTACTCCATATGTACTATTAAAAAGTCCATCAAAATAAGCAGAATTTTTGCATTTAAAAGGTTCCTAATGATGCACCAGTACACTATTGATAATGGAGGAAAAAGATGCCAACCCATTACTAATATAGCAAGACACTCTAAAAATACCTTAAAGGCATATTTATAAATAAACAAGTACTATACAGCATTCTAGCTTGCAAAAGTGTTTTGCAGCTGTTCTACTATTTTAATATTTTAGTTAGTTTAGTTATATTTGTTGCTTTCCAAGCTGCTGCAAGTTTAAGGAAGAGTTTAATAGGTTTCCTTGAAATCAAGCAGCAGCATCTCAGAATTCGCCCTACTAGCATTTGAAACAGTCCAAGAGAATACAACATTTATTCTCAAGTCTAACCTTGACCTCACTATTCACTACATGGACATTAAATCCATTAAATAGTTCAGAAACATGAAATTTAACTTCATTGGTTATCTTAGCTATCTTGAAATTCAGGAATTGGCTACAATTTTGCCTATATTAACAGCTCCAATTTGCAATTCCATTTACTTACTCTGTCCAAAAGAGCAAGAGAAACAGGCCTCCAAAGATCCACCTTTACTTCAAGACACTGAACATTTTTATATATGTTTGTATTTATATAGACACAGTAACAGCAGCCTCTAAGGGATCCTCCCTCGAATGCTGTTCATACCCATTGCTTATGAACACTTCAAGGCTAGTCTTTCAGTACAGACCAATGGATTGTGATAGTCACAAGCAACAGCTAACAGAAGAAATGTCTCTGTACAAAGACTTTCCTGAGTATCTAGTAACTGAATATATTTCACTTTCTAATAATATTTGGCACTTTGTGCTGTGAGTCAAATTTGTTGCTATAGATTATAACTACACAGTTACTCTTAAAGCTATCTTGGTGGAATTAACTTAGTTTTTGTTAAGAGACCTCTGACTGCATGCAGGATGGCTGCTTTTCTAGAGGAGAGCATAGCACAATAACAATGAAAAAAGCAGCTGCTCAGCTGTGTTACCTCATTTTTCAGTTGAAAAGGCAGAAATAAGAGGTCCATGGGCTGTCTCCATGATGGAGAAGAACATGAGCCTGCCCAGATAGGAGGACACTGCATACCAAAGAGTCAGCATCAGCTGGCACCCTTCATTGGTATGCATTTTAAACACTCCTCAAGAAATCTCAGAATCACTAAGGGCATGCAAATTTAATAGAAAGATGAATATTTAAAAGTACTAGAAAAACATGTCTCTGCATTCAGGGTTTGTCAGAGCCTAACATCATGATGTAAAATGGTATGATCAAGCTAGCAAGGGACTACAATCAAAATTATGCACTAAGCTTTCCTGTGTAGCCTAAGCAGATTCTCTGAAGAGTTATTGAAATCCCCTACATAACTTTGTTAATTACCAGGAAGGCAATTTATTCAGATTCACCCCTCAATGTAAAAGCATATTTAACACATGAATATTCTATTTTAATTGAATGAGTTCAGATGACACTGGAAAAAATTTGTAATGTTTTTAAGCTAGTACTTTGACAGAATGAACACTCACATATTCCTATCTAGATTAGCTCTACGTTATCTCCACTCTCCACATTGCTTCAAGGTCAAGATCACAAAGCTGAAGTTCTTGAAGACAGTCTATCACGTAACCTTACAGAAAAATAAGTTTTGATTTAGTCAGTACATCCAAGCTCATTATGCTAAACCAAAGTCTGTTTGGCAAGTTAGAAACAGTTTCAAATTAGGAAACATTGTGCTCAAGAAGCCTAAAATGGATTGCCAAATAGTTGAAAATCAGGGCTGTGTTTTTAATGTGCATGCTATTGTTTCCCAGTACATCAAAAATAAAGTGACATTTTAAAAGGCAGTTAGGGCTTATTGATTTAAGGATAATAGCTTGTAATAACTCCAGCTGCTCTTTTAAGTGCATATTCCATATCAAGATGCACTATCATGGATTTTGCTAAAACACAAGAAATCTAGTGAGCAATGAGGTATTACAAGTCAGAAGTCTGCATTCTCTGTATTGCCATAGTATCACCCTGTGGACAAGCAATTGTAAAATGTATGCTGTAGATCTCCCTCCATTCTTGGAGTGGGAAAACTGGAAGTACAAGCTCTCTAGACTTGAGAACAGCAGCAATGAATGCCACTGACCCAGTTTCCAGTCAGGAATCAAGCTATTTTTCCACGTTAGAAAACAGGACAGAAGAATGCATTTTGCTTTTGTGGCATATCAGTATTGCTTTTTTTTCCCCAGCTGACTATTTATGAAGTCACTTTTCTTCTGCAAGTAATCCTCCCAGGTCCCCAGAATTAGTTTCCAGGAAATCACTGCTGCTGACTTAAATTACTTAAGCAAGCGAAAAATAGTTAAGTGAAGACATACAAACCTTCTCACCATCTTTAAAACTCCTGCTTTCAAATAAAGCTGAGTTAGGCAGTTCCATCTATTTTGTCTTGAAGGGAATCTGGACAAGAAAAGCAAAATTATCTTGGGGTGGGGGGGCACAGAGAAGGTAGAGGTGACCCAACTACTTTTACTGTAGTATTTGAAGGAGTTTAGCATACTTTAACATAACTTAGCTGAACAGAAGCTTGCAAAAAAAAAAATCTTACCCTTTACAGCCACATGCCATTTGGGTCACCTGGCAGTAAGCTGGGCTCCTGCCCAGTTTACCCTTAACAGCCAAGTAGTAGACAGTAAAACTTGGGCATGAAAAAGAAAAGAATACCTTGAAGCAATAGTCTAAGCAGTAAGTCTGAGCTAAGCAGCCATGTGCTGATACCCCTTACAGACCCAGCCAAGATTCAGACACTTATCAGAGAAGTTGAAGTTCATAACCACATTCCTTTTTATACCCTTTGTTGATGCTTGCTTGTAAACAGAGCTGGCACATTTCTTCTCTACTCAGGAAAATTGGAGATTGTAGTTCAAATTTGTGAGGCTGTTCCAGGTGTAACTCCACCACTGCAAAACTAGCAAGAATGTTTTTTCAGTGCTTACAGTTACAGAGGAGTTACTTAGCACAGTAAAAATACATAGCAGCTACCTAGGCTAACCCAAACCATCTGAAACATCTGCAGTCTTGCCCTGCTCCTGGCGGTACTTCCCCCTAACCAGAGACTGAGCTGGCAGTCAAGTCAGTTCACTTAGAAGTCTTTTAATGAACATCTATCAAGGGATATTAATTATACAAGCTTCCACATTATATATTAACTAGAGCTGGCCAAACCTTCTGGTAAACTGTAACAGGTGACAAGCGATGCTAGGAAGTTCTACGCAGAAAATGCCAGGTGGCCTTTGTGCACCCAGCAGATGGTGCTGCCAGGTTCCATGCATTTTGGTTTTCACACTCAACTCACACTGTGTCACACCATGCCAGACACTTCTGTGTTGTACAACAGTGCTGCTATTCAAACAGCTTGGGCTAAGCAGACTCTTCGTACAATGCACAAGCATTCAAAGACGCAGCAAACCAGATCTCTGCAACAGATACAGGTTTTCTAGAAGTCTTCGAGGAGTCAGATCTGAAGCAGGCAGGCTACAGAAATAAGCTGGCTCAACTACTCCTTTTTGCCTGCATTGTTCCCTCAGGCCAGGTGCTACTGTTTTTGTGGGCACTCGAGGCAGGGACAAGAGGTTACAGCTAAAGCAAGCTCTACTGTAGCAAGGTAACAGACACGGATGATTTCCAACTTGAAAATTACACATCTAAACAAATCTGAAATCCCTCTAGACCCATTACTTCAGCAACTTACTCCTGTGTGCTTAAATAGGCCCCTCCATTTTGCTCAGGCCAAAGTCCCACTTTAATCTCCTTTTCACAGGGTTCTGGCACTCACCCCATGCCAAAATATTTCTGCTGTCTCTCCAACAGGATCTTCTCCCCAGCCTCTTCTACAAATCCCTTAACGTACTTCCTTCTGGTTTGGGCACCCTTCACAGCCCTGCCATGCTGTACTTACGCAGAAAGTGCAGGATGATGCTGTGTCTTCATAGCAGAACTTGAGCCAATTAACTGATTCTCAAGAAACATTACAGATTAAATAGGACAACTACAAACACGCTTACTTCCTGAACAGAGTTCATTACATCATCAGCTTCCCTACTGTCTAAAAAAGCTTTTTCTTTACACATTGTGGTAAACTATTCCCTGAGTCCAGGAAGTACATTTAAGTTTCAATGCTTTTCAAATTGATAGGTAGAAAACAAACAACGTGAACTCACCAACAGCCAGAGAATTGTCTTTTCATGTAAATCACCCCATGCAGAGAAGTCTGAGGTACTAATTCAGTAACTGGGGAACCTGCTTTTAACACATTGACTGCTAGGACAAGTTACCCTCTAGAACTAATTGATCTCAGCATACAGCTGACCTTCAAATATTCAGGCATGCCAATCTTGTCCTACATACAGACTGCACATTGCAGCAGAGCAGTTCCATCACTGAAAGTTGAGAGCCTAGCAGCCCACTGCCCAGTGTTTGTACAGGTGCTTGGTGCTAACAAGTACTGGCACAGGCATGTAAGTACCCCAGCTGCAAGTGCAAAGTTTAATGACACCAGATTATCTCCAGCCATCAACTTCCACAACAAACCAGACAGAACACCACAAGCAAACAGGGCAGAGAAGTTTTCGGAGCTTCACAGTGACTACAGAAGCCTTCTCCCTGCCCCAACAGCCATCCGCTAGTAAGACTTCAGATCAAGAAACAGTGAAAACCAGATAGACAAGACATTCCCGTCTTCTGCACCCTCAAGCAAGGAAGCATCACATGCTGCTCATGTATTTGCCAGGCTACGGGACTGCAGCATGCTCAGGCAGTTCTCAGAAAAGCATCATCACTCAAAACACTTACATAACTTAACCTGCTAGTGCTGGTCAAGGCATTTGGAAACAGTGAGCCAAATCCAGTTGATTAGCACGCACTTAAGAGGGTTTGTTTTTTTGACATAATGCCAGAAGTGCTGGAGTTGAATATTTCCAAAAGACAGCTTGAAGTTGGATGTCAGCCAGTAGTTGCAGTGAGTGATGCTCTTCTCTCCCTACTTATGCCTACAAATTCCACCCACTCCCTTGCAGTATCATCAGTTGTGCTACACTGTGATGACCTGGCTTCCAGAGCCACAAATGGAACATTTTCTGAGCTTGTTTTCCCTCAGGGGAGCAGGATTTAGCAACATCTGCTTCAAGTCAACAAGCTGTTACAGAGCCAGACCCTAAGGAACAAAAATTTGGATTCCCAGGAAGGACAGTCTGTGTGGCCATGTTGCTCGCCTGCCTCTATAGCCATAGAAGAGTTCCTCCCAAGTTACCTGAAGTTGCTTTCCCTCCCAGGTCATTACTTAATCATTAGAGACTAAGAGCCAAACTCTAGAGCATAATTATTTATTGTCCTCTTTCAGGAGTACAAAGGCAGCTTTACAAAAAGACAGCCAGTAGTCATTACCACTGAATTTTGTTATACCAGTGAATTTTGTTATAACCTAATTCACTGTAAATTGAAACCTGCAGGCAGGTATAAACTGTAGGAGACAAACTGCTCTTCCAAATCACTCAGCAAAATGGATGCCTCACTACAGCTCAAACACATTCCAGTACAGCCCCATAATCTGTCACACTGATTACTTCCAGGACATATCCAGGAATAAGAACCTTGAACTTGGCTTGCAGTTCTGCAACTGATGTGGCTGCTGAAACAGCTGAGAGCAAACCGTTCATCCTGCTTTACAGGAAAAGTAGATGAATACAACAAACCACCAGTTTGAAGTGATACAGA
>Ga0181612_128534_pt1 | contig 25356 bp, 11 predicted proteins | sample HoacroProtozoa21_FD_119630 | JGI IMG/M metagenome (GOLD analysis project Ga0181612, IMG submission 119630) | Hoatzin crop microbial communities from Cojedes, Venezuel. Combined Assembly of Gp0051906, Gp0051904, Gp0051908
AAGAGAGGATTTGAACTCACCGAAACAAGAAGAGCAGGTAGCTTACTGCCCCCTGGCCAAATCCTGTTTGTAAACTGAGCATAGCATCTACAGTATGGAATATTTTCATTGGCCAGCTTGGGCTAGCTGTGTGGCTGTGCTTTCTCCCAGCTCCTGTACATCTGCTCATTAGCTGAGCATGGGAAACTGGAAGAAGTCCTTGATTTCCTAGCAACAACTGAAAACATCAGTGTTCTCAACATTCTCCTCGTACTAAATACGAGGTGCAGCAGCTACTGGGAGGAATATTAACTCTATTCCGGCTGTAACCAGGACACATATATAACTTGTAGAATGTGTGTGATACATAACGTGCACCCCTATTAGAGGGGCATATTCCTATCTTTTGAACAAATACTGTGCAAATGTTTGATGTAGTGAAAAATCAGTTTGGTTATTTTGAAAAACTTCTTCATAAGTTACTAATTACACACATTCCCTGAGATACCCCTATTAAAGAAGTTGTTTTTATAAGACCTTAAAATATCTTGCTTACAAACAGTACAAACTTTGTTGTGAAGCTCTTAAAGTTCTCTTCTTCAAGGCTAGCAGAGTCAAACCTCTCTTAATTCAAATTTTATTGCTTATATTCACCTGGTCCTTTTTTAATGAAAAAGACAGGATATTTTTATTTCCTTGGGGAAAAAAAAATTGCTGTCAAATAACATTACATGGAACAGCTCATCCATAGTTTTTGTAGTTTCTGGTGGGGTTTATTGTCTTTTCCTTTGTGCACTGACCTCAAACTAAATAGTCTGTGAGCTCTGTTTGTTTGTTTACAGCTAGTTTTCACTTGAAAATCAGGAGGTGCAAAGTTCTGGTCAGAAATTGGAATTATATATACTTTTGGACTTTGCAAGTTACTGGAGCAGTATTATTACATGAACAAACCGATAAAAAAGGTGGTCAAATATGGTCTAATGAAGGTTTGTTTTAGAGGTGTCTCTTAGCAAGAGAAAATAGGCTAAAATTAAATTGTACAGTTCAATGTGTGTAGGCTTTCTTCCTAGCAATTTCTTCACTGTAGGCAATAATAAAGGCAAGAACAAAGGAGTAACATGACTTTTTAAACAGGAAATGCACAACAAATTGTTACCCTTCGGCTTTTTATTTTGTTACATTTGTCTTCTGTATATATATTTTTAAAACAAATAACAAACAAACAACATTCCTGTAATCATAACCCCAGGAAGGTCTAAAGCAGCAATACAGCAAATATTCTTTTGTATGATTGTTTCTATGCTAAGAAAAAATATTTCCTCAAATGGATCACTAAATGGTTTTCCATGGATGGAAAATTATATTTAGAAGCGTACTAAAGTCAAAAGCTGTCTAGAAAATATGGGAAGACTGAAAGAAAGTTATTCAGTTGTCTCCTTTATGATACTTAAGGTGGTAATTATTTTTTAGGCATTGTCTTATTTGTGAAATAATCCAGCCTGTTTTCTGGTTTAGCCAATAATGTTCTGTTTAGCAGTATACATGAAGATTTGCTGAAGACCAGAAAAACAGATGCATAGTTTTATTCTTGCCTACAAAATCTATTATCATATCAAAATGAAATAATGCACAGACATCAAATTGTTTGGGCATATTCTGTCTTTAGTAAAATCTTTTTGAGTTTATTTATCCCTAATCTGATCCATATACTTAGTTATTCTTCAAGTTTTTAGATGAAATCTAGGATATTTTTAGGATTTTAGTTGCAGAGATTTCCTTTTCTCTTTTGCTGCTCTGATTTTTCTGTATTCTTTACTACAATGTCATTCCCAAGTCGAGAGATTTGCTTAAAATATTTGCTGGAGGATTTGTCATTCCATGTGCCAGTTTTCCCAGGGCTTTTGATGGAGATTGTCTTTTCCTAGACAATCCTAGATTTTCTTTATCTTCCCTTTATTTTCCCAGGCTAAACACTTCAAGTTTTGATTCCAATTTATGTATGAAAACTTACATGCCCAGGTTTCTGTTAGTTATTTTGCCTTTGCTCTAGTGTTTAATACTGTCATTCTGAGACCAACTGTTGATTCTGAGGCCATATGTAGAGATCTCTCGCCTCAACTGCATCAGTCTCAGAAAGCAATTTAACTCTAGGTCTTATATTTCTTTATATAGTTAAAGGGCTTTGTGAAAAAGAAAAAGAAAAAAACTTATTCTGAGGAGTTCAACCTTGATTTTGACAGATGCAACTCTCATTCTAATCCAATGTTTATTAATTTATAAAATGTAACTTTCTTCATTTTCTATAAGCTCTCTGTTTATTCTGAGGTTGTGATTCATACATCCTAGGTGTTCTTCAAATATTTCTTTCCTCTTTTCCTTGTTACATGCATTTTAGTTAGATTTCCTGATTTTAACTTAAAGAAGTTAGATATCCATGTACTTAGTATAATAACAGGTGTGGACCATTCTGGATGCAGTCCTGTGCAGTCTGCTCTAGGTGACCCTGCTTTGGCAGGGGGGTTGGACCATATGATCCCCAGAGGTCCCTTCCAACCCTCACCATTCTGTGATTCTTCCCGTCCCAGTTAGCACTGCAGATGCCATCATTCCAGATCAATTGATTACAATGTGCATTGGGTGGTACGCAACAGAAGGATTCATACAGATATTTGACTTTATATTCATTAAAAAAACAGTATGAAATACTGAAATGTCCTCTGCCTAATATAGCAGCTTCTGTTACTGAGTAGGCAGGCTGTGCTTCTGAACTAAGCAAGGTTTTATTATGGTTGATGTCTTCATTCCTATGTAAGTTTAATGGTGGTAATCAACACAAAGAACATGAATGTAGAGAAGATCATTCTGACTAATATTTCCTCTAGGAAGGAGTTCATCTGCTGTATTACTGCTTCTAGAAAAGTTGCCTGGGAAATACAAATACAAACACAAACTTTTTCCTGAGGTAAGAGTTTAGGTCTGCAGAAATGCTGTGGCTAAATGCTGAAGTGAATTTAGGTGTCATGAACCTACATCTATTAGGTTAAAACTCCCTTATGCAGTCTAGCGGTAAAATGAAGTGGATAATAAATGAAAGTAAAACAGAGATTGGTCTGAACTGGGGTATCCACTCTGAATCCTGAAGGTCCAACCCAATAAAAAGCTACAAACGAAATGTTAAAGTATTGGCTAAAAAGGTCCACGTTATTGTTGTTTCTCCACTGCCTTGGCATTACAACACTCTTTTAAGTGCTTGTGCGGGTTTCAATTGTCATTTGATTCATACGAGGTTCCTCTCTTTCAGTGTGGCTTCAGGCCGTTATTTCTAGCTCTTCCCTTGTAATGGCATCTACACCCAACTTTGAACAGGCATGGGCTTGGTTTCTGCTTTCCTGAATTCCCTTCCACTCACACATACAGTTCTACCAGTTCTTTCAACATCCTTCTCCTCTGTGGACAGGCTCTGATTTGTGCACTTTTGTCTCCTCCTCTTCCTCCAAGCCCTGCTGTAACACAGCCAGTACTTTGTGATATGTGAGACATGAGACAACAGGCCCTATCACTGAGCTGTCACACCAGTATGCCTTGAAAGCTCCATCACCAACCACTTAGGCTACTAACCTCCAAGCAGGTTCTCAGGGAACCCTGATGCTCATTCAGAGAGAGATTTAAGGAAAAAAAAAAAAATTGATTACATGAACATTGTGCTTGTGTTTTTGAAGTGTGCATCAGTAAGCTACTTTTTCAAACACTGGATATAACAGAGAAAAAAAGGTGGTTCATAAAACCAGATTTGAAAATGAATTGGAAAGGACTACCATTTTTTTAAACAACCTACAATTTAAACATTTTTCAGGAGAAAAAGAAAAAAACTCTGCTGAACAGTGCCCTGTGTGGGAGGACTGCATAACACCCACTTAAGTAAATTGGACATTAGATGCCTTATTCTTTCTGACATTCAGACCCAGTGACTTAGTGGAGCATGGTAGTTTTATGAGGGAATATGTATGTCTTTAGGTATAGCAGCATAACTGATTTAATTACAAGTCATACTACACCGTAATCTCTTTTTGGTGATACGGGTGTGTCTAATGCACTATAGGAGTTAATGCAACACAGCTCATAATAAAATGAAAAGCTAATGCAGGCAGAAGGGTGGAATTCCTAATCTCTAACTTCAGGTTTCCAGTAATTATCTAAAAATAATTTTAAGTCACTGCAGGAAAAAAAAAACAAAACATTTTAGTGCCGGATTCATCTGACCTATTTTATCTATCTACTTTATTATGAAATGAATCATGCCCAAAGAGTTGTGGGTTGGTGGCTTTTTTTCAGTGTCTTAGTGGAGAACCTCAGCAGACATCTCAGATGTGTGCATGTATGTTTTATCAGATCAGATCATAATGAGAAGGGACAGACAAACCCGAGTTGGTTGAGTTTGTGTTGAAGGCATTCTCACTCGTGGAAGAATACTAGACGGAAGAGGGGGAGGTGGTGAACATCAGTGACACAGCGCTTAAGTGGAATTTTAGTGTTGCAGAAGAAGATTTCACAAAAATAGCCCTCACAAGTCAGCATGACAAGAAAATCTGGCAACCTTCTGAAACCAGCATTCAGCAGACACTGAGTGAACCTGCAAAGGCACGGACTGTAGATCTCCTGAGTGACACCGGGTGGGTCGTGGTTTGGCCCTGGCTAGCAGCAAAGGACCACATGGCCGTTTTGTCACCCCTCCTCCCACTGGGGTGGGGAGGAGAATGGGAAGAAAAAGGCAAAACCTGTGAGCTGGGACACAGACAGTTCACCAGAACATCAAAGGAAGCAAACAGTAACAACAATCATACTGATAAGAACAAGGGAATAAATGGAGCAACTCTCGCCACCGGTTGCCCAGTGCCCTCCCAAGCCATGATTCACCTCCCCCTGTCCAGCTCCCCAACTCCGCACCTAGCATGACATCACATTGTATCAAACACCCTGTTGGTTTGGAGTGTTTGGGTCAGCTGTTCTAGCCATGTTCCCTCCTGGGTTCTAATGCAAATTAATCCTATCCCAGCCAGACCCAGGACAAGGGGTCTGTTCTGAAATGAAGCAGGCTTAGTGGTAGGTTACATAAAGAAGGAGATGTGTATCAAAGTCTTAAAGGGGAATAAAGGCATCGTCTTCTGTAGTGAAAGTTAGTGGTCTACTCAATTAGAGCTGCTAAGCAGGATCCACATATCTTTATCTATTACTTGGAGGAGTAGATATTATTTAATCTGTCTGACTAGCGAGAGGGCGAACTCTTACTTTGCCTTGCTGGGAGGCAATGGTAGGTGCTGTACCCTGGGAGGAATCTTAGGTAACTGGGTTTACTTAGCCTTTGGAGAACTGCCTTCTGCTGCTTTCCTGCACTGTAGCCTCTTGCCAAATCTTTCACTGAACCTATTTGTTCACTTTGTTAACATGAGCTGTGCTGCTAAGGTCAGGTAGGTTTCTGGAGAACATGGCTGGCCAAGGAAAAATTTAAAATGCGAAGATGGTGTTAATGCCAGTGCAGCTTAATTTGTTGCCTTTTTCCATTTTTTCCTGCTGCTATTTCCCACTTATGCATGTGAGGAAACATTGGCAGTCTCTGGTAGTGGTTATGCAAATAACTCTCATTGGTGATTCACAGAGGTGGGCAGGAAATATTTAAAGCAAAGAGAAAAACAGTCAAATGTCTACATCTGCAAGACTGAGAATTGCACTCTGTCCCATTGGCGCTGTGGTAACAAGCATTGGCAGAGGACGAAGAGTCTGTTTCAAAACAGATTTCAAAATTTCACTTAGTTCAAGACGAGAGTGAAAATAGAATGTTTTAAGTTAATCACAATAGAATATTCTCCTTTTAAAAATGTTCTCTGTGCTTTCAACATTAGAGTTCATTTCTTTATGATTGCGTTGTAACACAATGTAAAGTTAAAAATTAAATCATCCAAAGACAGAAAATATTAACTTCCATATGCCAAAATTGAACTGTGGATCCAAAGAGGAACTTTCTGTCCATTGATTTAAAATGACATTTTGGAATATAATGATGCAGCACCAGACAGCTGGTTTATTTTTAACTCAGCCATCTATACTGACAGAACAGTGTCATAGGTAGTGTGACTTTTCTATGCTCCAGAGCTTTATTAAGGAGGGTTAGAAACTATGTCAGCCAAGAAGAGAGACAAGTGGACTGTGTCTTTACTTTTCTAGTTGAAATGGGAAGCTCCTCCTAAATCTTGTTTGTCATTCCTACTTTCCTCAAAGATGTGTAGAATTGAACAAATCTGGCAAGAGCTGGCATACTCTTTAGTATTACTTACTGTCATTATCTCACTCTCTGTAAAATGACAGGGTATAATTTTACCTGAAGACCAGTTTGTTGGTTTGGCTAGTTATAGTGATTTACAGGAATTCAGTACTCAGTCCTTTTATGTACTGGCAGGGCTCAGTTGCCAGATCAGATTCCTTAGCAGAAATTTTCTGATAGATTTGCTGTGTGTACGGTGCTACTTCTTATTAGTCAAGAGAATAAAGGATCTTTTAATTTAAGATAGCTATTTTTATTCTGCTCCTTACACATTAAGACAACTACAATGCCATTTTTTAACCATAGTCCCTTAAACCTATTCATTGATTGACTGACACGAGAGAACTTCAGTAGCTTTTCCTCTGTTTCTTTGACCACAGAAATCTCAGTAATGGCCGAGTCCCAGGGATCGACAATTTTTAGTCAACTTCAACATATTGTATAGGCTAGGTGGAATCTATCTCTGCTTTATTAAGTGCTAAAGCTTTCATTCTTTCATAGAAAAGAGAGGATATTTTAATGGCTAACATCAATAAAAACTGACTTTTAACTCTTCTCCCTGGGGACAGAGATTGTCAGAAGAACTGCATTACATATCTCTGGTATCCACGCACTGTTTCATTACCTTTTATTTTATGTAATGAATACTTAAAGTGTCCATTCAAATGACAGTGTAATACATTTTAATGAATGTCAAATGCACCTTTTTCCTATCTAGTTCATATTTTGGTCAGTAGCGCTGGAGTACTGCAGTCCATTTAAAAGTGATTTAATTCAAGATGAAGTTGAGAAATTTACATTTAAATGCACTGTAACAGAAAAACTTACCAGTTTGGTTTAGCATTCAGTTGCATGGATGTGAAATCTTGCTGGAACTTCAGTGAACTTATGCAAATCTGTCAGTAGGAATACCAGTGCCGATCAGACTTGAATGTTCAGACTTCTCTTTAATTACAGTTTTTGGAGCAGAAATCATGTAATTAAGCAAAGATTTTCTGGTGACTATAGATTCAAAAATATGATGTCAGCTGAAATCTCTGGCTAATATTTTGCACTCTTTTTATGTTTAGAGTGTTTACATTCTAAAGACATGTTGTTGCCAACCACTTCATAAGCTTTTTACCAAACTTCAACATTTTCAAAATGTCAGAAGTGCTTTTTATTAGCACTAACAAAGCTTCAAAAGAAGTGATCGTCAGAGATGCAATCAGCTGTTTTCTGAATCATTGCTAATTGAAAGGATTTTCCTCTGGCTTATGTCAGAGATATTGTTACTGTAAGAGCTGTTAAAAAGAGTATTCAGAAATCATTCAAACAATTCCCAACTTTTCCCTTTTTTTATATCTTTAAAAGTGTTAATCATCAAACTAAACTTTGAAAAGAGAATAGATTTAATTCTACTGTTAAGTCCAGGAGAAATGAAGTCTGAAATCAATATTTAAAGAACTATCATGGGTTTCACTCAACAGAGCAAAAAACATAATTGTAGTTCAGTGGATAATGTCAAGCGAACTTTAGTCTTTGAAGAAGAGTTTTTTGCCTACATCAGGTAGAAAGCAGAACACAGATAAACCAAATGGCATATTCACCCTGCTGCTTTATATTTATACTTGAAGAAATACTGCTATTTCTTTATTCCTTCTTCATTATAACTCTGAAAAACTGTATAACGAGTTTAAGAAAAATATATTAGAGGATTGCACAGGATTTCTTTCTGCCTCAAGAGCTGCTGTTCAGCAAATATTAATATGCTCAATAAAAAACTTGAGAATGGTCAGGAATGCCCATAGGAGCATATAAAACTTTGTTTGAACATATGTTTTTAAAACATCTTTGTGCAAACAGTTTCCTTTGCCTTTACAGTTTCCACAGGTGTAGGTACTTAGTAATTTGGGGAAGCAAAAAAAAAAAAGTGAGCTAATTAACTTTAAATGTCTGCAGTCTAAAAAAATTCAGCAAGAAAATCCATAAAATATCTGGTATAGATAACCTGACTTCATAGGAGCTTCCTTACTAATTAAATGACACATTTGGTGCATGTTTCTGAAACAGAACAGACTCTTTGAAGGTTAAAATTAACTTGTAGTTTTGAATATTTTATGTAGGGATGGCAAAACTGACTTTTGGACTTGGTTTTCTTAAGTAAACTAGAGTAAGGTCAAGTGTAGAAGAGGCTCGTGTTTAACAAGCCTTCCTCCATATGGGAATTAATGTCTAATATTTATATTCCTTTTAAATGCTATACACTAATTATAGTGTCCATTAGACCTGGGTTTAACTTTGGCTTCCAAAAGGAATTTTTTTTTGTTTTGGTATCTAAAATAAAATTTAGGAGCCATGACTACATGCACTTTCTGCACTCAGAATATTTTTAACTATCTTGGTGAGTAGAAACCTGAGAGCTTTTCTTTTGACTCTGTAATATGCAGCATTATAAACTATCCGCAGTTAGGTTCATTTCACAGTGTTTATTAGAGGGTTGGTTTTGCTTGTGAGCGAACGCAGTGTCACAGAGCAAGTAGATACCTATTTCTCAACCTCTGTGTTTGTACTGGTAGAAAAGAATGTTTCACTATGCTCTTCTCTGTGGCAGCCTCTCTCTGTTATCAGGTCTTATACGGAGAATGGGGTGGTCAGGATTAGTGAATTAATTATATTAAGTAGTGAAAATAAATTGAGAAAAGATGATCTTATGAATGAATTAACATCATCAAAAAGCAGGAAGGAGTTGCATTTTTCAAAATACAAGTAAATTGAAGCTCTAAAAATTGATTTAAAGCACAGTGAAATCTAAACATTTTCTCATCTCTATACCCATTTTGGAGGTTGGTATCTTGTTTCATCATAGTTATCCTCTCTCTTCATTACCAGAGTACTGCTGCTCAACACTTTATCAAATTACATCTTGCCGACTTTTTTTTTTTTCAGATATTTTGATGTATTGCATCACCCATCCACTTTTTCTTTTTCTTCCTCTTTCTTCTGTATAATTACTTCTCTCTTAGTAACATTTCAATTAGGATTCTCTTCCATCAAGTCTATACACATAATTCAAAACGTAAATTCTTTTTTGAGCCTCAGTCATAAACCAAAAAACATACATGTAGACAATTATGCTTCCAGGGAGCTCTGCGAACTTCTGCTTATGCAGTTTCAGTGATTACAAGAGCCAGGTTTTTTCCTGCTTCCTACATTGGGATGATGTAGAGTTACTTCTGTAGGATTTTCACAAGACTTTGTAACACAGAAGAGCTTCACAGAAGAGAAAAGGAGTAATACTAAGAAGAACCAGAGGTTGGTAATTAGTGAAAGAATAGCTGTAGTTTGGAGAATTTGTAGGAAAGATGTTCATGCATATAGAGTCTACAAAATAACTGCTATTTCATTTGACTATGTAGATGTATTGTTTATTAGACTGTGACTTTACACTGCACACTGTAACTTCACTGTCTGTGAATGAAACTGTGAATAAGTCTCTGGATATTCAAAGATTAATGTTGTGAATCTGAAAGAGGCTTCACTTTCCAATTATGCTACCTTTCTAATTGACTTTTTATATTTCTTACAGCTCATTTCTAAAAAAAAAAAAAAAAAAAACACAAAAATAGGGAAAGAAATTACCGAAAAAAATGCTGTCTGTTTTTCCAGTATAAATCACAATAATTTATACTTCATGTTTTCTTCTGGATAAAGCCATATCTTCTCAAATTAAATCTAATATGTATCCTAATGAACAGCAGTAATAATAACAGTCATTATTTTTGTTACTGGTACCATGCAGTTCTACCAGAAAGCTGTTCTATCTATTCCCTCTACTTTCTGTTTTCTCAGTCTCTTTATCAGGGATTTAAAATTGATTATATTGCTAGTATGACCCTGGAATAAAGGAGGTAATTGGACTGTATTTGTAATTACGAAATTGCATATATGATTAAGATCGCAGTAAATAACAGCTCTAGCACTTTGGCAATAATTTGATAGATTACTACTGACTCAATTTTGTAAAGGAGAAAGATGTTTTTGTTCTGCTGGAAATGTAGAAAGTCACCATTACTGCCCACCTTTCTCAACTTTATGATATTATATTAGATTTTCTAAACATGAAGTCTCATTTGATATAAATTTTTAATAGAAAAAAAACACATGCCTGTTACTGAATCTTGTTTCTGCAGCCCATTTTGCCTTGTAAATAGTTTACTATGTCATAGTTTCCTCTTCAAAGGATGCTGAATTTATAGAAATTAGAGATGTTCTGTATCTCAACGTGTAAAGTATGTGCATGACGTTCAAACACAAAGCTGTCAAAATGTGAGTGTTTCTAATGGTAGCTACACTGTAACATCCTTCTGAAGTTCACTAAAAGGAACTGCATTTTCTCTAGTCTCCTTCCTGTAGTTTTTATTCAGTCTTTACTTGTACAAAACTCCCATTGTTATCTATAATGAACATTTTAACTAATGTAGGTGCTACAATATCATTACTCCTTTATTAGCCATAAATATTCATCAATGCCTCTTCAGTACTTACACCTTAAAAAAATGTTACTCGCAGCATGTTTTTGCTGCTTTTAGTGCTGAACCACCTAAAAAACATTTACCTTATTCCTGGTGTTCAAAGTAAAGCTGAAAGAATAAGTTTTCTTTCAATTTGGTAGGCGAATTGCAAAAATAGAAAGAACTTAGTTCAAATGAAACCAAATTATTTCTAGTATTATTTTTGACAAAATGGAAAAATATGACAATGCTTTTTTCAGTCAACTTCAATTTTTTATTCAAGTTGCCGTATTAAGTATGCAAAAGCCATTAGCAAAAAAATAAAATTTAATTGGAAAAAATAGAGCTTTGAAATGAAATGTTGAAAAGTTTTGATTTAAATAGTTTTGATGTTTCCAAATGAATATTTGTTCTCTTCTAAAACTTCTTTTAAAGGTTTTTTGTTTTCCTTCTGCCTAACACTACTCGAAAAATCATCTGTAATAGTTAATATCTTCTCAAATCTCCACTGTTTGGGAGAAAAAAGAAAGCTTGCCTACTGCTAGCAAAACTTTGAAAGGATTATGTGATATGAATGGCTTCTAATCCTGTGGAAGTTTGAGCTTTCTACACACTGAATAGGAGTTTATGTTCGATTTCCATGTTCATCTTGTATGCCTGAAAAATTTTTTAAGGATAATTTGTTTCATGAGGTTTAATATACACTAACTCTCTAGGTTTTCATTTGATGAAAGATAATAGAGAAAAATACTGAGAAATTGAGTTAACTACAACCTATGCACAGAATTCTAGAAAAACCTATAAAATAATGAAAGAATTCATGAAAAATTATGTAGGAATTATCAGCATTAGACGGGTTGATAGCAATTTTCTGCTAGGACTCTGAACAACCATACTGTAATAATTTACCTTAGGATTTAAACTAAATTGCATACATTCCACAAAAATTTCCCATTTCCACAAAAATTTTCACTGAGTGTAACCTTCGGTTCCTCTTCAGTGCTGACAAATGCAAAGTTCTCCGTTTTTATGGCGATAGAAGTGGAGTGCACTGAACAGACAAGGATATGCTACACTGGGAGAGGCTGGTCCCACAGGCTGATATTATTTTGGAATAAGTGACCATTGGGTCACTTAAAAAGAACTGTGGTTTTGAACAGGAAGTATAAGAGATTTTTTCTTTCTGTGTGAAACCATTCACCACTAATCCCAAAGGCTATGAATTACTCAGTATTACTTAGCACAATAAGTAGATCAGTATTTGTAATAACTCTGTACACTCAAAAACTTTCCATAAATATATGAATTTTGCTGATTCAGTTTCTGATTTGACTTCTTAAATGCAAAGATCTTGAAGTTTTCTCTTAACTTTTCAAACCTGCTTTTTTCCCTTCTCTGTGTGTGTGGATGCAAATGTGTTTTTGTATGTATGTATGCATGCAGATATCAACATGCTTAAACCAAGATGTCTTCTGCTTGTGAGGAAATCTAGATCTCTGCAGTAGGAAGTCCATTGAGTGATTTGACTCGTCATGCCACAGAGCTCCCTGTAACCTTCCTCAAAGCTTAGATGTCACGCAGACTCTGCCGTGATTTCCTGATTTTTGCCTTTTCACTCATATGCTGTCTTATTTCATTAACAGTCTTAACTGAAGTGGTTTGTTTTTTTTCCAGGGACCAGATTCTAGCCTATTACAAATTCTGGTCTGTGTAAATCCCATGCAAGTTTTGGGTACTAGTTACTTTTTGTTTATGCCTCTGTTGATGCCAGATAATCTAATCCAGTTTGATACAACATTTTGAGTGATTACATTGTGTCACATAATTTAAAATCCACCTGGAACTGCAAAGATTCCGAGTAGCTGTTTGTTACTGCTTAACCCCTAGTACATCCTGCTTGGTTCATTTTTAGACATATTAGAGTTGGTAATGACAAAAAAAGAAACATCCTACAGATCCCAAACAATATTTTCTTTATGTCTAGGAATCAAAAGACCGATTACTGAACAGACATCCTGGGTTTATCAAATTGTTGTCCTGCCAACGCAGACAACCACATGGTATAAATCAAAGAGAAGCAATGCATAGATACATCCAGTTTCTTTGATGCACAGTTGCTCTGATTCAGGCGAAAGCAAAGTAATAAAGTGTGGTACTGCATCGATCACCAGACTTGTAGAGAAAGGGTGAATAGCAAGCACTTTCACCCCTTCCTCTGCTTTAGGTTTAGAAATCTGGTTTTCTTTTGTTATTTCATATACCTGGAATTTTGGTGCTCTGTGGTTGTTTTGTGGTTCTTATTGGGCAGAAAATAATCATTCAGCGTGGATCAAATCCACAGAGAGTTTTAGAAATCCTCAAAGTGCTATTCTGGTAAGAAATTATTCAATCATTCTCCCACTTCTTGGGTCTTCCAGTTTCAATGGTGTTTTGCACTGGGACGTGCTGATTTATGGTGCTCCCAGGAAGATAGGCACTCAGACTCTGTAAGGTATCATTCACAATGTTGTTATTTAGAGCTGCCACTATAAGAGGAGAATAGCATAGGTAATCTTACATTGCTTTAGATGCTGGAAGCCCTGAGCAGTGTAGCGTTGAATAGGACTCTGATCCACATGCAGCACACTATGCAGACCCTGTCCACAGCAGAGATTCTCCTGTTTCAGTCATTCAAGCGATTATGGCATTTTCTTACAAGGAAACAGCTCTACAGTTTCTGCAGTCATGCTCTCAGGAGAACATCTTGATGCACAGTTAGATAAAGGCAAGGCCAGGCGGTGGTATCGTTGCTGGTACCAAGTGGAAGCGCACTGCAGGCTCCTCTGTTACAACGAGCTGGCTGAGTTTGTTCTGCAGACAAGGGACTGTGCAGCACAGCCTGGCACAGGCCTGGGCATGCTCAGGTTAACTGTTGGCAGGGATCACTAGCTCATCCACGTCCAGTGGTCCAGTCAGGATGACTACAAATGGTCAGGCAGCCCAGCCTTACCACTCAACTCAGTTTGTTGACGGGACATCATGTTTACACGTTGTGGGCGCTGCTGCCCGTTGCCGTACAGGAACCTTGACTTGGGACACTGGTAATTATCTATGATATTTAGCTGCAGATGAGCTCTTTGCCATTTTCATGGTGCTGCTCTCCTTTTCTGTGTGCCATTGGCTGGGGACTGAGTGACACAAGTGTATCTGAAGTGACATGAGAACAGACATTAATTAATTATCTCTCTCCAGGACATACAGAAAAGAAAATTCATCATATTCATTGCTTGACAGTGGCAATGCAGTACCAAACCACTTAATCTTTTTCCTACCCTGTACTGCTTTTTGCAATGACCACATTTTCCTAGTATAAGTCTTTACGTTCATGAATTTTCTTCATCTTATGAAATAATGAATTATTTACTTTGAATAATGTGGGGAGACTATGTCACCGCTGAGAGCAACGTGTAGATTCTGCTGTGATATGATTAAGGAACCAATACTAATACATATGCTTATAACACTTTTTCTCTTACATTTTGAAAATTAAAGTGCCTTTTCTGGAACACTAGTGGCAAAAGAACGAAAGAAAAGCAAACATAACCAAACTGTAAAATAGTTTTAAAGCTTACCAAAATATTTGCAGAAAGTTGTTTTCAGCAGTCATTTAGCTTGGAGCATTAGTCATGTCAATAATGTCAGTCAACGAAGAATGTTTTTCAGTAGTGTACTAGGAACTTGGAGAAGGACCCCTTACTTCTATCGCTTCCATTGAAAAATGAGGCTGGAGTTTCCTTAAAACTTTTTTTTTCCTTGCCTGACTCACTTTTTGGACTTTACTCTAGGCTTTGATCATTTATGTATATTAATTTTCTAATGATTGACAGGCCCCAGGATCTCTTCACATAGTTCTTTTCTATTTCTACTGTAAAACATCCTGAGGTGCTGGATATTTTTTCTTGTTGGCTAAAGACTAAAGGTTTGTTTTATCTTTATATGTACTTTTAATCAGCTTGCTCAAACCAGGTATAGCGAACAGTTTGTTCATCTTTCCACTATCTTTTACAGTTATTAAATGAATCTATACCCATCATCTGAGAGCCACAGCTGATAAAATGGTCTGTCCATACACTCTCAGGAAAAGTAGATAAATCTAAACTAAATGAAATCTCTTGAATTCCAGTGCAGTGAAGGTGGTTTAGTTCTGATCCTAGCTGGAATGATTTAATCTAGTGATCCTTCCAACACTCTGTATTTGGTCTTTTTTTCCTGCGCTATACAGATTGCTAAAACAATAATGTTGTAAAATGTATCTTTTAACAGTGCAAATCTCTCATAAGGACTATACGCTTACATATAGTATGTTCTAATAATCGGATCCTTTGTATTAAAGCGTTTCATGGATCATTGCAAACAAGGTAAGAAAACTGCTGTCTTTTCGTAGTATGAATTCACAGCTGCAGACAGTAAACCCAAGTCATCCCCTGACATGAACTTTCACTAAGAATGAGCTGAAGTACAAGGCACACCGCATAAGGAAAAAGTTCTTGCACTGAAAAACCTGCACAAAAAAACTAACAAAAAAATAACACACAGTTAAATCTCTTCCACTTCTTGTTTCCAAAGTCAAGATATACTCAGTTTTCACTGGAAACAACACATGTGCATGTACAAACACAACCTGTCTAGACAGTGAAGCTCATTTTGGGGGAAATAGATTTTTAAGCGTGTACCTGTCAATGTAATGCTGTAAGATAAAACCTTGGGGATCCCTGGAGGCTTCTCTTGTGGATGCTTCACTGTTCCAATGAAAGTATTTTGTTTACTTCTTCTCAAACCCATCTCTATCTTTTGAAGATTACCAAGCTGACAATATGACATGCTGCATTAATTTAAACTTCTGTTTACTGAAGAAACTAGCACTGCACATGCTTATAATGGTAAAAAAGGGGAAGAAGACAGCATTTCTGGAGATCTATCCCCAGCAAATGTGATTCTTTCTGCACTAAGCTTAACATTACCATTACTTTTTAAAATATGATCCTAAAATAGCGATACATTCTAATGAAGCAATTTATTACTGGGGTATAAAGCATCTGATAAAGTCAGTTGTTAAGTAAATCATACCATATTCATTTCAACAGGAGTACAATAACCAGCAGTTTTGTAATCACCTTCTGCGGTTGCTGTTAAGATTAGCAAAATATTTTTTTAGATTTTTGTCAGACTTCTGTGCTTCCTGGCATCACTGCAGATTGGAACAGAAAGTGTTCTCACATTATTTAAATTTCAGCCTCTAGAGAAGAGGGGAATAAATATGCATGATTGTGACACAAGATTGCATTAAACTTCAGCTCATTTTTTCTTAAAACTGTGCATTGTGAAGGTTCAACTAAGGCATTTTAGTAAGACACTGTTAGAAAAAAATCAATTAAATAATTAAGACAGTTTGTAAGAATAAAAGTTGTAACATCATTAATTATTCATGACTGATGGAAGATATACTTGCAAAATAATTGTTCAGTGAGTAATACAGTGCATAGCATAATCGACAGGAAAGAACATCAGTGCAGGAAAGCGAAAAAAAGTAATCAAAGGGAAGTACTTTCAAATATTTACACTTGCTGTTCTGATGTGCTTAATTGACTGTCTTTCAGTGTTTCCAGTGCCAGACAGAGGCAGAAATAACAGGAGAAAATGTTGATTTCTTAACCACTTGTGACACTTCAGGAGGGAAATAGATGTTCTCACACTTGGTGTAATACATTGTCAGAACAAGATGTATTTGAAAAGAGGGAAATGAATGAAGCACTCTGAATTCCCACAACTTCATTCAGAGTAGCTGTTATGTTGTTACTTTGAAAACCTAGGGGAGGCCATCAATGTCATACTATAGACATTGGGATAACCGGGGATGTGGCGCCTCAAGCTGCATTGTAACAAAGATGTGAAAACTTGTGGGGACATGTTTTCCTCCTCTTTCCTGTGTTTTAATAGGTAGCAGCTTGCATGTTAAAGCTAGGTTATTTACTTTTGCATGTAAGTAAATTATTTATTAAGATTTTGCATCTCCTCCAAAAAAAGATTTCTTTAAAAAGGTCAAGTAACAGTAGGATATCTAGTAAGATTCAGATTTCAACAGCAACTGATTGGTGATGAAGGCACATTGGTGTCTTGTAACTTAAAGGGGCAGTGTTTCTGTGCAAGGACCTGGGACTTGAAATGGCAGTCTCTCAAACGCACTTAAGCAAGAATAAACAATTGAAACAACTTGTGGTGGTTTTGGCTGGGATAGATTTAATTTTCTTCACAAGAGCTACTATGGGGCTACATTTTGGATTTATGCTGAAAACAGTGTTGATAATACACCTGTGACATGACTGCGATATTTTTCCATCGATGTTATGAGAGAAAATAAGTAGAAAGCCTGATTTTGCATTTACTCTCAGTAACAATAAATGCTAACTCCTTTTTGGCAGCATTACCATAGCTACATGGAGTCCAGTACCTGTACATGAGAAGTGAAACGAACGCTAGGTTAGACTATATTTTGAGTGGCATGTGTTCTGGTGGGACAAGACACTTTGAGGGCAAAAATTCTTGTAGCTTACCCAGATTTTCTGTTTTAGTAGGAACATGATATAATAAGTAGTTGTTTCTCAATAAAATTTGAAAGGAAAACAAAGACTTTACACATACATGACTATCTTTTCTCCTTTATATATCAGTGTCCCAAACATTTAATTGAAGTACCAGGAATTAGCAGATAATGTGACTACTTCTGAATATAAAAGCCTTGCAGTGGGCCCGTTGTTACTGAAATCAGATATTTCAGAGGCTATTCATTGTGGTGGTTGATTTTTAAAATTTGTCAGTCTGGGATCATTTGCTGGCTTTGTTTGGTAGATATACGGATTGTGAAGAACAACAGTGTTGTGGTAGATGTGCTGTTGGCCTCTATGTACCTGAGGTGGGGTGCTTTTAGTTGTCAGCTTCACCCCATGCTTCCTGTGTGACTTAATCTCCCTTTACTTTTGTCCTACACTTGTAAAGAGGAATAATAGCCTATTTTTTTCCTGGTTTTACTCCTACAAGCACAGATAATTAGAGTCGTCATTGCGTATTTTTGCAGAGTGTGAGTGTAGGAGGTTGAAAGTTGTTGGCTTACAGACCTCTGAAACATTTGTGAGAAAACTGTGAAAGTATTGTCCATAAACTCTGAAATCTGTCCAAATGTTCTTGGATATTTGTTGTTATGGAGCTCTAAAAAGTTCACTTGTCCTCTCTGGATGGAACATCATCATCAGTTTCTGTACAGCCTTCCTGTATGCTTCTCTAAACACACAAGTCAATTCATATTTCCACCCTCATCATCTTGCCGTGCTTAATTAGTAAATATATTTGCTAGTGGGTCATTATTTTATGTCTTGCATTTGTGCAGATCAGGAGAAGTTCCTGGTATGGAATACAGTCTAATATGGTGCATTAAAACCAGCATAATAAAATCAGATTCTCATTTTTTATCTGATGTCATTCACTTTTTCTGTCTTACCTTTTCTTCCTTATTGTGCTGTGTTATGAAGATGAAAGCTTTGTAATATTTTGTTTTCTACTCTTTTGTTATTAGCTGGTTCTTCTTTCCTTCTCCCATCTGTTCCCTTTCTCAAGCCTTGCTTCAATAAATTCAGTCTCCTTTTTTGCTATCTTGTTTAGATATCTAAGTCTCAAAATAAATCTGAGATAATCACTTAATCTTCTCTCTACTGATACTTTTCAGCTGTAGCTCTTTCACCCACAGCCTGAAATTGCTAATCATTAGAAACATCCTGCTTGTTTAAACTTCCCACTCGCTAGCTTTTACGTAGAACAAAAAGTAGATACAAGAGTTTCTAAGCTAGATAATGCAATAGACAGCAAGAAAAAAGCCCACCCACTTATATTATGCAATGAACACATTTCAAGCAATGGTTCACAATACATTCTGAACTGAAAATAATGAAATACTTTTTCCATACCTCTTACTGTGAAAAAGAAGATGTTTTGAAGAGCATGGTTATTTGCCTTCTGTGAAGTCAAAAGTTAGACTGATCCTACCAGGATTAGAACTGTTTTTTGTAAGTAAGCTACCAAATTAATGGGATTATTTGAAATCACAATAATAAATTTGTATTGTTATTTAAATACTGGGAATTTCACATGATAATAGCTCAGCACTGGTAAGGAGAAAAAATGTTATAAATACTATTAATTAAGAGAGAACCTAAAACAAGCTGTTTTGGTTTCCTTGATCATATTTCTGACCAAGGAAGAAATAACTGGCAAAGCAGAATCTGATTGCTGATCCTGTTCATAATGAGACATACTTCCTTAAGGCCAGATTTTAGCTTCTGATTTTCAGCTTACTACAGTGCAGAAAGATCAAAGTAGGATTTTTAGAACACCAGTGTTAGATAGCAGGCATTAGAAAACATAGAAAAAAATAATCATCAGAACAGAAAATTCATCCCCTGATATCAAAAAAAGGTTATGATGTGGTGAAAAACAATGTTTTTGAAAAATTGATATAATGTCAAACAGGAAGTCTTATATGAACTTTTTCACTCATACCATGAAATACAATTACAAATTGTGACAGAATGGAGCTCACATGTGAGTGCTGTTGATTTTTGATTTGTTTTCAAAGTGCTGTTGGTCAAGAAGTTAAAGGAAAGGCACCGAGTGAATTTTATTTACATAGGAGAACTTTTCTAGTCAGACTAATAAAATATTGTTTGGTTACTTTTACTGAAAATGTGACCTTATATAATGTTTGCTTAAACTGCATCCTATCTGAAGTAAACCAAGGTGAAAAGAATTATTGCTCATATCAGTAAAGCATTTTATGCAAGTTAATGTATATCACCTAAATCTTGAGGACAGTCCAAATGCTTACCCACTGGGAAACAGAACTATCTAAGGCAATATTCCATTGTCAGTTTTAGTCATATGAACAATTTTGCATTTGCCATGCAGGGAGAAGGTGCACAGTCAATCACAGTCGTGCCCAGTGACGTCTATGGTGACTTGTTACTCTGTGATACATTTCTTCATGGCTCTACTTAGTTCTAGCATAATTGAACAGATTAGGTCAGAACTTGGTATTTACATTAACTTAAGATTTTTACAGGTAGAAAACTTTTGTATGTAGTCAGAGCCTGGAGGATTTTCTCCCAGTAGATGAGTCTCTTGTAGGGCTGTTCAGAACACCTGAAGAAATCTCAAACTCAATAAAAATGTTCTCCATAAGTGCTCTTTCTGTGTGAGTAATCGGGAAAGTTGAATTATGAGGCTAGAAATGTGATGGTTTTGTTTCCTCTAATCCTTTACAATTTCTCTCCATGTAAATATAGGGGCTGGAGGGTAAGAGAAAGATCTTTCTATTGTCCTTCACTGCTGTTCCCTCGAACAATTTCAGAAAAAAGAAGGATGGTTGCTGAGGGCCATGATATTGTATATAGGATCAAATAATGATCACCAAAATCAGGTACCCTTGGAGACAGAGATGGGAACTGCCCCTACCAGCACGTATGCATCCTGGTCAAGGACAATAGTATATTTGTAGGCCTGTCAAGTGTATATCGTATGTAGTGATGTATCGTTTGTTGTGTAAGCCTAGACTGGACCCTAACCAAAATTTGTGTCCTGAATTTATCTTAAAATGATTTTAACATCATAAAATACATCCCTTTATGAATAATAAGTATGCTAATGAAAAGAACCTCCCCAAATGGTTAAAATATGAGCATAGGTAGTCATAGGTGGTGGAAAGTATGAGTAACCAATCAGTTATCTTATTATGATTTATTTCTTGTTACTGTTTTCTATAAAAGACCCTTTCCATTTCTGAGAGGTGTGCTGGCTGTTGTTAAATGCCTGGCACCCTACTCTGCACAGACTATCAACAAATACAAATAGCTTGACTCAGTGTGTTCATTGGCGTCTAGCACAGTGGGTAAAAGAACCTCTGTTTTGGGACAATGAGAGTCCAGATGTAATTTGTAATGACAGCTAATGGGATGTAACAATGTGCATAGCTGTGATAGTGTACACTGCCCGAAAAACTTACGTTGTATGTGAATCTGCTATGTGGAGGAACATTGACATGTTCATGAGCAGTTTCTGCTGCAGTGTCATTTCAAATAGCATATTCAAATCCACAAAAAAGCCGTAACCCTTTAAGATTTAGATTATTTTTTTGCTTAGGACATCAGGGTTTTTTTCTTTCAAAGTGGACTTTCCCTATTGAGCAAAATTGGAGATAGTTTATTATTGGATTCGTCTGGAAAACAATAACAAATCTGTGTGTACTCAGGAGTCCTTCAAATATCTTCATTTAAGAGAAGCCAGTCCTAAACGTATATAGGTACCCTCAACTTTGTGACAGGGAGTATTTTATGTCGTAAGAATTGTATGCAAAAAATACAGAAATGTAGGTAGAAAACAATTCTCCAAAACCAGCAAAAACTTTACGCTGCACTTGGCTTCTCCTCATACAAAGAATCAAACACAGTCATTTAAGCAAATTTACAAGAAAATTAAGGCCAGCCCATATTTTGACACGTGCTGTGAAACCACCCACTGCTCTCATTGTATCACATGTCCTTGCTGCACTGAATCAGCAGCTTCTCTTGTCACTCACTTCAAAAAAGCTTTGCTGCTGCAGATATTTTTCAGCAGAGCAGGGTATGAGTAAGGAACAATGGGAGGGAGGCCTTTCAAAAGTTAGAAAAAGAAAGAGAAAACAAAAGGCAGAGCAATGAAAAAAGCAAGCAGAGAATACAAAAGAGAAGGCATGGGGTGGGCTGGTGGGATATAAAGAAAACCCCACATGGGTGGGAAATGATAAATTTTCTGACAGTTTATAAAAATAGGTAGTGAATCTGGCAAGGAGTCATAGCTGAACCAGCATAGGAAAACTCGTGTAGCTGTATGTGTGTATTTTGTCAAGGAACATAAAGAGAAAGGACTTCACATCTGATACGAAGGCTGCCTAACCCTGGGCTAGCCCCTCCATCTGTGTGTAGCACCTCTGTGCAAAATACTGAAAAAGGCAAATGAGTCCAGAAGCATTTACTCTCTGTCACTCTCCTATTTTGCTCTGAAGTGTTATATTCTTAGGAACAGTAACATAAATGTATAGTCAGTAAAATATTTCTATAATTCTGTCTTTAAGGATAAGAACTTGTTAGTTTTTTATTCTTAATAAGAGCTCAGAAGCAACTCACCTGAATGTTTGCAACTGAATCAGAGAATTCCTTATGTTAATTTATACAATTTATCTTCTTGAGTTTCTTAAGTTTTCCTTAAATAAAAAAAAAACTTAATCTTTAAACATCATTGTCCTTTTGTTCTTCAATGTTTCTGGTATGTTTGATTTACATTCGTTTAAATTTGTCCCATGTTTAGTCCTCCCTCAGGAGTTGAATGAGAACCCCCCAGAAATGTTATCTAGTCTCAGGAATATCAGAAGCATAGCTGGACAAGGGATTACAGGAGAATGGAGACAGTAGGGTTACAGAGGAATCAACTGAGCCATCATGTCCAGGATTGAGTACTACCTTGGATATAACACTGCAGCATCACATCAGGTCAACTTGTGTTATGGGGACCTCACTTGCAAAGTATGACAGAAGATAGATACACTTCTCTCAGCCAGCTAGGAACACACTGGTCTTCTCTACATGTCCTTTTTCCTCTTGCAACCCAGAACTAATTTCATGACAGCGTTGAAAACATATCAGACCTTTATGTTATGCCAGGAGAACAGAGCACACCCAGGAGCAAGTGCTGAAGTCTGTTACACAGAGGTCTAAATTAGGGTCTACATCCCTAAATTATATCGTAACAGGGATTGACCTTCATGGTTAAGACATAAAAATGGTTTTAATTTTAGTAGAGTGTGTTTCAAGACATCTTGGGAACCTGCTCTCAGAGAATGCTTCACACAGAGTATCTTTGATAGTTTGTCTCCTTTTTCTGTTTTTCTTTCATCTTTCTCTAGCTTTTATTATCACTTATTTTACTTAATGTATATGAAAGGACAATGATGCCTTCTGAAAAAGAAAATCTTGCAATACTTTCAATTAACTATGGCACATGATCCACAGGTTGCTGTCAGTTTTTCTCTATTGTGCATTTTTCGTTATACCTGTTACATTGTTTTTTACCATTGATTCTAGCTCAGGCAAGAGTTTAAATGACTGCTAATATAAGAATGTGATGAGTCGCATTTATGGTAGAATAATAAATATTTGCTTGAAACTAAATATCTGCTAAATGCTGTTGTGAAGCTGTGTTTGAGACTGATCACTTTGCCAGGTTTCTTTCAAATATTACTTAGGATTTCAAAAACATAGTTCGTTTCATACAGCAATTTGAGAAACTAAACTCTAATAATCCCAGAATGAGCCAGTATTCCTGAATAACATGTATACTTCAAAACATAGGGACTATTGGAAGCTATTCAGTATCTTTAAATCTTGTTTTGATTAGTGTTTCTGTTAGGACAAGTTTAAATAAAATTACTTATATTGTGGAACTCCTAGCATTACGGGGTCAAAAGCATCTATGTTTTACATGTATTAGTTGAAAGGAATAAAAGCTGAGAACCATTTATTTCTGAAACTAAAAAAAAACCCTATGAAATTCTGTCTTGTATGAAAATAGGAGAATTTAAATTTGATGCATATGTCCTGTAAAACACACCATCATGTTTGTATGTAACAAGAGGAATAGGATAGCAGAACTTTGCTAGTATCATTTTGATACTCCCTAAAATATGGGATGCAAATAACATTATTCCCTTCTTGTCTTTGGCTTTAAGTGGCTCATTCAGGCTTTTATAATGTATTCATTAATTTCTCTGTAAATGAAATCATTCACTTTTGTGACCCCACTACTCCTTTTATTCATGCTGTGAACTTCCATTTGTCTGTTAGAGAATAAGCAATGAATCAGAAGTCATTTCGCCCTTTGACAAATGAGGCCTGTTTATTGAGTTCAGCTATGACATGTCAGATTTTGAGCAAATTTTAAAGACGACAGACAATTAGTGTCCTGGCAGCAAGAAGTAATTTGAACAGGAGTTATTTCCAGTCAGCTGCGTATCTGAGAAATGCTTCATTAGTTCACGGCTGCACAAAATGATTGTAGTATATTATACTACAAAGGTGTTAGAAAACTGCTATTTTTCTATTGTTATTATTTATTACTATGTTAGAGAAATGTTGATTTAGTGATAGTAAATGTAAGCAAGTGCATAAATATTTTTGAAAGGGTAGGTTCTTACTACAGCATCTCAGAAACTGTACCTATCTTTATAGAACTTCCTCAAATAGTACAGGTTATACTCATCAATCCGCTCTGAGATGTCGATAAAATCTCTTACCGTCTTGCTGTCCCTCACACATCTGGAAAGGAGGTTCTTTCATTTGTAACTATACAGAATAAGATTTTCATCTTTTGAGGCAGGTGCTATCTCTTATTGCATAGAGCGACTGGAACTACCTAACCTGATTACTGTCTGTGAGAGATACCGTGGTACAAATAACTTAATAATAAAAATATGTTTTTAAATAAAGCAACTTTGTCATACTTATTTGTATGTATTCCACGTCATATATATTGTGGACTTGAACTGTTGCAAAGTGAGGTGATGTGAATCTAAGCATCTGCTAGCATAAACATTTTTCTTAGAATATTGAAACTTAATTGCACAGACTGAGTTCTTTATGCAAAACATTTCAAGCCACATTGGCTGTTCTCACACTGACAAAGAATAGGTGATGAGAACAGGCAACAAAAGATGGAAAGATATGTAACAAGGGCAAGAAAAGAGTGGGAAACAGCTAGGAATTCAATTTGTGAAGGAAAAATGCAATGAAAGAGTGTAAATATAAAAGTGTAATCAAGAAAACTAGAAATACTGTCATAATTAATATGACAGCATGTGTGTATTTTTTGTATAATATTTTAAAATTTAATGTCAAATCCTTATAACCACTTTTGAAGGAATTCTTCATTACAGTTCCACTTTGAATGTACTTACCAACATCCATGAACAGCAACCGAAGTTCATTTCATTGGAGCACATGCTGCTTACATTGAAGAATCTTATGTTCAGGAAGTCAATTATTCTCACAGACAAAGCTCAGCAAAAAAAAAACTTTTTCTGGTTCAGCCCTGGCAGGCTACTTATATTTGTTACCAATATGTGTTGATAGTCCATAAATCAGAGGCCATCAATACATGCATTTTGAGCTGTATGCAGATCACACAGTGGACACTTATCACGAGATGGGCAAGAGGGCACAAGAAAAGAACAAAAACTGCCGGATTGCCCTGGGTTCGGAAGCACATCTGATGCAGTTTGGCCATGGCTGGCAACAAAAGGGCCACACGGTCATTCTGTCACTGGTCCCCTCACAGGGGTGGGGAGGAGAATGGAAAGAAAAAGGCAAAAAACCCGTGGGTCGGGATAAGGGCAGTGTAACAGAACAGCAAAAAAAAGCAAACAGTAACAACAACAATACTGATAAGGAGAATATACAA
>Ga0181612_143472_pt1 | contig 25349 bp, 19 predicted proteins | sample HoacroProtozoa21_FD_119630 | JGI IMG/M metagenome (GOLD analysis project Ga0181612, IMG submission 119630) | Hoatzin crop microbial communities from Cojedes, Venezuel. Combined Assembly of Gp0051906, Gp0051904, Gp0051908
GCTATTTAGATATATAACCCCAAACAAAAAAAACCACATTGCGCGGGGGGGGGCAACTTCCTCCCTGCCAACTCCTTGATTTTACACTTGAGACGATTCGGTTTTATAGGGTTAAGACGAAAATTAACAATTCGGCTAAATGAGCAACAAAACTATATAAAACCATATCAACTAATATTAATATTAACGAAAGGAGCTTTTTATGAAAAAAGCAACTAAAATCATCGCTTCTGTGGCAGCTGTCGCTGTCGCGGGCGGCGTCGCTACCGCGCTCGTGAACGCTTGGGGCGACAACGCTGGCGGTCGTACAACCTACACGGTTGCCGATATTAACGCTGGCAAGCTTGGAAACAAAATTGTTTTCAACTCTATCAAAGATAGCAATGACAACCTCTCTCAGAAAAACAAAGATGCAGGTGTCGTGCTTCCTCTCACTGACGAACGTCAGTTTGTCGGCGCTCGCGTCGACGACGGCACCAATGCTGGTAAAAACAACCAGTGGTACACCACTTCGATTAACGTCGAAGAGGGCAAAACCTACCTTGTTCGTCTTTACTACCACAACAACAACCCGAATGGCGAAAAAGCTGTGGCAAAAGACGTGACTACGAGCTTCTCTCTCGGAACTGTGGTTTCGACCGAGCAGCGTGTCGACGGTTACATCACCTCGAGCAACGCTACCCCAAGCAAATATTGGGATTCCGTCAGCTTCAAGAGTACTGATGGCCGTAAATTCTACCTCGACTATGTCGAAGGTTCCGCTTACCTCGAGAACAACGGTGTTGCTGTTAAGGGTCTTACCCTGAGCGACAGTATCGTTACCTCTGGTGTGAAAGTTGGTTACTCTGCTCTTGATGGTAACGTTCCTGGCTGTTACAAATACGCTGGTTATGTTACAATCAAAGTGAAACCAGTTTTCGAAAGCTCAGAAATCGAGAAAACTGTTCGCAGCGTAACGAACAACGATACTAAATTCGCTGAAAACGTCACTGCGAAAATCGGCGACACTGTTGAGTATCAAATTAAATATACCAACAAGAACGCTACTTCTGTGAAAAACGTGATCATTTCCGACTCTCTCCCAGCTGGTATGACTTACGTTAAGGGCTCTACTGTCCTCTACAACGCTAACCACAAAGCTGGTGCTAAGGTGAACGACGACACGATCGTCACCGACGGTATCAACATTGGTGACTACGCTGTGAACGCGAACGCTTATGTCCGCTTCCGCGCGACTGTTACCGACAACAAACTTGTTTGTGGTACAAACCGTATCGTGAACTGGGCTAAAGCTACTAACGCTGTTGGTACTACCACGAATGTCAAAGCTTTTGCTGTTCAAGATTCTGCTGACGTGATCGTCGAGAAAGAATGTAAACAAGTCGAGCCAGAAACCTGTGATGGTGTTGGCCTCTGGAAAGGCAACAAATATCCTAAGGGTGACTCTCGCTGTGTTGAACAAAAAGAGCCTGAAACTTGTGACGGTGTAGGCATCTACAAGGGTAACAAATACCCGAAAGGTGATTCTCGCTGTTCCGCTCAGACCGAGCCAAAGACCTGTAAAGGTGTCGGCGCTTATGCTGGCAACACTTACACCGAAGGCGACGTCCGCTGTAAAGAACAAGAAGAGCCAAAGACCTGTGAAGGTGTTGGTGCTTACAAAGGCAACATCTACCCAGAAGGTGATGTTCGCTGTACCGAAAAAGAAGAGCCAAAGACCTGTGAAGGTGTTGGCGTCTACCAAGGTAATGTCTACGCTGAGGGCGACTCTCGCTGTGTAGCCCAGACTGAACCTGAAACCTGTGAAGGTAAAGGTGTTTACGCTGGTAATACTTACGCGAAAGGCGACTCTCGCTGTGAAGATAAGTTTGTTGAGCCTGTGAAGACTCTTCCAAACACTGGTGTTGCTTCGATTGCTGCTTCTGGTGTGATTGGCCTCGGCTCGATCATCACCGCTGGTGGTTACTACGTCAATAGCCGAAAACAACTTAAGAAATAAGACCGCTCTTCAGGAGGTCAGAAAAAGTCCCGTTTATCGGGACTTTTTTGTTGCAAAAAACAAAAAACTTATGCTATAATAAAAGTACGATGGGTCAAAATGAAAACAAACAAAACATCCGCCCTGTTTTTAAATCTGCTGGGATGGGGAACAATCCGAGCGTTACTTTTATGGCAGACGGCACGCCTGTGAAACCCGTTGACTCAACTTCCGCGGCGCAAGTTTTAAGCACCGCGACCCCTGGTGCGGCCCCTGTCACCCCTGTTGCCACTCCGCCGAAACCTGTCGCTCCTGCCCCGAAACAACCAACCCTTGCCGATTTGAATAAAAAAGCCAACGAAGAACGCATTGCGAAAGAACGTGCTTTTGCCGACGCCCGCAAAGCCGAAGAAGCCTCGACCCAAGGCATGTTTAAAGACGGCGAACGCATGGTCGGCGCGACCGCCGCGGGAACTGGCGCGATTGCCGGTGGAAAAGGTACGATTGCTGGTGGACGCTCCGCCGCTTCGCTCTTTGGTCGCCGTAGTAAATCCGGCAACAGTCCGCTCGCGAACAACGTCGCGACCGCCCCAGGCAAAGTTGCCCAGGCTGCTCAAGCCCCAGTGAAATCGACCTCCATGATCGAATCCCGCAAGTCCGCCGCTACCCCAAAACCAGTCGTCACCGCCCCGAAACGTTCTAACAATTCGAATAAAATGCCTCTCATCATCGGCGCCGTTGTCGCCGTGCTCGTGATCGCCGTCGTCGCCGTGGTTGCGATGATGCCAAAATCTTCCACCCCTGTCGCGACCCCGGTTTCGATTCCAGAATCTGCTCTTGCAAAAAGCTTTAATGTTTTTGCAAATTACTATCTTTACGAAAACCCGACTGAGGCAAACTTGTCCGGAGATTTCTCTCTCGGCACTTCTTATTCTGTAGACAACGCTCTCGCTGGAAATAATACAACCTTTTTTGCTACTGCTCAGGGATATTTTGACGAGTTTCTCACTACTTACGAATCTGATGAAACAAAAACCGAGCGAATCGTCACTGAAATCGAAGCCTTTAAAGAAATTTTCAATTTTATTCGCGCCTATTCTTCGATTACGGACTACACGACCGAGCAACTCGCCGCTCTCTTTACAAATAATGGTTATACCAATAGCTTAGTGGCAGTTAATCAAAATTATGACACTTTATCTTCCGATGAATATGCTCCTGGCGTCGATTATGTCACTAATAAAAAGAGTTATGCGCTTGCATTCTTAAAACTTCTCTCCGGCGCCTCTCAAATCGGTTGTTTTTCGAATGGCGCCCTTAACGAGGAATGCCTTGTCGGACGTATCGATTCCGAGATTATGGCACAATTCAACGAAGCTTCATTAAATCTTGAAAACAGCACCCAGATTGAGGGAATCATTACGGAAACGAATCGCGCAGTTTTCCGCCTATCTACTACATTAAACGGAGGCACCAATGAAAACTAAAAACACTCTCAAAAAAGTCGGTATACTTACCACGGTTGCGACCATTCTCGTTACAGTGATAACCTCTGCAACCGTCTTCGCTGCCTCGACATCGAACTCTGAATATATAAAAGCTGTCGCTGCGGATATTAAAAACTGTTATTCAAACGGTACAATGATCAGCTCGATTGATGCGAACCGTTACAATAACTATTCCGGTGTTTACAAATTTACTCAAGGTAGCTCAAAAGCGAAACTTCCAAATGGCTACACGAGTAACGACGAGCAAAAGTGTCAAGATTTGTTGAATAGTTTAATCACTGCAAAAGGTTCGATTCCGTCGAAAATGGGCGACGAAGCTGCCACGCTCTTGACTAATCTCGGTTACCAAACGAGCGGTTCGAGTTCGAGTGGCAAATGTCTTCAGTTTAATTATACTGTCACTTCGACAACAACCACGCCGACCTATGGCTATGGTGTTCCATCTACACCGATCACGTCGACCACTGTGCAACCTACCCCGCAAATCTGCGCTAATCTCAACGCCGATGGTACAATCGCTGATGATAAGCTTGAAGTCGTGAGTCACAGTGGGGATATTTCGGCTATCTCGTTTAATGCAAAAAACGGTGCCGTGAATGTAGACTGCTGGTACGATCTTTTCAATACGGACGATGGTGGCTGTGGCGATGTTAGTTTTACGAAAGGTGTCACGAAATGGGATGACCTCGTTTCGAATATTAACAATATGATTCGTTCTTCAAGCAAAGGATACAGTGGAAATCATACGATTCTTGGCTATTCATATAAAATGAACGACGACGGACCAATTCAGAGTGACTACGGCAATATCAGCTCGACTTACACTCTTAGTAGTAACGCCGCCGACACTGCTGCGCTCTACCTTGTCGGCACTACGAATTCCGACTTCGACGACTCGGATAGATTCTCTCTTTACCAAAATTACCTTAAAGACTACTACGGCGCCGACGTGATGTGTAGTTTAACTGAAGAGCAGGCAACTCTTCGCACAGGAAACAACGCATCTTATGGCGGTTATACTAAAATTAAGTTCTATGACGGTTCTTCTGTTCGTTCTGACTGTTATGCAAAAGTCATAAAAAATTCAAACAAGAAAGTCAATTGTCCAGACAGTAGTGGCAAATGGAGTACCGAATGTTCCGCCAGCGATATCTTGTCCTGGCTCGCTTCCGCACCTGAAGGTGTAACTCCTGCCGGAGATGTTAATACCACTTCTGGAACCGACACAGGCAACCCAGGTAGTACCCCGACTGAGAACCCGGGTAGTGGCACTGCTGAGAGTGGCAACGCCACGGTCTCCGGCTCAACCACCGAAGACAAATGTTACGAACAAGCCGGCTCTCTCGGCTGGATCATTTGTCCGATGATTTTCGGCTTGAAAGACCATGTCGAAAGCCTCTACGAGAACACGATTATGCCTTATCTCCAGGTCCACAGCAGTATCGTCACTCAAATCGGCAACGGCTCGAGTGGTAACCTCTACGAATCATGGGCATTCTTCCGCAATATGGCTAATATCGCGGTGATTATCCTCCTCCTCGTGATCATTTTCTCTCAAATCACCGGCTTCGGTATTGATAACTACGGAATTAAGCGTATGCTCCCGAAGCTAATTGTCGTCGCGATTATCGTCAACATTTCATTTATTATCTGTGGTATCCTCGTCGATATCTCGAACATTGTCGGCGACAACCTCTACCGTATCATCGAAGCCCAAGCACAAAAAATCCCGATCGGTGACCTTAATATTAGCGGCGCAACGAACGTGATTATGGCAATCGTCGAGTTCTTGATCGGCGCAATCGGTGTTACTACTGCTGTCTTCGGCATCCTCGGGCAAGGCTGGGCGATTATCCTGCCAGTTCTGCTTATGCTTCTCTCAGTAATTATCTCCGTCGTCTTCCTCGTCGTCATCCTCGGTCTCCGCCAAGCTTTCATCATTGTTATGATTGTCATCTCGCCACTTGCCTTCGCTTGCATGATGTTACCAAATACTGAAAAATGGTTTAAACAATACACCAGTATCTTCGGTGCGCTTCTCCTCACTTATCCGTCTGCATCGCTCTTGATCGCCGGTGGTGAATTTGCTGCTCGTCTTCTTCTTAGTTCCGGCGAGGGAATTATGACCCTGATCGCAGGTGCCGCCCTCTGTATCGGTCCGTACTTCTTCATCCCGACTCTCGTCCGCAACTCGATGAAAGGCATCGGCAACCTCGGTAATATGGTCGCCGGTCTCGGTCGTAACGTCAGTGGTCGTGCTACCCGCGCTGTCGACCGTGCCGTCCGCAGTACGCAAGGCTTCCAGAATTACCAGCGAAACCATGCCGCTTGGAACGCTCGCCGCCACGCCGATAGTGTGCTTGGTGAACGTGGTGTTGGCCGTGTAATAAACGGTCGTAATGCCGAGTTGACTAACGCAATCCGCAGTAACGATCTCCATCAAGAAACCGAAGGTCGCCACAAAGGTCAATTCTACTACACTGATAAAAGCGGCACAAAGCGATATGTTTCTGCTGCTCGTGCCGCCAATGTCCGCCAGGCTCTCGAAGTGAAAAACACTGGTACTGGTGCTGACCTTCTTGGTGCTCGTTCGGCAATTTCCGCAAGTACTCGTCTCGGTGGTGCCGGCTTTAGTGCAAACCTTGCCAATACCCAAAACCGCGAAGATTCTCAGGCGATCGTCGACCAGGAAGCTCTACTTTCCGCTCTTGCTCCTGGTAGTGCCGATGCGAACGCTGATGCTGGCATGGATACTCTCCGTGGCCAGTTTGAGCAACAACTTCAAACACGCGGTGGCGAGGGGTATGACTCTGCGAAGTTTAAAGCCCTTATGAATACTATGTCCCGCACTGATGCTGGTCGCGCCGCTATGAAAGCCGGCCTCGAAAAATATGGCGACCAGATGCAAGGGCGCCAGATTGGTGACTTTACTTACCAAATGGGAAATGCCTTGGCTGGCGATGTTAAGAAATCTGCCCGCTCGCTCTTTGACTATGCAAACAAGGGCGTAATTAGAGATGCTGATGGTAATATAACTGGCATGGATAAATTTAGCAACTACCGCGCTGGTGGCTCAAAATCCAAACTCGGCGAAAAAATCACCGCCTCGAACTTCCAAAGTTACGATCCGGGCGAGCTCGAAGATGCTCTTACTGCGTATAACGCCGCGAAAGCCAGTGGTGCTTCGCAAGCCGATCTTGACCGCGACTTCGGCGGCATTCAACAGGCTCTCTACGAAGCCGCAACCGACCCTCGCGTTCACGTATCTGGCGAATACCAGAAATACATTGGTAAGGCGAAAACTAATGCGGACGGTTCGCCAGCTCTCGACGGCAATGGTAATCAAATGTACACTGGTGGTCTTCTTGACGGATATGTCCCGCCTTTGAAAGTTCGTAACAATGGCAATAAGGGTGGTAGCGGCGGCAACCATGGTGGCGGAAATGGCGGTTCTGGTAATGGTGGAAACGGTGGTAATGGCGGTAATAGTGGCAATGGTGGGGGTGGCAACACCGGCGGTTCACCTCGCCAATCTATTAACGGCGGTCATGGTGGAGGTGGAAGTGGCAGTACTGGCGGTACTGGCGGTTCTGATACCGATAGTAGCTCTCCAGCTAATCTCGTGGACGCTCCGAAAACTGACGCGCCAAAAACTGAAACTCCAAGAACAGAGACTCCAAAAACGGATGCTCCGAAGGGTAACAGTAAGCCTACTGAAACTACTCAACAAAATCCAACTCCGACGAGTAATGCAACTGGTCGTGAGGGTCCAGGCGGCTTCGGTCCAGCTCCTGGCGCTCCAGGGAACGGTAGAATGCCTATGGGAACTGGTTTACCTGTAAACGGCGGTCCTATGGGCGGCGGCCCAGGTCGCGGTGGACCGATGGGTGGACCAATGGGAGGTCCAGGCGGCGGTTTCGGTGGTCCGATGGGTGGACCTGGTGGCGGCCCAGGTGGTTTCGGTGGCCCAGGCTTCGGCGGACCAGGCGGACGCTAATCTACAAAAATACGGGACTTTAGTTCCGTATTTTTCAAGGTTGAATTTTTCCACAAGCTATTATAAAATATAAATATGACGACACAGGTTTTAGAATTACACAAAATGGTAGATTCGCTCCCAGCGGATTTGGTTGGGCAGGCTACTGAACTTTTGCGTAATCTGAAAAAGTCTTACACTGAAATTCCGGCAAGTTTAATTATTGATAGTAGGGAAGAACTTGAAAAAAGTTTGGAACAGAGCGAAAAAGAAATCGAGCAAGGCGAAGTTTTTCCCGCCGATGAAGTTTATATGGAGATGCGTGGGCTGCTTAAAACAATGAGGTAGGCCGCGTGATTTATCGTAGTCTATAAAATTCAGGATACAAAGAAAATTATACATATTGTTCGTATCTTTTACGGAAGAAAAAATTGGCAAAAAGAAATGTAATTTTTCATTAAACATAACCGAAATAGTGTATAATATATATATGTACACAAGGTCGAAATAATGGACGATTACGGTTTTGACGGTGATTATGGTTTTGACGACTCTAATTTTGATGGCGACGGCGGGTACGAATCTGAGGTCGGCTCAGAATATGCTAATGACAAAAACTTCCAGAACAACTCAAGCATCGACGAAGAATGGAAAGCTGACGCCCTAAACGGCGGCTCCGGGATCGGCGGAAAACGCGCAACCGAGGGCTCTGCGGTCGGAAAAAATAACAACGCCGCGAAAAATAGCTCTGCGAGCAGCGCTCTAAAGAACGTCGAAAACGCCGGCGCGAGTGGCGGCTTTGGCTCGCGTGACGCGAAAGACACCGAAAACTCCGGCGGTAATATGAACTACACTGGCGGTAAAGCTCTCGAAGCGGTCGCCGCGAAATCCATGCCGGGTGGCAAAGTCGCCGTAAACCAGGTTAAAAAATTTGGCCCGTTCGGGATTATTATTCTGTTGCTCGTCTCCGCAATGGGACTGTTCGCGGGGAGTAATTCTCTTGCTCCGTTTGGTTTTATCAATAATTTGATGGACGAGTATAACGTTTTTCGCACCAGTATGAATAAACGCTCGAACGTCTTAATGTCTCGCTATATCGCCGGTGGGAAAAACACTTCGATCTTAAAAACGAATTTGATGGGCAGCAGCAATTTTAAGATTAAAACGAGCATGTCGAACAAGTTGGCGAAAAACGGAATTACTTACCTTGACAATGCCGACGGTAGTGGTCTGAGATTATTATTCTATGAGGATCCAGACACCCACGTTAAGCTCGCGGTCGCTGCGAATGCCGACGACGTCGGGCGGATTCCGAGTTCTCTCGAGATAAACGGCGAGATGGTGAACGTCGACTCGAAACTCGACTTTGACAGTGCGATTGATATGAATGATAACTTTTTCAGTGCCGAGGAACGCTCGACGCGGACTCTGAAGGGGCATATCGCGGGGTGGTTTGATACGCTGTCAGAGAAGTTACATATTCGGCTCGGAAATTCCCGCAATCGACAGGATTACGACGGGGAAGAAAAAACGCGACAGGAAGTCGAGGATAATCAGCGAAAGGAGGGCTTGGCTGATGAAGCCGTCGAGTCGCAAAGTGGCACCACTGAAAGAGAGCCACATGAAGCGACGGATTATGACGACGATGGAAATGTTACGGGTTCGCACACCGAAGATCAAATTGAGCCCGCACAGGCTGACATGTCTGGCACGTCTCTCACTACCGGTATGGGTGAGGACTCCGTTCGCCAGTCTCTCGGAAAGCGCGCCCGTGCCGCCGCCGCGCAGATTGGTAAAATCTCCGATCTTGCCGAGCTCGCCTCGATCGGCTGTGTAATTATGAAAGTGATTAACATGGTTCAACAAGTCGTTTCTGCACTTCAAAAAGCTCGCATTTTGAATTATGGTACCGGGATTTTTGAGATTATTCAAGGTACGATGGCGGGTGACTCGACGAATGAGCTTCACATCACAATGGAAAAGCTGTTCAAGAAAAACGAAAATAACGAGTCGGCTTGGACTTCGACCGCTGTTACTCAAACTTTTGCCGAAGATATTAAGGTCGACCCGAACGACCCTTATGCTGTTCAATTAAATCAGGATCACATCGGTTACGAAGCAGTTAAAAATACTGGCTGGGCGGGTGGGGTCGCCGCGTATATCGGCGCTCTTGGCGGAACTCTTCAAGCTTATGATATTTGTGTCGGGATTCAAATTACTGGTGCTGCCCTCGGTCTCGTCCAGGACGCTCTCGAAGTTGTCGCAACTGTCCTTACCGCGGGGCTCTTCTCGTTCTTTTCGAATCTCTTCTCGGCTATTATTTTGAAAGCCGCGCTTGGTGTGATTATGGTCGGCGTCGGCGCCTTTATTAGTCAAATCGCCGGTTATGTCGCTAAAATGCTCGCCACTGACTTTATTGGCGACGAAGCTTCACCTATTCTTGGCTACGTTCTCGACAACGCCGGTCAACAATATATGCAAGGCCAACAGGGGATGCACGACGGAACTCCGGGCAACCGCACCCAGGTGATCGCTCAGTGGCAACAAACTCAAGAAGTAATTGCGAGCGAGGCCCGCTATATCCGTGAAACCCACAGTCCGTTTGACCCGACCTCGAAATACACTTTCCTCGGTAGTATCGTCAACTCCCTGACTCCGATCGCGACTAACCTCTCCGCTCCGCTCTCTGTTATTAGTAACACTGTCGGTCTTGTCGGCAGTTCGATTACCAATATTCTTCCGACTGCTCAGGCTGCCGGTGAGGCGAGTTTTAAGTCTTCTTTGAACGACGACTGCCCGTCTCTCTCTGCGATTGGTCTCGTTGGTGATGCTTATTGTAACCCATACTTTGTCTCGGGCTACACTGCCGAGGCTTACGCTAATGTTGCCGCGACCGACGTCTCCGCCCTCGAAATTGAGGGAACTTACGACAAGGATCCTGCTGACGTGATCGACAAGGCTGTTTATGGTAATGGCGGCGGTCTTAACCTCGATATTGATAATGCTTCTGATGACGTGAATAATGGTAACCCTGAGATTATTGAGCACTCCGAACTTGCGAACTGGGTGGTCGCCTGTCCGGCGCGCAATGCTAAATATGGCACCGCCGACCAGTCCGTGATCGACTATGTAAAAGGTAGTTCGACGATTAAAGATATGACAACCGTTCTCCTGAGTGGTGTGCCGTTTGTTGGAAACACGATGGATATCATTGATGGTGGTAAAGAAATCGCCCATCGCGACCTCATCGTCGGCGAATGTAACAGTGAAAAATACTATAAATACGCTCAATACGCCGCCGACCAAGCCTATCTCGAGTCCGCCGGCATCATAGAAGAGTCCGCTGTCACCTCTTTCCTTAATAAATACTACGAAGAAAATCCGCTCGATAACTCGACTGAGGGAATTATCGCTCGTTACTCTGGGCTCAGCTACGAGAAAGTCGACTTTGTCCTCGGTCTTGTCGAATACGGTGAGTTTGTCGCGAACTACGAACCTGCCGAAAAAGGTCCGCACTGGACTGTGAAACCGGTCGAAAATTATCAGTACGAGTCTGACGAGCTCATTGCCACAAGTCCAATCTTCGCCGAAACTCGAAACATTGTCTACTTCGACCTCCGAAATCGTACAAAAGTCGCGTAGAACTCGTTTTTCCAATAAAAAATGCTTCATTTCGCCTCATTAATGACATTCTTCGCTGTAAAAAATACGACAGGGGGATAAAGGTGCGAGTCTGTGATATAATTAGGTTATTACGGAGGAACTATGAAAATTCGCGAAAATGTCAAAATCAGCACTCTCACTACTATGAAAATTGGCGGCAAGGCCCGTTATGTGATCGACGTCGAAAGTCCGGACGATTTGCAAGACGCTTATGAATTTGCCTACGAACGCGAACTGCCGGTCTATGTTCTCGGCTCTGGCGCGAACACAATCGGAAAAGATGAGGGTTTTGACGGCGTGATTTTAGTCAATAAAATTTGCACGCCCGCCTCGCCGAAAAAACTCGATAAGTTCGAACGAAAAGATAAAACCGCCGAAGAATATCTTGTTGAAGTTGGCGGCGGCGTGAATTGGAATGATTTTGTTTGTGAAATGTCCGAGCAGGGCTTCACTGGTCTCGAGTGTCTCGCCGCGATTCCTGGCACCGTCGGCGCCGCCCCGGTTCAAAATATCGGTGCGTACGGTCAGGACGTTTCTCAGTCGCTCGAGTATGTTTTAGTCTACGATTCCTGGCGACACAAAGACGAATTTAACGGCGAAAAATACGGCTACGAAGCTGTCCTTGCGATGCAAAAAGAAAAAGCAAAAGACGCCGCGCGCGGGTTTCAGTATGTCCAGCGCGGATTTATCGTCATCCCCGCCTCTGCCGCGAAATTCGCCTACCGCTCCTCGATTTTTAATCACGGCGATCAAGTTGGGCGTTTCTTCATCGTTTATGCTGCTTTTCGCCTCAAAAAGGGAAGCTTGAAACCACCGTTTTACAATTCTCTCCAAGCTTATCTCGACGAACACAAAATCATCGATTATTCTCCGAAAAATCTCGCAAAAGCCGTAACTGCCGTTCGAAATTCCAAACTTCCCGACCCGGCGAAAGTCGCGAGCTCTGGCAGCTTCTTCAAAAATATTTTGCTAAACGACGCCGAGGCAGACGAGGCTGAGAAAAAGGAAATCCCAGTTCGCCGCGCCGAAGTCTCTAAGTCCGACAAACCGCTCAGTAAGTCTCAGAAAAAGCGTCTCGAAAAAATGTCCGAAGCCGAACGTGAAGAATTCTTAAATCCGCGAGTTCACAAAGTAAATACTGCCTGGCTGATCGAAAACGCTGGCCTTAAAGGCAAATTGCTCCACGGGATGCGCGTCTCCGAAACCGCTCCGCTGGTTTTAATTAACGAATCCGCAAAAACCTACGCCGACCTCGAGGCTGCCGTCTCTGAAATCACCGACGCAGTGTACAAAAAATTCGGCTTAAAGCTCGAACAAGAACCGAATGTGATATAGAAATCTCAACTTCTGTCTTGGTTTTAGCCCACTGATCAATGTGCACCAAAAGACATATATTTGTCGCAATACCTGGCGCGATTTTGGCGCGATTATCTTACTGAATAGAATTGTCTAAATATGTTCAATGTGGTAAAATACTGGGTATGAAAATCCTCGACGGGAAAGAGCTATCTGGTTTTGTGAAAGAGCGGCAGGCGCACGTCGTTCGCAGTCTCCGTGCGCGGAAAATTTTTCCAAAGCTTCTGATTTTGCGAAATTCTGACGACCTCGCGATTTCGAAATATGTCGGACTGAAAAAACGTTACGGTGAGGATATTGGTGTTGAAGTTGAAGATAAAATTGTCGCAAGCGCCGACGAACTGATTTCTGAAATTAAAACCGCAAATTCCAATCCAAAAATCCACGGCATCATTGTCCAGCTTCCACTTGTCGGAGTTGAAAACGTCGATGTAATTTTGCAAAATATCGCATGGGAAAAAGACGTTGATGGATTGCGTGGCGGCGGGATTTTCTATTCAGCTACCGCTACCGCAATCAACTGGCTTCTTGGCGGTTATGATATCGATCTTGAAAATAGTAGAATCGCCATCGTCGGCAGCCACGGTCGTCTCGTCGGCGCGCCTCTGATGGAAATGTGGACGAACTCGGGCTACGATGTTACCGGCTTTAATAAAGGTTCGGATTTAAATGAGCTGAAAAACTTTAACGTCGTCGTTACTGCGACTGGTGTTCCGCGCCTCATTAAATCTGAAATGATTGCCCCCGGTACCACGGTTGTCGACGCTGGTACGACTTCCGAAAACGGTAAACTCGTCGGCGATGTTGACGAAAAAATCCGCGAGCGTACCGACCTTAAGGCTCTTACCCCAATCTTCGGCGGCGTCGGTCCACTGACAATTTCTTGCCTCTTCGAAGCCGTCCTTACCGCCGCAAGCAAAGAGTAATATCTTTTTGAAAAGTCCAAGATGAGATTGAATGGGTGGATTTGTGATATAATGGAAGCATGGAGAATGTCTCTGAAAAATCTGAGCAGTTCGGTCTGAAACCTCACATTTTGGCGAGTATTATTGAATTTGCAAAAATCCATAATATCGACAGGCTTACGCTTTTTGGCTCGCGCGCTCGTGGTGATTTTAAAGAGCGCAGTGATATCGATTTGGCGGCGAAAGGTGGAAATATTCGCGATTTTCGGTTCGACTTAGACGAAAAAGCTCCGACGCTCCTCTCGTTCGATGTAGTGAATTTAGATGATACTAACAATGAAAAACTGCTTGAAAATATAGAAAGGGAAGGAAAAGTTATTTATGCAAAAGTTTGATAATTTCGTGGCTTCACTGAGAAACTTGGAGACTGTGCAAGGGCAGGAACCTCCATACTCCCCAATAGTAAAAGCGGGCATCATTAATCTTTTTGAGATTACTTTTGAGCTAAGTTGGAAAACTATCAAGGATATTCTTGAAGACAATGGTTATCTGCATGAATCCTCTGGCTCGGCGAGAACAATCCTGCGTGCCGCCTACGCTGCAAAAATGATCGAGAATGAAGATGCTTGGATTGAGTTGCTCGATCTAAGGAATCTATTGAGCCATACCTACGACGACAAAAAATCCGAAGAGGCTGTTGATAAAATTAAAAAAGACTTCATTCCGCTTTTTGCCGCCCTCGAAAAAGAGTTAAGAGATAACTGGCTATAAACTGTATTTCGTGGTATAATATAGAGGCGCACCCTTAGCAGTGCTTCGCACGCCTCAGGTGCTCGTCAAAACCTTTCAAAAATGCAAGCATTTTTGAAGAGCTTTTTCCTCGCACCCTTAGCTCAGCGGATTAGAGCGTCTGTCTTCGGAACAGAAGGTCGTGGGTTCGAATCCCTCAGGGTGTACCATACAAGACAAATCGGAGTCGTTAGGCTCTTTTTTGTTACTAATAACAGAGTAGAGTGGGCTAATTTTGTCCGTTCCAATCTTTCAATTTTTTTATTTTTTGGCAAACAAAAACCATGAAAAGAGCAAAAAGCTCTATGTGTCGTTTAGCTTTTACCGATACAGATAATAGTCGTCGTACTCATAGCGCCCATCGTCTTCGTCAAGATAATAATTGATATCCGAAGAATAGGAAGTTATCGTGGGGCTAGCATTGGTACCTGTCACCGTACAATAAACCGCTACTAGGTAATAAGTTTGTAATCGGTCGGAGTCCGCTATATATTCTAATTCTAACACCCAAGCATCCCCCACGATTTTCGCGCTATCCACTAAGTTTAACTCTCCACTATAATCTCGCTCCACTCGTTGTTCACAAGCCGATATCGCCACTTTGCGAGTTAGCCCAGAACTGGTGACCTGCTCGGGCTGGCTTACTCCACCACCATTTGAGGCTCCCCCAGTTGGCGTATTGTCAGAAGTAGGTTTGCGTTCCTTACGTGTATGCCGATGGATGACCACAATAGTATCGGAGCCAGTATCATTGGTCGCCATCACTTCATATTGGCGGTCAACGGTCGCGTCCTCGTCTAAATACTTAATTCTATAACAATACTCTCCGTCCTCACCGATACTATAGGAATAATCGTGGCACAACTTAATTTTGTCAGTTACATCACGATATTCGGTGTAGTCGGTCTCGCCGTTGATTTTACTACGAGCAGTCAATTTGAAGTGGGCATTCTTATGGGTAGCATCAGACGGTGAAATAATAATATAAGTATCACCTTTAAAGACCTTGACATCGTCTTCTTCGGCATCAGCTGTTTTGTTGTATTCGCCAGTTGCCGATAGGATAGGTGTCACTTTTTGATAAACATTATCCTTGTTTACCTGCATAATCAGAATTACGATAATAGCGACGATTGGCAAGCAATAAAGTGCCGCTTTGGCTATTGTGAATACTATCGTAGCAGTTTCCTTTGGTTTGCGCCGAGTTTTCATAACTATATTATAGCACACCTAACATTATCGCCGGCTGGTAGTTATTTTTATGAACAAGAAAAAGCCCGCGAGTCTCGCGAGCTTTTTGGTTGAGAAAATTTTAGTTGTGAACGACGACCTTGATTTCGGTCCCCTGGCTGTATTCCGCGTAAAGCAGATCGTAAAATTCACCCATCACTTCGGGAGAAATATTTACGCAACCGTGCGAACCATGACCGTTTTTATACGCGTCGGTTCCAAAGCGCTTTTCTTTCTGCCAACTTGCGTCGTGCATGCCGTATCCGCCATTAAACGGAACCCAATAGTCGACCCAGACTTTGTAATCTTTGCCGGTCAGATACCGACCTTTCTCCATTTTCTGGACTTTAAATTCGCCAGTCGGTGTCGGCGTGCTCGGTTTTCCAGTGATCACACCAGTCTGAAAAACGATTTCGTTTCCGCGTTTGGCGTAAAGCCACTGTGCTGTCAGGTCAATGTCGACCCAGAGCGGTTCATAGACTTCTTCGACCAAAGTCGCTTGATAACGTGCGTCGTCTTCGGTCTTGAAATCCGCGAGCATCTGTCTGAGCTCGTCGGTGTACATCAAGATTCCGTCAACTACGGGTAAAGTAATCCAGCCGCGCACCGGCACCACCTCGTCTTGTTCCGCGAAAATTGGCACCAGTTCGCCTTCGGTGTCCACAAAATAATTCTTTATTCCAAGTGTTACTGTGGTCGGCTCGGCAACCTCGATGGTTGCAGAATTGTCTTCCTCGACAAACGCTTCAGTGGGCTGAATAACTTCAGTCTGGTCGTCCACTCCGTAAGCAGACATCTGTGTCTGTCCAGCAAAACCAGAGGACAGGAAGATAATTGCGAGCACGAGCAGGGGAATCACACTGATTCCGACGATCTTGAGTTCCTTCTTCAGGTTCCCACGCTTCCGCGGATGCTTAATCTTCACGCGAATCTCGCGCTGTGGCATTCTCCGCTTCCACTGGTATCCGAAATTCTGCCGGACTTCCGGTTCGGTGTTCTCAGTGTTCCAGGCGTCGTACTTGATATGTTTTCTCATCTCTTACCCCTCCTAAGAGTATTTTTAATGTGCTGTATATCCTCCCAATTAAGGATATACTTATATTATACCATAAACACTTTGATTTGTAAAGACCCTTATGCTAAAAATAACCATAAGCGTATCCCGCTTGCGCTTAAAATCTGCAAAATTCATACGCTTATCTACCCCAATTAAGAAATAGACATAAACTTCATAGTTTTATGCTATAATAGACTTATGCTTGCTACAACGGTCATAATATGGTGGTACACGGACGGGTTTAAGGACTTTGCAAACAAACTTTTTGGCAAACTATCCGACACGTATGATTTTTTTAGTATTTCGGAACTAATTAAAACGATTTTTGCGCCCTATCGCCAGATCGCCGCGACGAGCGACGCCGAGTCGATTCAAGGGCGTTTTTCGGCTTTTCTTGACCGCCTCGTTTCGCGAATGGTCGGCGCTGTCGCCCGTATCGGGATTATTATCGCGGGCGTTCTCGTCTTAATTTTTCAACTCGTCGGCACAATCATCACAATTGCCCTTTGGCCCTTCCTCCCGCTCGCGCCGTTTATTTGCTTCGGGCTTTTCTTTACGGGGGTAACATTATGAACGACGCTCAAAATTTCAACCAAAACCTTGCCGAAACCCTCCCGCCGGACCTCGCGAAAAATCTCCCAGCACTCGATTCTTTCGACTACAACTCTCCGCGCGCAAAAATCGCTCGCCTCGGAAAAATCTTCAGCAACACCGCGACAAAGATTTTTCTTGCCCTCGCGATTATTATCCTCGCCACCCTCGGCGGCTATCTCCTGTGCACCGGCGTCGCCGCCTGTTGGCTCCTCTTCGCCCTTGTGTTTGTTGCAATTATTTTCCTCATTCTGTCCTGTACGATTTTCACTCGTGTTCCGGACGGAAAATCTGAAAATATCAACGATGTTTTGTCGACCAACGTTTTAAGAATCCTCCCGAAAAATCCCACCCCGAAACAAGCCGCCGCAAAACTTTTTGAAACTCGTTCTGGTCGTTTCCTTGCTATGCGGTTTGGAATTATCGAGCGACTTTTGACAGCTCTCGCAAGTGAGAATCAAAGTGACATGAACAAAGTTTTCGCCACTGCGCAGAATATCCGAAAAGAACTCAATGTCAAACTAATTTCCGGCGGGATTTTAGCGATTGCGATTATCGAAAATTACCCCGGTTACGAAGATGTTCTTGCGCGGATGAAGCTCGAAATTAAAGATCTCTACGAAGGCTTGAATTGGTACGACCATCTCCACGGTCTGATTAAAAATAGCAATAAAAAACGCCACGACGGTGGTATCGCGCGCGACTTTACTTTCGGTTTTACTCCGATGCTCAGTCGCTACGGTAAAAATCTCGGCGCTTATAAAAACTTGGCATACAAAACCCAAATTTTCCGTTCGGCGCATAACGACGCCCTGAAACAAATGATCGAAATTTTCGAAAAAAGCGGTCGCCAAAACGTTGCACTGATCGGCCCAGACGGCTCCGGAAAATCCACGCTCGTAAACGCTTTTTCTGAAATTCTCCTCGACGCGAACTCGGGCTTAAAACCGAACCTGAAATTTCGCCAAGTTTTTGAGCTCGACGCCGGCACGATTTTAAGTTTAACTAACGGTCAAGGCGATGTCGAACGTGTTGTCACGCGGATTATCAACGAGGCCTACACTGCAAAAAATGTCATTTTGTTTTTCGACAATGCTCATCTTTTCTTTGAAGACGGCGTCGGCTCCGTGAATATCTCAAATCTACTTTTGCCGATTTTACAAGCGGGGAATTTGCGGGTAATTTTAGCGATGGACGACAGCCGTTTTCAACAAATCGCACTACAAAATCCGAGCCTTGCGAACGCTCTAAATAAAATTATTATCACTCCGACAAATCGTGAAGAAACTTTGAAAGTTCTTGAAGACAAAGCTCCGTGGCTCGAGGCGGAGTCTGGCGTGGTTTATTCTTGGTGGGCGCTCACCGAAACTTACCGTCTCTCCGATCGTTATGTTCAGGATCTCGAAATGCCGGGCAAAGCCGTGAAACTGCTTTCCGACGCTGGGCGTTTTGCAAAAAATGGGATTGTTTTCGGCGAGTCGGTCAAAACCGCCATTGAACAAACCACTGGAGTAAAACTCGACTCAATCACGAGCGATGAAGAATCGAAAACGAGACTTTTGAACCTCGAAGATTTAATTCACGAGCGCATGGTCGACCAAGTTCCAGCAGTCAAAGCGGTTTCAAGTGCACTCCGTCGTGCTGGCGCCGGCGTGCGTAACCAAAACCGCCCAATCGGCACCTTCCTCTTTCTCGGTCCGACCGGTGTCGGAAAAACCGAACTCGCAAAAACCATTTCGAAAGTTTATTTCGAACACGGAAACGATAACACGGCTTCCGACATTGTTCGCATCGACATGAACGAATATACCGCCCCGACCGACGTCGCCCGTCTTGTCCAGCCTGCCGACGAAAATCCAAATTCTCTCGTCGCCGAGGTTCGCAAAAATCCGTTCACGGTCGTCTTGTTCGACGAAATTGAAAAAGCTTCAAACGAAGTTCAAGCCGCTCTACTTCAGCTCCTCGACGAGGGTGTTTTGCGCGACAGTAATAACAAAGAAACCTCCTTCCGTGACACGATTGTCATCGCAACGAGCAACGCCGGTGTCGACAAAATTCGTGAAAAAATCGCGGCTGGCGAAACCGATTTTGTAAAAATGAAAGACGAGCTCACGAACCACTTAATCGACACTCGCGAGTTTAAACCCGAGTTCTTAAACCGTTTCGACGAAATCTGTATTTTTAAGCCTTTAAGCGAAGAAGATTTGCTAAAAATCACGGATATTTTACTCGCGAATGTCAATAAAACCTTGTTGCCACAAAAAATCACCGTGACCCTGACCGATGAAGCGAAACGCCTTCTTGCGCACGAGGGTTACGATCCACAGCTCGGCGCTCGTCCGCTCCAGCGCGTGATTCAAAAATCCGTCGAAAACATCATCGCGAAAGCTCGTCTCTCCGGCGCGATTGACACCGGCTCGAGTCTCACGATTTCTGCCGATGACGTGCGCGCAGAACTCGCTTCATGATAAACTTAAAAATATACCATGAAAGTTTAAAATCTGAAATAAATAACTCTACAAATTAGCTTAAAAAATTCGAAATAAATTATGCAAAAAATAAGTTTTAGAATCCCAAGTCCGAAATTAAGCCCTGACGAGCTCGACGAACTTTTTGCACTCGAGTATCCAATTCTGCAAAACAAAAACGTCCAAAAAATGGCAGACTACAAACAGCACGGTACCACCTCGACTTTGACTCACGTCATGAAAGTCGCTCGCGCAAGTTACAAATTGAACAAAAAATTCCATTTGAAAGCCGACGAAAAAACGCTTGTCACTGCCGCACTTTTGCACGATTTTTATTTGTACGATTGGCACGACAAAAATCATGAAAAATTACACGGTTTTAAACATCCAGAACGGGCGCGGAGGAACGCCGAAAAGTATCTCCGTGCAGATCCAAAAATCCAATCCGCGATTGCGACCCATATGTGGCCGCTCACGATTACGAAAATCCCGAGAACTCGCGAGGCTTTCATTCTGACTATCACGGATAAATATTGTACAATTACTGAAGTTTTTAAACGTAAATAACTATCACGCGGGTCGTCCCGCTCCCAACTTGTGGAGGCGGGCAAAATATGGTATAATTATAAAAGTGAGAGGTAATTGCAATTTAAAAAAAGGAGGGATTTGATTGGAAATTACGCGAAAGGTCGCCTCGTACGATATTCGTTGTCGCGACTTGTCCGACAAGGTTCGTGCCGAGTCGGCACTCAATGTTTCTCGTTACTATGCGCTCATTTATGAGCTGACCCGTCTCATCCGAAACGGCTGGAGTAAAAAGTTCTGGAACGTTTCGAAAGAACGTCTCGAAAGTGTCGCTGAACACGTTTTTAAAACTCTGAACCTCGCGATTGTGATTCAGTCCGAGTTCGGCTACGCAGTTCGGATTTATGAAGTTTTGATGATGCTTGCTCTTCACGAAACCGAAGAGGCGATCATCGGCGATATGACTCCGTACTCCGCCGGCTACGACGAAAAGCTCGAGCGCGGGCACGCCGCCGTTCTTAGCATTTTTAGCACGCTCAAGTATCACGACGAGCTTTATAATTTGATTCTTGAGTTCGACGCGCGGATGTCTCCTGAGGCGAAGTTTGCCTATATGATCGACAAGCTCGATGCTTGTCTCCAGGCGAAAATCTACGACGAGGAACACTGCGTCGATATGTCGCCCGAAGCGCAGAAAGACAACCCTGCGCTGAAAGACCCGCGAGTCAAGGAACTGTTCGATTCTGGTTTGTCGTTTGGCGAACTTTGGATCGTGAATGAAATCGAAAACCAGCCGTTCGACGAAAATTTTATCACTATTCTGGATTACGCACGGAAGCACTCGCTCACGAACTTGGGGCGCGCCGCGCGCACTGGTATTCAAGCTGTGAATAGTGCAAAGTTCCGGACGCCGTAAAATTTTACCCCGCAAATCACCTCTCACAAAAGCCGGGCAACGACCCGGTTTTTCTATGTCTTATATGTCGTTTTGCAGGTTATCCGTACGCTACTATAAGTCTAAAACTTTTTCTCAAACTCGAATTTTACTTCGCCTTGCCTCAAGATTACCGGTTTTCCGCTCGTAAGATCCACCACCGTCGACGGCAAATTTCCATCTGGCTTCGCGTCGACTACTGCGTCGATTGTCTCGCCAAAATATCGCACTACTTCGCGTGCATTTTTTGCTGTTTTTGCACCACGCGGATTCGCGGAAGTTAGAAGTAATGGTCCCGTGAGTGGCAACAAATTTTTAAACAATAAAAAGTCTGGAATCCGAATCCCGATTTTTTCGAAATTATCATAATAAAAATTTCGAAATTCAGGATTTCGTTTTAAAATCACCGTGAGAGCCCCCGGGATATTATTTTGAATAATAAGCTCAGTCTCGTTTAATTTGAAATCAACTTTATCGTTAAACGCGCGCACAAAATTTTCTGGAATCGTCGCGAATTTCTCGATTTGCCCGAACGTTTGCGGAACTAATGTAAAAACTTTTCCCGTGTCGACTCCGCGGTCTTTGAGAGAAATTAACCGTTTGATCGCGGACTCGCTGCGCAGAGACACGGCGACACCGAACACGGTTTCGGTCGGCAGTGCTACAATTCCGTCGTTTTTAATCGTGTTTGCGATTTCAAGAATATTTGTCGGCTTCAGAATTTTCATAAATCAAATCTATTATAACTTATCTTTCGCAATCTGTAAAATCGTACTAAAATTTAAGCTTGAGGTTTGTTTGGCTTATGCTTTTTCTTGCTTTTCTTCGGTTTGCTAAGTCTTGCTAATTCTTCTGGCGTCTGCGGAATTTTCTCCGCCACAAACAACACAATCGGCACAGCCGGCGGCGGCGTGAACGAGTTTTTCGAAATATCGCAGTCGATTCTCGTTTTGTATTTCGAAATTAATTCTTCGCCAAGTTGCGAAGTGTAGTGCCGGTCGGTGTTTAAAAGTTTCAGTGCAAATTGTTTTTGCAAAATTAAATACATCGCATCTGGCGGGTTGTCGGACGAAATTAATTTATGAATAATTTCGGAGCTCAGCGAAAACGGCGGGTTTGCAAAAACTTTATAGTAGGGAAGCGAAGTTAAATCGAAATCCAAAAAATCCTGTTCAATAATTTCGTAATTCCAGTCCCGTGCCGTTAGCGTTCCCATTCTGTGTCGAATCATATATTCATTAATATGTGCCGCCGCGGCGTGATTTTTCTGCTCAAGGTCAATCATTCTTGCACGTAGTTTTTCTGCCGTTTCGTGATCTTTTTCGATCGCATAAGTCATCTTCCCGCGCAATGTTAAAGCATGCGTAATCGCCCCCTCCCCCGCGCCAATATCGAGCAGAACGTCATCGCGCGAAAAATGTGCCCGGTCGACAAAACGCATGGCATCGTACGGCTTCAAAAAATTCTGATCCAGCTCGTGTTTTCTCATAAGATATAATATTTTGGTACACCCGGCGGGGGTCGAACCCACAACCTTCAGCTCCGGAAGCTGACGCTCTATCCATTGAGCCACGGGTGCATAAAAACATTATATCACAAAAAATCTATAGTATAATCTTACTATAATATAAGGAGCTACTATGGCACTAATTAAATGCCCAGAGTGTGGCAAAGATGTGAGCGACAAAGCCGACGTCTGTCCACATTGCGGAGTTAGTCTCGTTCAGGACGAAATCAAATGCCCGGAATGTGGCACAAAAATCGAAGATGGCGAAGAAGCCTGCTCGAAATGTGGTTGTCCGGTTGACGGCCGCGTCGCGAAAAATAAAGAAAACGGCGGCGTCTTCGGCGTTCTCGACCAACTCACAGGTGCGAAAAACACAAAATCAATTATTAAATTCAAAGATCTTTTCAATAAAGGTTTTGAGAAACACTCTCGCGAGGAGATGGATGAAATTTTTACGGCCGGTGGTCCGAAAACTACTCCTGATATCACTAAAATCGACCCGAAAAAAGTCGGCGCTTGGGCGTATTTGCGTATCTTTGCATTGTTCGCGGTTTCAGTGTTTTTATTCCATCTTTTAGTTAGTAACTTTAAAAATAGCAACTCGATTCCGGGTCTGATTCTTATGGGCGCGTTTGGCGTACCGGTGACAATTTTGATCTTTTTCTATGAAATCGATCTTCCGCACCGCATCCCGTTCTATCGCGTAATTTACTACTTCTTGCTCGGCGGCGTGTTGTCTTTACTCGTCACTTTGCTTGAGTATAACGTTTTCAAACTCAACTTCTCGAGTCTTGATTTTGGTACTGCGATGCTCGTTGGTGCGGTTGAAGAAATCGCAAAAGTCGTTATCGTTGCCGCCTTCCTCTTTCGAGAGAAAAAGGCCGACTTCATCCTCGACGGTCTTCTAATCGGTGCTGCGGTCGGTGCTGGTTTCGCCGCATTCGAGACTGCTGGATATATCTTGAATTACGGTACCTCGATGAACGATTTGATGTATGTTTTGTTCCTCCGTGCCGTGCTCGCTCCTGGTGGTCACGTCGCCTGGGCGGCTCTCGAGGGTGCGGGTTTGATGTATGTCAAAGGATTTATCAACAAACTCAAATCCGACCACGTCACCAGCTCAAAATTTATCATTATCGTTCTCGTTTCGATTTTCCTTCACGGTCTCTGGGACTGCCCTTGGATTTCCTGGTTTAAGTGGGAAGCCACGATGGAGTGGTTCGTGCCGATGATTTTAATTATTATCGTCTGGACGGTTTTGTTCTACTTCGTCAACCTCGGCCTTCGCCAAATCGAAGCCGCGAAACAGTACTATCTAAAACAGGCTGCGACCACTATGGTTGCGAAACCTGTCGCGAAGAAAACTGAGGTGAAGAAATAATCTTCACTCATAGAAACAGCTTTCACAACGCCGCTCTTCGTAGTGGCGTTGTTGGTGGATGCCCCACTGTCGGGTTCCGGTATAATGCAGAAAACTATGTTTTATGATAAAATATTCCTATGAAAATTGCAAATAAATTTGATGACTATGAACTTCTTGGGCTAAGCGACGGAATGAAACTCGAGCGTTGGGGTGATGTTGTGCTTGCTCGTCCCGATCCGCAAATTATCTGGCACGATTCTTCGGTTGATTTTTCGCGCGCGGACGCGTTTTATCGCCGTTCTCGCGAAGGCGGCGGGCAGTGGGAAATAAAAAATCCAAAAGCTGCCGAAAATAAAATTGTAAAATTCGCATTTGAGAACTCGCCGAAACAGGACTTAAAATCTCAAAGTTTTTCTCTCGCCGCTCAACCCTCTCCTGGCTCCGCTTCTGTCCGCGAAATGAAATTAAACCTCAAACTCATGGGTTTTAAACACACTGGAATTTTTCCTGAGCAATCTTTTAATTGGCAATTTTTGCACGATTTAATTTTGAAAAATTCTGATTGTAAAATTAAGGTACTTAATCTTTTTGCTTACACTGGCGCCGCTTCGGTTGCTTGCGCACTCGCTGGCGCCGACGTAACGCATGTTGACTCTTCTCGCGGCGCAATCACCATGGCGAAAGACAATGCAAAAATCAACGGTCTTGCCGTCGACGGGGAAGAGGGTAATAAAAATCTAAACGGTTCGATTCGTTTTATTACTGATGACTGCGCAAAATTTATCAAGCGCGAACTCCGCCGCGGTAATAAATACGACATTATTTTGATGGATCCGCCGTCGTTCGGTCGTGGTGCGAAAGGTGAAGTTTGGAACATCGAGCGCGATTTGTTTCCGCTCGTAAAAGACTGCGTGGAACTCCTCTCTGAAAATCCGCTTTGTTTCTTGATCAATTCTTACACTGGCGGTCTCCCAAAGGAAGTTTCCGAAAATATTCTAAAACTCGCAGTTTTGCCAAAAATTGAAAAAATATTATACGAAACCAATTCAGTGTTTAATTCGCAAGCCTCTCAAGACGCAAACTCGGACAAAAACGTTCACTTTGAACTTCTCTCCGACGAACTTGGTCTCTATTGTAAAAAATCCGACCTCATTCTTCCTTGCGGAAACTTTGCAAAAATCGTCAGAGTGTGATATAATAAAAAAGTCCGCACTGCGGGCCGGTAAGTGTTCGCTTTTCGTCCGTCGTTCGTTACCCACTGCGGACCGGTAAGTATTCCACTTTCCGTTCCTCGTTCGTCGAGAAAGAGAAAACGAGTTTTCTTTTCTCTCCTCACTACGGGCCGGTAGCTCAGCTGGTTAGAGCACGAGCCTCTTAAGCTTGGTGTCGAGGGTTCGAGTCCCTCCCGGCTCACCACAAATAAAAAAAATAGACCTGAAGGGTTTATTTTTTAATTTCTTGGGGGAGGGGGGAGACCCCGTAGGGTTCGACCGGACGAC
>Ga0181612_135480_pt1 | contig 25347 bp, 10 predicted proteins | sample HoacroProtozoa21_FD_119630 | JGI IMG/M metagenome (GOLD analysis project Ga0181612, IMG submission 119630) | Hoatzin crop microbial communities from Cojedes, Venezuel. Combined Assembly of Gp0051906, Gp0051904, Gp0051908
TCTCCCAGGAATGGCTACTTTCCCCAAAAAACTCCTTCCCTCACTGTTTATTGCTTAGCATGGTGCTATATGGCAAGGGTTATATCTTTGGTCAGCTCAGGTCCACTGTCCTGCTTGTGACCCCTTCCCAAGTTCTTGTGTACCCTTCAGCTTAGTCACTACAGGAGAAAAGTGGGGTAAAAGATAAAACTTTTACACTCTGTAAGTACTGCTGAGCAATAGCTAAAATGCTGGTGTGTCATCAACACTGTTTTAATCACAAATCAAAACCACAGCACCATATGGGCTACTATGGAGAAAATTAACTTAATCCCAGCCAGACCAGTTGCAGGTATTTAGTAGGTAAAGTGGTTTACCAGTTTGGACAGATATTTAAAGTGTTATTAGATTAGCTTTAATAATGTTAACTTTTATTGGCCTGTGATATTGCTTCATTTTAAAACCTGGAGGTTGTTATGGAGGGATTCAATTTTGTCTCAAGATATTTAAATTTGTGTGTCTAACGATGACTAGACATTAAAGTCTCATTTGTCAGTGTAAAACCTGAGACATTCAGCTCACTCATCAATGTTGTCTTAGGTGGGATATAGCTGCATGAATTTAGCCAAGAAACTGAAAACGACTCGACTGTGTTCAGAGATGTAACACGGGTATCAGTGAGAACTGAAGACTTCTGGAAGCTGTAGTGGGAGGCCGGTCTGGACACCCTGCAGCACTTAAAATTGCATCAGTGCTCAGTTCAGTCGGGTTAATAGGTGTACAGTGCTGTTTGATATTCTCAGGGTTACCCTAGAGACCCCTAGAGAACTGGAGATTTCACACAAGACTTCCAAGGGATCCTCACCCTTCTGGAGAGGCAGATGGAAGCCAGACTGGATGTCCTAAGGCATCTAAGACAGCATTATTATATTAAGAAGTTGTATCTAAACTACGATTTATATTGAATCCTGCACCTTGAATCCATCTGAGACCTCGTCTTTTGGTGAGTGACAAAGGAGGAACGGTGTGTGATGAATAAGTTTTTGTGATAACCTCAGAGTTTCCTCCTTCTCTTTATTTTCTCAGAATAAATAATAACAATTTTTTTGCTTTTATTTTCTGTTTTAACAAAACTTGTCTTATGTCACTGCTGGAAATGAGGACTTGTTTCCTGGAGTGGTGTCAATACGGCTGTTTTACCAAGACCTGTAATTTAGGCTTTGATTGAACTCTTTAGCTCTTTGAGGATTAAAAGCCTGGAAAAGCTTAGATTGGTAAACAGTAGAGAGAAGCTAAAATGGCTGTTCAGTTAAAAATTCATACATTTGTTCAGTGTTCATGGCTTGAAATCTCTGTATCAGCCTGTAATCAAAGTGAAGTTCCTTTATGTAGACAACTGCAGGAGGTGTACCATCCAAGATCTGCTCCTCAGTGAAAAAGTATAAGCTCATTTCTGAGTATTGCTCGAGCCCCAGTAATTGATATTGAAGACGCTTCAAAGTGAAGACTGTAATTTTGTCCATCGTGCAAGACATTACCAAACCTTCACCTTTCCCCAGCGCTGAGCTACACATTCATACCAACAGATTTATTCAATAACTGGAAGTAGTTTTACATATAACCCTGGTGCTTAGGCAATTTTTTAAGAGCACAGTTCTACCTACAGTAAATGTAACATTAAGGCTAGAAAAGACAGCCTAGAAATTAACGATTTTGCTTTGCTTTTTTTTTAACAGAGCTCGAAAAGTCAGCCACATCTCACCTCCAGAACCTCCCTCCATGAAGTAGATCTAAGTAAGATTTCTGTGATTTACTAAGAAATGATGAGCAGTTTGGGTTCTTATGCAAGTGACAGTAATCACTGCAGTAGTGCTGCAGTAGGGAAGCAATGTGAGCTGTGTAACGACTGTTTGTGTTTACAAGCCTCCAGCTCCCAAAAGCTTCTGACTAACCCTTGATATCAAGTTAATTTTTAACTAAAAAAAAATTTAAACCTCAGTCTATGATCTGACCTTGAAAACCAGAATGAAATTAAGAATCCAAAGTTCATTATGCATTGTAACTTCTTTACTTTGGAGTTATTTATATTTCTTGTGATACTAGTCTATTTTTCATGGTTTCTCACCATGATTTCTGATAATATTGTGCAATATTTTTGTGTTACAGACATGTAGTAAGAAAGCACTTTTTGACTCCTACTACAGAAGAAAATTTTTGATTGTGTAGTTTACATTTGTCTTGAACTATCCTACCTGCAAGATTAATCTGGGGTGGAAACAAATCTCAAGAAATCTGATTAGTGAATTATAATTTCTGAGTCAACTGGTTTAATAATTCTGTGGTTTTGATTTGTATCTGTTGTGTCTGTTTTAATATGAGTTTCATGATGAAATTCAGAAGGAACAAGGAAAGTGCTTGCATGCATACAGGCAAAGTAAGTCTGTTTAGCACTTTTCACACACAACAATGAAATGTGACTGACTTTCCTGACCAAAAAGCACCATATTTATATATTTACCGATCTGTCTATTTATTTATTTATTTTAGGAAAAAAGTGCATCTGGGTATCCAGGCATGCCCGATCTTTTTGTCATTTTCATTTGGACTTCAGTTTATTACAAAATATTCGAAATTGTGTATCATTACAAACATACCTGAGAGCCTACTGCTATTTGTCAGAAACCAACACAGTAGAAAACACTTATAGGCACAGAAGTTGCTTAGCTTTTATTCAAAATTTCACAGAAGTATAGTAGTTACGGTGAGACCTCTATCTACAGGAAATTATTGGAAAATCCAAGAGGCAAGGAAGAAAAGCACAGCAATACACAGAAAAGACAAGAAGGAAAACATGCAAGGGCAAGTAACTGTGGCTTATTACAGAATCACAGAATCACAGAAAATGCCAGAAAACAAATCACTTCTCAGTTCAGTTTGGAGCAGTGAGGTGAATGTGGAAATCTGCAGAGAAACAAGAAGTAACATTTCAGATTCTCACTCCAAAAACACTAGAAGAGTCAGGGAGATAATTGGATCAACATAGCCCATTCTTGTACGCTAAGGAAAAAATTCCATTTTCATCAGTCAGGATTTAATTAATCCTTTCTCCGGAACTATTAAACACAATTTGGGGCCCTTATGCTTACATCTTTCATGTGTTTCTGGAAACTATAAAATTTTTAATACTAGTGGCAATTACTAATTGTCAGCTATTCTATTGAATAGATCTCAGGCTATAATATTTCATCAGCCCTTTCAGTCTTTGTGTGTTGCACTGCAGCACAACGTGTTTACTCCACATGAAGCTACTTCCATGCTGTAAAAAGTGAAGTCCTTATAAAACCTTCTTGTTAAAATAAGCAGAGTGATTTTTAAGTTTCTTGTTGATCTTTAATTATAAAAATATTAGATATTGGGAACACTAGGTTTTATTCAACCATTTAATTGGTGGGTTTTAGTGCAATTCTTGAAGTAGTCCCACAAAATATACACTGTCTTCTAAAATGCATCACAGTCTGTAAGTTTACCTGTACTCTTTCTTCCTGAATGCCTGTCCTTCTCTTGTCTAAGTCTGTTACTTTGATTTTTTTTTCCTGAAGAACCTAAATCTAAACCTAAACCTTAGTTTGATAATAATAAAAATTTGTTTGATAATGACTTCTAACAGACCATTATCTTCCAAGATTTGACAGTGAGCAATCTCTTAATCCACTCAAGATTTTTTTTTAATTGATATAATAGAGTGCAAATTTTAAAATCAGAACTGATTTCAAGACCACAGGAAGAATCAAGTATGGGATGATACTACCTACAACTGTTCATAACTAGAATAAATTATTTTCTCTATTATGAATAAGAAAGTTTTATTTAATATTAAAACAGATTATATTTGAAATAATATTATCAATGACAATCTTATCCAAAAATAGTTTTATAGTGCCCACATAAAGCTAACTACCACTTCTTTTACTATTTCTAATGATAGACACATGGTAAAGTTATTTCAGGATACCCTGACTGAGAAAAAGACTGTCATTCACCAGTGTGAATCAATCTTGGATCAAGAAAGGCAGCAATTTGTTTATATGATTATTCCCCTAATGTTAGATTGCTTTCTTTACCACTGCTTTTAACCATCACTGTTCTTTTAGGATAAACTATCCCATTTTGTGTTTTCTGAAACTTAAAGAGCAGTAATTTAATTTGGGTTTATATACAGGAAGAGAACTATTTTAAACACTACCATGAGGAGTACCAAAAGCAGAAGGCCCTGATCTCTTTTCTTTTTGTAAAAACGTTAATGCTTCCTTTTATAAAAAAGTTAATGCTTTCTGTTAGTCTATTAGCTGTGATACAAATATTAAAAAGTTCTGACATTAAATCAAATATAAAAAGAAGTAATAAGTATGTTAAATATTGCTGAAATGTATTACAACCAACCATGGATTTATCTCAACAACCTGCGGCCAAGCCAATATCGACATCGCTTTTTACTTCAACAGCTCCTGTGTTTCGCTCACATCTTAGAATAATAACAGGGTTAATAAAATGTTGATGTTTGGCATGAAGATAATCTTCCCTGAAAAACAAATTTACATCTTAGCAGTATATGTTTCACTGTTTACAAGAAACACATACTAAGTTTATCTGTACTGGTTGTTTTGTTTTTCTCTGTAACTACTTCATCTATTATAACTGTTTTGATTTTTATTAGTAGTTATCATCACTGCATTTTTAATAACACAGAAACACCTGTAAACAACCCACAGTCACAAGGATAACTGCTGTCTTTGAGCATAAATAATTGAATAGTATATGTGAGAAATGAATCTTTTGCTTGCTCAAGACAGAAAAATGGCATCTAAAAATAAAAAGAGGACTGGGTGGATGTCTGTGGTAGCTAGCAATATTCCTGCGCTGATTGCAAATGCATTTCAGTTTATTCCTTAACCTGTATGCACACATGTGATCTATGATTAGATTAATGTTAAAGCTGGGATGGTTTTGAATGATACTTACCTGAGTGGTAGGTAATTACACAGTATAGAAACATCTCTGCGTTGTGCCTATTTGGTAGATTATCTTGCAGCGGTCCAAGGCAATTTCTTTCTCAGAAGCCTTCAAATGTAGGTAAGATGAAAAACATTAACATGAAATGCACATATTAATGGAGTAATAAATTAAATGGATGGATTCTTAGTAATCATTCTATTGTTTTGTTTTGTCTTTTCATTGTCTTTAATTTCTGGAGTTCCAGCTAAGGAAGAGCTGTTCCTTGACTCAAAGCCCTGTATACTCCATGGAAAACCTCAGGCTGGCAGCAGGCAGCTTTTGGTGGAGTCCTAAATTCTTTTCTTCTTCCCTGGAATAAAGCAGTCCTGATGCTCTGATAAATCACCTAAATTGCTTGTCATTCAAAAAGAGAGGAAAAAAACACAAGTGAAATACATTAAGACTGCCTTCAATGTATTTTAAACTGTCTGCAGAAAACAAAAATAAATCTCAAAAAGTTCCCTGTGATTTTTTCCTTTCCACAATGATCCGATAGACTGCTGTGGTATGCCAAGGGGCTAGAAATGCAAATCTTTTTTGACAGATGTTTTCCCTGACCTGTAGAACCTTTACGTGGCAAAGAGTTGGAGCAAGGGCAGAAGGTGTTGCTATATTATATCATTTTGAGTTCGTCTAGGTATGATTTCCACACATCCTAGACATATTTCCTTGCAAAGAGATCTTTGCCTGCAGGAGCAAGGACATGACTGTTATTCCCAAATACTCCTCAAGACTCAAGAAGTGGAAAAAGCACAAAGACAACTTGTTTTCTTTTTTTTGTGTGCAAGTTCATGATTTGCAGTGATAACCATACATATCTTAATATCAATTGCTGGAACTTTCCTTCTTATTATTCTTATTCCCTTTTCTAAGTGTTCATCTTTCTATCACACTTCTTCCGTATCTTCTTGCCTTACTGACTACAAATTCAGCCATTCAAATGGTATCAGGATAATTCAATTACTGCATACTGAACTTCACTTGTACTCAGGTTTCTTATGATTAAACAAGCAAAACTACTACTAAGACACAATACATACAAAGGAATGTGAAAATGGTACTGTATTTATCACACAAAGTTAACAAATTGCCCCAATAACAAAACCTTTCATAATAAATTTTCAGTATTTTCAGACTTAAGTGCACAAAGAAAATAAGAACATGAATCATATTAGTTTCTAGCCACAGCATCAGGAGATATCACTATGGAGTCAGTTCTGTCTACAAACACATGTGGCTTCCACACTGTTTGAATTATACAAATGATCTTCATTTCTATATGCAGCATGGGTTCAGATTTAATTGCCTGTTACATTACCAAAGGCAAAGACAAGTACATATTCTATGGTGTGGCAAGAAAAGAAATCATTTAACAAAAAAGGAAAAATACCTCTCATGCGTGTCATAATTCATATTTCCAAACAGAAAAAAAAAATTATGTGCTCCATCACCATAAATACACTAATTGCAATGAACAATTACAGAAGTTCATTTAAGGCTATCACAGAAAAAAGAAGGAAATAGCATAATATAAAGTAAAGACATTTTGTCTACTGACTTTCAAAATGTGGCGGTGGTCCCCAGAGTTTATAGAAACCTTCTATCTTTAGTGGGGAAGTTATAAAATATAAAGGTTTCATCATTTTTCAGAAGGATTTAGCATCAGACTAACAGGAAAAAATCCCCGCAGGATGGACTCAGAAAAAAATTTAAAAGCAATAGAGGGAGAATCTTATAGCTATTAAAGGGTAAATCGGTTAACACTTAAAAATATCTTAATGATATTCTTTTTCAGTAGTTGATTTAAAGATTAACCAGCCTTCCAATTCCCTGTGCGTCATAAACTGCTCAAAAACCAAAGCAGAGAAACCATGAACGCCTCCCACACTTTTCTAAGTATAAAGTATGGCATAAGAGTTATGAATGTTCAGGAGAAAATTTTTCAGAAAAAAACAGAGAACTTAATTGGCTGAAGCCCATAAAGCTGAAAAATTATGTGTGAAGTAGTTTGACGAAAACAAGAGAAGCTCCACCTGTATTTATTGAGTCAAGAATGCAAATTTGTTGTGACCACTCAAATACTATCTCTATGGACATAGACCTGATTTACAGGCATAATTGATTTCGGCCCAATATATTTGTCTCAGTGTTTGCTAGTGTCATAATTTCATTTTCCAGTACAAAGAGCACTTGACTTCAAATGGAGTTTTACTCTGGTCTAAGTGGTGAGAGGTAGCCACAACCCACAGGAGAAAATGCAAATTTCATGGTTTTCAGAGAATATAATCGCAGAATGATTCTCTGATTCTATGATTATAGGACAGAAGCAAATGCAAATTTCACAATTTTCAGATAATATAATGCAACAGTACCTTTTGGTTCCCCAGAAATGACGTCTGCACTTCTTCCTCACTGCTGTGGTTTTCAGTCGTATCGGACGCTATTTTAGTCAGTGCAGCAAAGACTGAACTGGATATGTCCATCTAGATGTAACAGGCAGAAAATTAAAGAACGTATCCAAAATAAAACCTTTCTCAACATCTATGAAGTGGTTTATGATCAAAACTGTTTGCTTAAACAGACATAGTCTTAATTGTTGACAACGTTGCGTGACAGACTACTTAAAAAGGACACTTAAGCAATCAGATTAGGTTTGTGAATCATCATCTGAGACTCTGATACTTAAAATCCTTTTTAGCTGGATGTGACAGTCTATATCCTATCTATATTGGGACAGACTGGGAACTAATACATGCTTACATATTTAGTCAGAGAATCTGGGCCAGTAAATATTAAGCAACATGTTCAGAAATGTTGCATTAATTTCTCATATTCTTAAAAGTTTTAAATAATTCCTATAAAAGTTTTCTCATTTTCTATATCCCAGTCTACTACTATTTTTAGTAGAAAGGAACACCTGCAGTAGGACAGCTCCAAGCAGCCAAGGTTCTTGGCCATAGGTTCTGCACATGAGGATAAGAGATTTTTCTAATCTAAGAGTGTTGTTATTAATCCACATAGCTTAAAACTGATTGCTATCACTACTGTCTTCATTCAGCTGCTAATACCTGCCTCAAAACTGTGCTCCAACTGCTGAAATTAGAGGTTCAAATAACTTGCATTAAGAAATGAAAAAATAAAGATAACCTTGCTATAACTTCTTCTGATTTTGAATTTTTTTTTGCCAGAGTAGATAATCTTAGAAATCTTCTTACTTAAACGAAATAAAATTTAAATATACACCGTATTATGAAATCTCAGGGACTTTAGGTCTGAAAATACTTTGAACAAGGTGACTTTGGTATTCTTCCAAAATATTTCTTAGGCATTTAATCTAATTTAAAGCTATTTTCCTTTTACTAGCTAGTTCCTTTTTAATATTCAGAATTTCAGGGATACTTCTTTTGTTGCTAGATGCTTCCTTACTAGGCATTTTGAATGTACAACCCTGAAAAAAGTGCTAAAGCTAAACGAAAGTAAGCATTTTGTAAGATTTTCTTAAATAAAATTTTAAGTATTTCAATTCATTGCGATCAATTCAATCTTAAAAATATTATTCAAATTTTTCTGAAGACTAATTGATAACAAATAAAAAAGAATTATTCCATCTCCCCATCACTGGAAAATATAAGGTAGACACTGTTGGAACTAAGATCAGAATCTTTTTGATCATAGGTGATTGTTACTGGATCATTAGAGTGCCAGAAAAGTTCTTCGAAAGTTATATTGTATGGTAAAACCCATTAATTCTTTTAGAGGCCCTGTTAGTTTTGAAAAAGAAGAACTATTATCCTTAAATTCTAAGTGCCTCACAGTACAACTTGACGGCATATGAATTCTGATTAAGAAAGTTTACAAGCTGTCCTCACGTGACACCACAAAAACAATAGACAGGTGGCTGAGATAAACTGCAGAATACTCTGTCACTTCTTCAAAGTGGGTTTCCCCTATATTTTGCCATGAGGTTAATATAACTTTTAGAAGTATAATAATTAATTTTTTCTGAAATCTTCTAAAATCTGAGTTTCTGTGGAAAGTGTAAGATATTCTTTCCGCTGTGCAAAGCAATATGTTTCATTTATAGTGCTATTTAATTAGCTCTTCTATTACCTAAATTCCCTGTTGGGTACAAGTTCACATTATCCAGAAATCTCAGCAACCCATTGTCACCCACTTTTCCCAGATGTTTTATTAAATGCATGTATTTTAGACATTAATGTGTTTTTTAATAATCTCAAATTAGCTGGCAGAAAAAAGACAACATCCATGTAATATTGCCACTTGACAATTCAGTCTCTGAAATAAATAAACAGAAAAGATATAGACAATCAGTCGTAATAGTATCATATCTGTAGAGGTGAGCATGGCTGTGAATAAAGTGACTTTCTCTATATAATAGTCACATTCTAAATTTGGTACTGTGAGTGGGAGAAAGCTACTGATGACTCTTACCATTCCTGAAAATACAGGGTTATATAATGCATGCACACATGCACTTGTGTCACTGAAGCCTATTTGTTGAGGATTTATCATATCTCCGAAAAAAAACCCGCCCTGCAGTGATTGCAAATGCTAGTACATCTTGAAAGGCAAGGCAAGGGAAGGAAAGGAAGGGTGAGAGGCAGGAGATAATGTAAGGGTGAATGTCTCCATTCTTCAGCTTTACTTTCTGGTTTTGGCATATAGAGTTATGTTCTTCAACTCCAATATATGCCGAACTGCCCACTTTAGACTCCCAAAACACTCCCCTGAAAAATACAAATTACTCTGCACAAACACTCTATAAATTTGGAAAAGGCAAATGGGGGAGAAGGGGACAAAGAAAAAAAGACAAGAAAGAAATAAAGCTCTGAGAGGTTTTTGAGGCAGCATTTTCTCTTAAGATCTCTAAAGTTTAAAGCCACCTTGTGAACAGCAGTAGCTGTAAGAGACAGTTCCCTCTGTGCGACAAATACCTAAAGGCTGCAGGGATTTATACCTCTTTTTTGGCCTTTCTGTTTTGGCCCTGCATTAGAGATAATTGTCTATTTTCCCCATAGCAATCAGGAAGAAATGGAAGATTAAGGACAAGCTACTTGCCTAAGGCAAAGCACCTTCTACTTTTTAGATTGCTTGACTTGCTTGTTCAGGCAAGTGACTCATGGTGTTTTAGAAGGACCTCGAGGTAAAATGGGCTACCACATTGATCTGTCAGTAACATCCAATTTGCCTCCACCTCCTCCTCTTCCTACGGAACATGTAGACACTGCATTGCCCTGTTTTGAGTGAGCGTGCGTCTCAACAGCCGATGGTTTTGAATGCCCAGAAACATAAAAAACATATAGCTCCTGAAGGTAATCAATTCCTGCATAGGGTAAGATGTATGCTCTGTCATGTTAGTCATTATTTCATCTGAGCCTGATAATGTTCTCAGGTTGGTATGTTACTTCTTGCCTAGCTTTTAACCAGGAAAGTATTTAAGAATGCACTATTAATACCAGTGAGGCATTTGGTGAACTAATTAATCATCCAAATTCTCATTTATTGGCTTAATTAATGGCCTCTATCTGAACACTTGTAATACAGTCCAAATGTTACAAATTTAGGTGTGCTGATGTAGTAAAACGCAATGATGAAGATCAGTCTATTTATAGTTGCCCTCACCACCATGGTATCTGGGCATGGAGCAGTCCAACACATGTCTGTAGTCACCAGGAGAGCGGCATTAATCTTTTTTCTCCTCTCCTGTCGTAGTACTGGCAGTGCTGTTGGCAACGGTTGACAACTGGCAACAGCAAGGTTGCTGGGGGAGTGAGAGATAGCATCTAACGAAGGACACACGGGTCCATCACTATGGCAGTGGCAGGTCAGGACAGTATTTGTAACTTTGACAAGGCCTCTGTGTCAGATGCATCCCTGCTGCTCCACGTAGCTCTGTTGCAGACACCTGGTCCTAGGAGGTGGCTCCTTTCATGAATCTGTGTCTTGAATGATGCAAAACCAATGGCCTCTACCTATTATATGGACAGAAGGCCACATCCACCCTCAATTTGAGATATTTATCCTCCTGAAGCCATTGTGAGGCCAGAAATTGCTATTAGTCTACCACACATGAAAGCTAAGCAACTTACTAAAGGTGACCTAAGTTGCTCTAGCAGACTAGGAACTCTAGCCAAAGGCTCTATCTGTACTGCCAAAGGGCACAAAGACCCAGGGAGGTCAACAGAGCAGAGTGCCCTGAGTTTACTCTACGTAAAGCTTAGTACCCTCTAAAGTGCCTTGAGAACATACATAACATATAGCTCTAGGCTTGGGTCTTTGAGCCATACACATTACACAAATGTCATTATAATTAAGTACGTGATAGGAAGAGGGAAGTTCAAAGCTCTTCAGGTAAGGCACAATTTTTATCTAAGTATTAAGACTAGCATTTCTGTATGAAAAAAACTAACCTGTTCTCTGCCCTGCAAATGGCATAAGGACACGCAGGAGTGCCTTGTAGGGATGGCAGCGAGAGCCAGGCATGGTGAAGCAGTACCCATACTTTCTGTTGGGAACCGTTCCTGGAACAAATTTTCTCCCGGATCAGACTTTGACTTGTCTCAGAGGGAACAATCTCATTCGCTCCAAAGCAGACTCAGAACAAAACAACAGGCACAAAAATAGAATGACTGTAAATCATGGAATTTTGCATGTAGACACATGTACAATGATAAGTATATTGACAAACATTGTTAGTAAAAGGAGAAGCAAAGTATTTTTGTCTGATTTAGGAATACAATAAAACTGTTAAAGTCACTAGAAGTAATCAAGATTAACAACTGAGTTCAGAAATAGAGATAGGATATAGAACTGCATTTTCAACTTGATCTGATGCATGTATCGAAAATTTGACTATTATTTCCTTGCATTGAAGTCATGAAAACAGCCATCAACAGCCTTGAAACTCTGCTGAGGTAAACATTTACAGGGGCCAGATCTGATTACGAATGTTTAAAGTATAATCTAATATATTCTGCTGCGACAATAGGAAATTGTCCTCAGGACCATAGGACTGTTTAAAGGCAACTGGACTAAAACCTTCTGAAATGCATAGTGTCAGTACTGGGCTTTTGGCACCAACTTTATCTCTCTCAAATATACTCCTATCAAAGTGCATCTCTTGTCAATGTGGAGAAGACTGGAAGTAGCTTGACTGCTCATTGAGGTTGAATCAGAGAAGTAGTAGTCTTGATTATTCTTTCTAAGCAGAATTTTATCCCTTGAAATAAGCCAAACTAAGCTGGGATGACACTGGGATAATAGAGGAGTAAACCAGGTCCAAGGTCCAAAAAAGGATAGAAAAGATTTTCATAATTTGTAATAGTCACATCTCAGATGAAAAATTTATCAACAAAATCATATCAGGTAGTATTTAAGTGTACCTAAAATGATGAAGTATATATTCCATTGGAAAGCTGAAAACATCAACCCAGTGAGAGCTGCGGTGCTAAAATCACAGAATTATAGAATCCCATTACAGAATGGATATGGGCCATGGCAGTAGATTTGTCTAAGATTCCCGTGTCATAGAAGAATACAATTGTGTCACCTGTTACACCTCACTGGTATCTGATACCTCTTCTAAACATCCATAGCCTGCAAGGAAACAGCTAGCAGTATTTGACTTCAACTGCTTTCCACATCTGCTCAGCTTCCATTTGGCCCATCAGCTTTTCTTTCATTGCAGAACTCATTAGCTGACTTATTATCCTATTGTTATAAGTCTTCTGCCAGGAAAAAAGTAATTCCAGTTAGGACTGTTTGGAAATTGACTATTTGAAGAGAAGATTATGGAAAGGAAGAAATAGTTTTTTTGAAAAAGAAATATTTAGTAGAAGTAATAAATTAAATTTGTCTTCACCAACAAGTCTACAAAGAATTCACATTTCTCAAATAGTTCAAAGGAACTGTAAAAAAGCTAAAATACAAGGAAAGTATTTTCCTTCAAATGTCCAAATATCTAGGAAAAATTCTATCTGCTTGGTGCTTTTTCTCTCTGGCCTCTGAACATTCAGTCCTTTAAATATTAATAATCAATGATTTGCTTCAGTTTGCTCTCTATTCTTTAATCTTTACTTATTAATTAACGAAATGTTCAAGGTGCTTCGACACTATAGACAAAAAAAGAATATTGGACTGGGTCTGAAGGTTTCATAGCTAAATGAAGTCAGATTGTTGAAAGTACTCCAGAGAACTTGTTTGTTGAAACGTCTACATATAAAACCTTAGTTGCGTTAATGACTCAATGGTGTAACTAAATGGTATACATGAAGGAGAAGTGATAATCAGGCTTATTTTGACTACTGTAAAGTGTTGGCACCTAATTGAAGATGGTGCTCAAGAAGCTCTTTGTAGAAATTCAGGAAGCTCTATGGTATGTGTGTATGTCTGCATGTGTGTGTGTCTGTGTGAATTACCATGTCCTGAAGTATGGACTGGTACCATTTCATCAGCTAGAGATACACCCAGACAACCAGATCAGATTAGAGTTTTGACTTACATCATTTCAAAACAGCTTTGTTTAAATGAAGCTTAATAGTTAAAGTAAAATGAACAACGGTGTGTCTGGTTTAGAGGTCAGTGTTGAATCTGGTAAGTAGAAGTCTGATTAGGGGAAAGGCTGTATCTATGTTTATGGAATATTCAAGATAATTGTTATACTTCCAAGTAAACAGAAGCTTAGCAATACTTCTAGAATTCATGTGGAAAATTCAGGTGAAGGTATCTCAGAACGCAACATACATAAGCAGAGTTTTATAAACATATATATATATATTTAATGGAGAATTTTTAATCTTTTACATGATTAGAAGATCATATGTTGTATTTATTTATTTTTCTGTTAAAAACAAAAATTATTGTCAGCAGAATTAATTCCAGTGAAATATACTGGTATTTTCATTCTCAAGATCTATAGCTTGCCATTTTATTCCAGACAAGAAGTGAAATATAGTAATTCTATCTGTATCATAACACACTTTCAGCACTCAGTTATACTGGGTACAACATCCTGAAATACAGAGAAGCCACAGAATACAGAAGTGGACTGTGATGTAGGATAATTCTGGTACAATTTGGAAATAAATCCTAAGGCAAATTTGATTTGTGTTTCTCTTAGGGATATTTGCTGGGTTATCAAAATCCCTACATTTTTTTTGTTTTGAATGTCTCAGAATAATAAATTATTTTACCGTGGCCTTAAAAATATGATTAATTAAAAAATGCAGCTGGTTTTAGCAAAAATTCTTAAAGCAGTTTGAAAATATTTTGATGTGTCTTATACCACCAGGTAGTGGCTGATGACAGGACATCCTCTGGAAAGTAGTGGGAATTTTGTTGTGGTTGAAAGAGCTCAAGACAAGTTTCGAAATATTTTGTCCAAACATCTATATAATTTCTAAAAATATCACGACAATTATCCTTTTACTACATTACCCTTTAATTAATGAACCATCTGCAAATAAAAGATATGTCAAAGATCTAAAACTTTTAATATTTTTAAAGTATTCTAAATTTCTTCCTTTCATAAACATTTCTCTGAGAGTGTAGGGACTCTGAAAATATACCAAATCCTATTTCAGTTCTAAAATTATATGGAGAAATTTCATTTTTTAAATTTGGCACAGTAATATTCTAGAGTATTTTCTGATTAAAATTAAACTTTTGGTGAAAACTAGAAGTCTTCTAAGCCCAAATGAAGTTGCTGGCATATACATGTGTTGACTGAATCATGTATGATGCTGAGAAATAGTATAGCCCTTTCTATTCACTACTATGTGAACTTTTTGCTATCCTGTAAGAATTCTTAAGAATATTAATTAATAATTGTATTAATAATTAATAGTATTAGTTAATAATTTTAATTAATATTAAAATACCCTGTCTTTGTACTTGCTATGAGTTTGTATCTTTAAGATGTAACATTCCTGGACAAGTTTTGCTATGGAAAATGAGCTGCAATCTTGTGTCATGAGTCCTTTAAAGAGAAAGCAAGCAGACAGGAGTTCTACTGGGACCTTATACTAAAAATAAGTAACAATTTGTTCCAATATGAACCAATTTATGCTGAAAAAAGCAACACATTTTCTTTAATTGTCAGCTCCTCTTTTTGCATAAAATCTGATTTAAAGTTAGAATTGTTTCTTGACAATGACTTGGGGCATTTCTAGCCCCTGTAGAAACTGAATGTGAATCACCGAAGCATTGATGCTACTCAATATGTTCTAGATGAGACAATCATTTAAAATCTGAATTTCTCTTGAATTAACTGTTTGAAGTTTGAGATTCATTATTTAATATAATGGAAACTATTTATTAATGTCTTGATTTTGCTGAGAAAAATACAGGTAAATATTTGTTCTTCTTTTTAGGTTTCCTCTCTGATGTAGGTTTTTGAGACAAATTTGACAATAACAGACACAGATAAAATACCTGATAAATTCAATGTAGTGTGTTGAAGCACTGTACTATGTTTTATTGATATGTTGGTCTGATAAATTCAGGAATGCAAGCATACTTAATCTGTTCAATTACTACACTTGTTTTATCCTACTTAGCATACTTTAAAAATAGTGCAAACGGTCAATAAAACCTAGGGGAATTTATCTGACATCATCACAAACGCAGTGGTGCTGTGACTTAATAGAATGAATTCAAGATGCAATCACACAAACTTTAAGCTGCTAGATATTCAAATTTACTCATATACCTAAAGCTTCTGAAAAATCTTTTTTATATGTTTTTGAGTTTTTTTAAATGCCAGAATAGCTTAAGAATCTGATTTGCAGTACTTTGTTTGGGCAAAGTTCCTAGCATCTTGTATGATGATATTAATAGGTCTATGGCAGAAACTTTAATTAAATGATTATACTTACAAGCAGTAGAATAGACAGCTGTCAAAAAAATGTCATCTCAAGTGAGAAACCATAAAGAATACTGGACAGATACACATGAATTTGTAAGTAATTGAATTTAGCAACTATTCACTTATATTTCCATAATTAAATTCTTGCATCTGTCAAGGAAAAGAAATATGTTTCATCCGATTCAAGTATTTTTCACAGCACAAAGTTGGTCATTCTCTGGATGAAATTGAAAGTAAGTGGAAAAGCAGAATGCAATTTAAGGATTCAGTGAATAAAAAGAATAACTTAAATGTGGGTGTGGTTTTTTGTTGTTGTTGAAAAATACCAATATAGCCGTGTTTAAATGTCCTGCAGAAATGTGTTAACTTAATTATACCCTTTTTACTTTTCTGTCACCAGTCCTTGATTTTTACGCCCATTACATTAACTCCTGTTAGGCTTTGGAGTAGATAGATCAGCCCAAAAACCTCTGCAATTTTTGTCAGTGTTGATAAAAATATAATTTTATTATTTTTCTTTTCATAATATGATTTCAGAACTTGCACTAGACACAAAATGCAAAGGTTTCACTCCAAAGAAGAAAAATTCAATTTCAATTTCAGTATTTTCTGTGGAGTGGATTTTAATTAGTCCAAGTTGCATTCAGTCTGTGGCCTCTGTAGTACTCCCAGATTCCCCAGAAGCCTTTCTGTAAGCCATGCAGAGAACTGTCTGCAAACCAGCTCAGTACCAGCACCAGCTCTCACTGATCCTCCCGAGCTTCTTGGAAAGCCATCTTAATGTCATTGCATGCAATATTTAACAGTTGTATGGCCCCCAGAGGATTATTCACATTCTGCAAAGCATCTTTACATTTAGTAACACATAGAAGATACAGGGGAAAATCAACAAACTCACTACAAACACTCCTCATCAGGTCTGTGCTCATGTCCCGCAAGTCGTATGTAGAGCGGATAGACTTCTCAGTCCTGCTGCCTATCATCTGCATCAAAGTACCTCAAACAATCTTCCTATTCCCTCTTTCAGCTGGGCTCACTTAGGAATAATATTTTTTTTCCTGTTTCCATCCATTAGATGACGCTTTTATTAACCCTAGTTCGACTGAAATGGCAAGAGCCAGATGCTCCAGTCCTCAAGTAGGAGGGCCATCAAACTTGATGACTTTCTGACTTCTATCTCATATGTGATCAGATATGCAAGTATGAAACATCTCTCTTGTTTGCAGAGGCTTTGAATTAGAATGATAGTTACGGATATCAAAATGCAGGCCAGCAAAACACGAGGCTGAAACACAACTGGTCTTGGTTTTAATCAGATGAGTGAATGACATATAGCATTGCAAAAATATGATTTATTAATATATATTTTAAAGAGAAACAGACAATTCTGAAAATAATCAAGGTTCTTCTCTTCGCAGAAAACTCATTTGATATTCTTGACAGTATTAAAAATGTCCCAAAATTACATTGAAGTGTTTACTGACATACAAACTCCTAGTAGTTTTTTTATTCTATCAAATTATTTTGCTCCCTTTCTGTTTTTCATATTGCAGAACAAAACCATTAGAATGCATAATTTACTTCAAATGAACTACCTGAGCTAATCTGCAGTATATACCTTTCATCACTCAGTAAAATCTTACAGTATTAGATCTCAAATATTCTAATCTTTTATTTTGTACACCGAAAAATGTCAAGAATATGCGCATTATCATGATATTTCAACACATTTCTTTAAAAGAGCAAAAGAAACATTTTCCTTAGGAAACAGTTTTATTTTCAACAGAAGAAGAAGTACAAGTTTTATGATATAAAAATTGGAAAAAAAAACCCCATATTACACATGAAACTGCACCCATTCTGCAACCGGGCAATCAGAATATCCATAAAATAAATGCATTTCTCCAGCTGAAATGAAAATATGATCTATAATTTTATATGCACACTATAAGAATATAACACTGTAATGGCTATTGATGTGTGTCTCTCCCACTGACACATTTGAACTAAAAGCTGGCACAATAAGTAGGATTACTAGACTGGGGGATTCGAATGGGAGCAGAGAGCAATAAATCAACTTACAGAAATCCTAATTTAGCAATCAGAAAAAAGGTCAGTGTTTAACCAAATGATTCATTTTTAAAAAACAAATTTCTTTTTATGATGTTGAGTAAGACCAATGAATTACCTCACAATCTGTTAGACAGTGTATGTAAGTCAGTGACATTTCCATACTAGATGTGTGTCACCTTGGAGGTGAGCAGAATGAAGATAGTTTATCTATGGCAAGGTGTGAATTGTTTGATTTAGTTTTGAAGTCAAAGCCAAAGGCAATGCTGCCTTCCAGCCCAGCTCTGGATTCACAGACTACTGAAAACAGTGCAAGTTCCAGGGTTTTCCAGGCAGGTCCCATCCAGGTACAGGAATAGATGCAGATATGGTAGGGAACGAGCTGTGAGGTAATGAAGAAATGTGTAATGAAAATGTTAATCACCTGAAATGAAAAAGAAGAAGCAGACAACTTTTGGAGATGTTGAAACCAAAAGGGTCTTTGGCTGCACAGAAACAGAAAGCAATACAGAGACACAACGGGGACTTACTCCTGCGTCCATGTGCCGAAACTTCACCTCCACTGAAATTGCAGAGAGTAGTGGGTTTAACTTTAGGCCAGTAATGAGTTTATTCATGAGACCAGAGACACGTATACTTGATTTGCTACAGATTCCAAGCAGATCTTCATGCGTGTGATTTGAACTAAAATCTATAGGGAGCCCAATGCAGTTACTCAGTCAAAACGGTGTTTGCACTGTTGAATCAGTTTACATGGAAAAGGAAGTGACCTCTTTGGAAGGAATTTACGTGCAAAGCTAGAGAAAAGTTGTTTCTCACCTCTTCTTCTTGTCTGTGGACAACGCGGTTTCACACAAATAAAGATCAAAGCAACTCATAAACTTTTCCTTTCTTGCTCCTCACTCCAGTAGAAAGTGTTATTGGCATGTTCATAAGGATTCCCTAATTTAATAACACACAATAACTTTTCATAGAAAGTGTGAGAATGTCAAATATTTGTCAGGCCCAGACAGTTTTAGGTAATTAAAGCTTTTACTGTGTGTTGCTTCTGAAGGTCAGTGGTTCCTTCGTATTGCAAAGTAGCTGCACAGAGGAAGACACCAGCAACAGGAACAGCATACACACACGGTGTTCAAAATTAGAACAGGAAGGAAAATTCAAAGGAGTTGTTGGGAATTTCCTCGTATGTTGGAATTTGCTGCTTTTTGAGTTAGGTATATGACGGGAAAACTATCTCTCTGGTATCTTAGGAGAATTTTTTTCACTGAATGTAAACAATACATATTGACTTCAGTGAGGCATCTTGTGGAACAAGGTACTTTCACAAAGCATGCAATGGTTTCAGTTGCACAGGTTCATTTTTATTTGCGTCCTGGAATATGTAAAACTATATTTTAGTTACTGGAACTAAAATTTAGTTTCCAAACTCCTTCTCTCCACTTGTGCTAGATACACACATTCATGACTAAAATTCAATTAGTGACTGTAGATTTTTTTGAATGTCAAAGAAACTGAGAGTCATTAAGTTTGGAAAAGACCCTTAAGATCATTGAATTGAACTGTCCAATCTGTTTATGATGTGATACAATCTAGGGTAAGTTATATTATTCTTGTGCTATCCTAGGTCTGTCAGGAAATGTTGCTAGACAGTAGTGTTGTTTGTTTTTATCTTTTCTTTAATTTTATTTCCTAACTTCACCTTAATTATATTGGCACAATAATTTTCCAACTGCCTTTGTCATATAATTGTATAGACTCTTAAGATGGAATTTGCTCCTGAATTTAGCTATCAGCAACATAGATTTTGACATCTGGCCAGGTCAAACTACATGCTCATTAGTCAATGGATAGATACTCTTAGGGTAAAGTTCTGAAGTCCTATTTTAGAACTGAAGATGTTATGAGGTGGTACTGCAAGTTCAAAAAATTTTCTTCCTAGAGGGCACAAAGATGGTAAGTTCAGAAATATACTTTTCATCAAAGGAATCTTAGGATAAAATTTTGATTAGTACCTATGCTATTCAAGATTGTTAACTTGAAATTACGTTAAGTCCTCTGGAAATCTTTGAAATTTTCCTCTGCACACACTGAAGCTGCACTGACTTCTGAGTGGTCCATATGTCTAAGTCCATAGCAAACTTTAAAGTCTAAGTGTTTTATTTAAGATACCTGGTGTTTTTTTGGGTGAACTTATCAGGCAACTGGGAATCTATTTGTTGTGAGAGGTGGATATTGTGTATTTTTTGTGAATTCTAAGTTATGGTATCATGCAGCTTCCTCACTGTCTTTTGAATATTGGAGATTCTCATCAGCTCCAGTGCAAGTTGCTGAGTAATAGAATATTCAAATTATGCAGAAAGAGCAGCAGAAGACACTATTACACTTAAACAATGAAGTTCACAAAAATATTCCTTTATATCAACATATTTTTAGAGTTCACTTCAAAAGAAATTGTCATTTTCAGCTTGTGTTACATCATGCTGGTGAAGAAAGTTAGCAAGGGCAAGGTATTATCATGTATTTTATTAGATGCAATCAAGTGTACAAGCAGAAGGGACATCCTGATGAGACGTCAGAAGTCTTGAGAAATTACTGTCATTGCGCATGAAACTGAGGTCATGCCTAGAGAGAGGCTTGGATTAATGATCTGTCACTTTCTGTAAACACACATTTCAAACACCATGAGCCATCTATGACTGCATGACAATTACTTTAAATAGAGAATGCATTTAATGTTTATAAAGGTGTTATAGGTGTAAATATCAATGGTTTAAAAAAATCTGCTTGTGAAATACAGACCTTTTTACTAAGAGTATATTAAACTGTTAAATTGCTAACTATTACTTATCCCTCCAAAGTACATACCAGTAGCTACTAGGAACAGAATCACAGGACCTATTAAAAACATATTTCTTCATGAATGTTTTGTTCATTAAGTCATCAAAAGCCAAAGTTGTCGTGCTTACCCTTCAACTCTTTGCAACAGCTAACGCAGTCAGAGGGAATTTGTTCACTGGCTTCAGGGGGCAACCAGTTGAGCTTCCTGCCCTTCTTAAAATGTGCAGGATCTTCTAGGTAAAAAATCCTTGAATTGCTCTCTGATTACATTAAATTCTCTGCTCTGCTGAAATAATCTCTAGTTGTAGCGTTGATGTACACTAATTCAGCAGAACTTCTAAGCAAAATTTATCTTATGTATGAATGCTGGTTGACAAAACTGCCTCCAAAGTTTTAATCAGCCAGTGTAATCTGTTTTGGCATCTCTGAAAATTGACTCAACCTCCAGGAGCCTGTTTCCTTTTCTGCAACGGCAGAACAATAAAAAGTAACTTTCTGGCAAGGGTTGTTGGTCATAGAAGGGGCTGTGTTTGACTACAGAAGGGATTTTCTGAAATCATAAACAACACAGAAGCCTACTCATTAACATGGAAAAACAAGTGATTTTATCTGAGTTCCCCTAAGAATCATATCTTTTACAAGGTGATTTTTCCAGTCTCAGAAATAAAGAGAATTTTACTGTTTAGGAAGGGTTAGGAAGAAATTCAGAATAAATTCCAAGAAGAAAACAATTAATAATTCAACGCTATTTTGGCTTAGAAGCCCCAGTGCCTTGGATGTTTATAGTCATGGCATTAGTCTTGTCGACGGGGTAAGTAAAATATCCAATCTAGCCTTTAGCCTGTTCTTTCCATCCTTCTTTTCATTGCTCATTTGCTCAGACATTCTTGTTTAACAGGCCTACTCCCTATGTCAGCCTATGTTGCAGCTGGTTAGGGTGAACATTACAAGGTTCCTTTAAAGATATCTGCCTTTGGTCTAAACCATCTCCATTCTAGCAGCTGTAACAGTGCTGTTCACACAGTACTTATGACAGATTAGATCACTTGACGCCAGGAAGGCTGATTTAAATTTGGGATAGGTGGCTGCAAAGAGCTCTGCTGTTATAATTCCTAACCCAAGACGTATTAAGGTCATTATTCTTGTCATTACACAAGAAAGACAATAGTGTTTTAATCTTCTTACCCAAATACCCTAAATAGTTTAAATGACCAAGAGTCAGAATCCCATCTGTACTAACTTTTGTGTGGTGCCAAGTGGTGCCACTTTCTGGTAAGAACTATTTCTGTCACGCCTGTTTAGTCAGCAATATTTGGCATCCTAGGACGTGCAATTCAGTTTGGAAGGTCAGTTCTGAAACTCAGTTCATAAAGAATCATAGCAGTCAGATTCCTAAATCATACCACTAAAGAAATGCCAAGGTTCAAATATTTCTCCTTTTTAAATTTTCAGAGAAAAAAAAAAGAAGAATTAGATAAAGTTATGACACAACATGGAGAGGAGAATAATAAGAGTAAATCTTGTGGAAATCCAGTTTTGCCTTTTCTCCTTCTTTCTGTGTAGTAGACAGTTAATATTTTCATGTATGCACCTCAAATGTAGCAGTTGTTATTGCACACATTTTTAACTGTAGCAAAGAAAAAGCCCATATTCTCCATCAGAAAGACTATTAGATTGTTATAGATAATAAAATGAGTAGCTTGACTTACTGCAACAAGTGAATAGTCTGCATATACAGTTTTCAGCATGCCAGTCACTCTACATTTACAAAAGTCAGACTTGCTTGTTGGTTTGCAGCAATGTTCTCTGCTGCACTGAAATGTGCTCAGAATAAACTGTAGCAGAACAAAATCTTAAATTTCTGGTTTTCCTCTCTCAAAAATACATATGAAGTGAAGTTGTTTGGGATTTTGCTGATTAATATGCTCATTCCTTTCTATTCCTTTTTTCAGACTAATGCAATTTTCAACCCATCTCTGGAATCTTCTTTTCTGAATAAAGGACAACATAATTCTAGAGACTTGGTTGTCAGTAGGATTTTTGAGTGCTCATGTTTACCCTAAGAAAGGCATAAAGTTGCTACTTTGGTGGACATTAAAAGACAATTTTCATACACAGACCAGTAGGGACCAAAGCATTCTAAACCCCAGATATAGTAAGCTGATTTATTGGAGGTATACTATATTTATGTTCCTCAGTCAAGTTAGAAGAAGTACTGGCGCAAAGCAGTTTACAGTTATTCTACACCTTGATTTCAACATGTCACCCTCAGATTAAGATCAAGAGACACAGAAAAAGAAAAAACTTCCCACCCAGTTGTCAAGACCATAAAAGAAGTAACATACATTCTGGTGAATTTAAAAAACACTGTTTGAAAACAGAAAAACCCACACTATTTTTTATGTGAACAGTTAGCTGAACGTTTTACTTAAATTTTTCCAGCTGTGGATATTTTTGCATCAACTCATAGACATACTGGAATAAAGAACCAAGATCATGCCTCAAAAGAATGTTACTTTTGAATATGACACAGTTCTCCTAAAATCCTGCCCTAGGAGCAGGTTGATTCTTTGCCAAAGATCTGACCCACGTTAAAAGCAAAGGAGCCCTGAGTTAGCACCTCTTCCAGGAGCTTAAGCCTTCCTTTGGCAGCCTGTCTGCAGCCAAATGGAGGTCTGGGCTTTTTCTCGCCCAAGATACTAAACATAAACACTCCAGGCATGGTCCTAGCCATTACCAAGGACCACAGATTTTAAGCCTTAAACCTGGGCTGAGCCTTTGCCAAGGATCCAATCTAAAATGTTCTCAAGAGAAATTCTTTTGCAAGCTAAGCCTTCCTTTGACAGATCTTCTACAGTCCCACTCCAGATGGACCTCAGGTATTTGTATCTTTCCTAACCTCACCCTAACCCTAACACTAAACTTAAACCTAGACATTCTGAGCCTCAGCCAAGGACCCCAAGCCCTGGTCCAGATTAAACAGTTATCAGAGAAAGTACTTTGTGCAACCTACCCTCCTTTGGTAGACTCTATGTCTCCACTCCGAATGGTATGCTAGGCTTTGACTCTCTCCAATTCCAAATTCTGACTGTAAGACTAATCCTAAACTTAAGTCTTTATAAGGGCTGAAAACAAGAAATACAGTCCCAGGCAGGCCTACCCTAGATGAAAAATTAACCATGGGATAATTTTTTTTGTAACCTATCCCTTACTTTGGCATCCCCTTTGCAGCCCCCAACCCTAACCTGAAGACTACGAATAATTTTCCTGGACTAAGTCTCAGCAAAGTGCAAGGCCATGTTTTAAGACCAAAGATAAATCTTTGCATTTCTGTCATGTGCATACATATACTTAAACATGTACATGAATATCTGCATGTATTTCTATTTAAGTTGTATGTGATCTATGTATGCACATGCATACATGTATGTGCTTACATACATACATATGTAAGCTAAAATGCTCAGTAATTCCAAGAGTACAAGACTGAGTTCCACAAGTGTGTAACACTACATGAAGTGGTTTTCCCCAGTATAACATTTTATGTTCTGTCTTTAACACCGTTGATGACCCCTGGGAATCCCAGAGCCCTGTGTTGGAAGGCCGTGGCTTGGGGAATGATAAACTCCCAGCCAACTCTGAACTCATTCAAGACTTGCTGCTCCAGCTGAATGCACATAAGTCTATGGGGCTCAATGGATTCATCCCAGGGTAGTGAAAGAGCTGGCTGATGTTATAGAGGGACCTTTCTCCATTGTTTTTCAACAGTCTTGGGAGTCTGGAGAGGTCTTTGTCAACTGGAAGCTGGCAAATGTTGTCCCAGTTTTCAAGAAGGCTGAGAGGGAAGGCCTTGGTAATTACAGGCCTGTCAGTCTTACTTAAGTGCCTGCTAAAATTCTGGAGAAGGTTATTCTTCAAGTTACCGAAAAACACTTGAGAGCCAGTGTAGTCATTGGTCATAGTCAACATGGGTTCATGAGGAGAAAGTTCTGTTTAACCAACTTAAATCCCTTTTACAACAAGGTCACCCATCTAGTAGACCAAGGGAAACCAGTAGATGTGGGGGTTTTTTTATTTTAGAAAAGCTTTTGGTATTGTATCTGACAGTACCCTTCTGGAAAAAATGTCCAGCACACAGCAAGAAGTCCATAACACATTGGCTGAACAAGTGGCTGATGGATTGGGCTCAAAGCGTTACAGTAAATGGGGTTACATTACGCTGGCGGCCAGTCACCAGTGGGGTTCTCCAGTGCTCAATTTTAGGGCCATTTCTCTTCAATGTTTTTATAAATGGGCTGGATGTAGGACTTGAATGTACATTAAGTTTGCTGATGATACTAAATTAGGAGGAGCTGTGGACTCCCTCCAAGGTAGAGAGGCCTTACAGAGAGATCTGGATACACTAGAGAGCTGGGCAATTACCAACCATATGATATCTAACAAAAGAAAGTGCTGGATTCTCCACCTGGGATGGAGTAGTCCTGGTTATAAGTACAAACTGGGTGACGGGAGGCTGAAGAGCA
>Ga0181612_139755_pt1 | contig 25346 bp, 13 predicted proteins | sample HoacroProtozoa21_FD_119630 | JGI IMG/M metagenome (GOLD analysis project Ga0181612, IMG submission 119630) | Hoatzin crop microbial communities from Cojedes, Venezuel. Combined Assembly of Gp0051906, Gp0051904, Gp0051908
CCAGAAAAGTAGTCTATCACCCCAAAACAGTGTTTGGAAGTAAACTTCACTGAAGAAAGGCAGTTTACAATCTGTAGACCGTTTCTAAAGAATTCACATTATGGTCCATTTATATAACGGCCTCACTCACGCGCTTAGCTCAAACTTCAGCAGACATCTTTCCTACCCACGTTTCTGTAAGTCCAAAATTTTCTCTGCCCAGTGTCAGTTATCACAGCTGCTATTTTTGTTCTTTGAGCAAAGAATTTTCAAAATGAAGACAGTTGGTTGAAAGATATCTACAAAAGCAAATACAATCCAGACGGCTGCTGTAAATGTGTACTGAAGAAAACAGAGCTCCTTTCATTTGTGCTACGTAAGGACCTAGCATTTTGTATTCTGGCAAGACATCAGAAAAATTCCTTCCTGTGAGTCATCTACAACCTGCAAGAGAAATGTCTCAGAAACCTGTGCCTTCTTCCAAATTTTCACGTCTCACAGAAATAAAACTTCCAGTAAAAGAAAAGTTATATCTTGAGCAGTAATGCATATTCAAAGTAAATAAATCTCTGGAAATTGCTTTAGAAAAGTAGAACTAACCCAACAGCTACTCTATAATTTGTGGCAAGAGGTAACCTTTTATTTAGGATTATGGACTTAGACCTACTGCCATTACTCACATGAATAACTTCTCCTTAAGTGAGTAGCACAACTGCATTTCAAGGGGTTTTCACTAAGTGAAAGCTGTTGGGCTGAAACCTAACTGTAAGAAGAATGTTCTTTTAAATTAAAAAGTGTTTGTGCAGGGCAAGAATGACCAATAAATTCCAGTTAAAGTCAATTCTGATAAAATGTAGAATGTCTGCTATAATGAAGACTTCAGGGAAATACTTCACAGGATGGTTCAACTCTTAGGTATATTTCCTGATAACTAGACACTCTATACCAAGATTTGTCTGAGGCAAAATGTGGTTTTTCTAATCTTTCCAGAAGCCCTTTGCCAAAATGGGTGAGAAACTTAAATTCAGGCAGGTTTGCCAGACATCCAAGCAAATTATCCTGAGCTTGATCATGCAGATTTTCCTGGACTCCAACCAAATATATATTCTTGAAAAAAGGTTGTGTATTAAATCAGGTTTCAGCCTTGGCTACACATTTCATAGGAGTTTGGAAAGGTAAAAACAGGGGAACATTATGTGCATGCCACCATCTAATAGTTCAATTTCATAACTTCTCCAATTTGCTGAAGGTTTCAGGGTTATTTTACTCTTCTAGAAAACTTGTTTTAAAGGAATTTCACCCTATAGAAGCTTTTAACTGATTTTTGTATTCCTTGGGTTAGATTCGTGCGTGGTGTCTGACCTAGGATGAGGCGAATGAGTCCTTGCTAGAAGTTTGCTCACCCTACAGCATATAACAAATACCCCATAGCACGAGAGTGGTCTGAAGGGAAAATACTCCTCCTCTCCATGGGTGAAGACCTTCAAAACCTGTTGTCTGTGCTGGGAAATCGGGATGTTTCTCCTTTGCAAACACCGCAGTGCAGCCTTTTGCTTTTGCAGTTTTGTTTTCCGCAGTTTCTTTCCCCTCTGCAGATGGCTGAGGTTGCAGATGGACGCGGGAGAGTCAGCCCGAGCAGGGCAGCTGTTGCTTCACATCACTCTTGCTATGATCCCACACGTTTGTCATTTTTATGTCAATGCCTCTTCGGTTTGTTTGGTTTGAGGTTTTTAAACACTTTGTTCATTGGAAAAACAAGGAGGAAGGGAGGGCTGGCCAGCTGGCAAATGAGGCTGAGTTTGAGAGAGAGAGAGGAAAGAATCAGCGCGATCACATCTCTACTGACTTTTAATACAGGGTTGGAGATTATGTGGTTATGTGCTGAAGTAGTTAGCAATAAATCCGAGCAGGGCAAAGTATGAAATGCAAAATTTGAGATAGCATTTTACATTTGTACTCCTTTTCATCTTACAAATTGTTCACCTATTCTCCAAGCACAGACTGAAGCAATCACTGAAACAATTACAGAGAACATGAAATCCATGAAATCCAGTCAATATCCTTATTTTGTAGAGGAGGAAGGTCACATATTTTTATAGAGGAGTTTTGGTGTTAGGAAGTTGTGTGGTTATAGTCTGGTTTGAGTTCAAAAACAAAGGGCAACCCTGCATAACTAATATCTCCATGGGAATTCTTATAATTTCTAAGTGCTAAAGAATAATTTAATGCAAATAGAGTGTACTTGACTAAAATAACTATATGTCTGAAAACTCGCTAAAATTGTTACACTTTATCTTGATTTTTCAGTTCCCCTGACAAGACACAGTTTGGCTGATACTGATAACCTGGAATTGATTCTGGACTTGTGCAAAACAAGTGGAAGTCAATGGGGAGACTTTGGTCTGTGGTGTGGGGGAATCAAAGTGCAACATAAACTGAAATTCAAAGTCTGAGTTTGAGACTTGTAGAGAGTACATAACACAAAGAAACCATCTCCTTCAATTAGTAAAGAATAATTGAAAATAACAAGCATATTTTCTGCTGTATTCTTCCAAGGCTGATTTAGACTACTTGCCCATTTATTAACCACCATGAGCAGCTGTGATATTTTTATTCTGTATGAAACTGACATTTCCTAGTGTCCTCCCCAATCCATGTCAATGGAGAAATTTTTAGGGTTCAAAATTAAAAGGCTAGATTACCCTTCTGTTTACTCTTGTGAAAAAAACAAAGCAGTTTGGACTGTATTACATCAGCTTCTTGCCTAGGCTTCCTACTTTCAGGGAATACTCAAAAAACAGGAGTCCTGATTTTTAAAGGCAGTTTCTCATTTGCATTCACAATTAACTACAGACACAAATATTCAGCTAGCTACATGCCTGCCTTTAACTATCAGGCACAATAAATAGATAGACAACCCCTGTTTTTCACTGCTCACATCTCATAGTGGCTTAAAAAAATGGTTCTCTGCAATAATAATTGTACACATTAGAATTAGGTTCTGCCTCCTTTTCATAGTCAATAACAGTTTTGGGTGGTTTTTTTGGTAATCAGTACCACTGATCTCAATGGGACCAGCTGCTAAAGAGAGGGCTAATACTGGTAAAGGAGTAAGCTTCAAGAAGGCAACCCTGTGTGAATAATAACCTAAGCACCCATTTAACTTTAAGCACTTCTTTATGGTCCTAGAAGTTAATAGCTTTACACATTTGGTCAAAGTTAAGCATATGCTTAATGCCTCCCTGAATTAGAAATTAGATCTTTTAACTTCAGGTTTGCTTACACTGTGCATTATTTTGTTGGTAGATTCATTTTAGGAAGACAGGAAAATAGCAGTCATTCAAAATGATGTCTTTTTGCAATTAAATGTTACCCATACAGTATATTTAGCAGATCAGCAATTAACATTGTTTTTCTTAATGTGTATTTGACTGTATAACAGCCATTAGATGGAACTAACCATTCAATTGTTTCAATTAGATTTTCTGTTTCTCTAATCCAAGCAAAACCACTCCAAGTTAAGAGCAAGAAATAACACATCTTATTATTGACCTTAGTTTTCTATTAATTATATGAATGTTTACTGTTCAGGCTTAGTTTTTTGTTTTATGTAACCTGACAATTCATCATAATTTCCTGATTTGACTTAAACTTGCTGAGTCTTGTGTAGCATGCATGTGGCACACCAGATCTTACACTCATACAAACTAGTCTATTAGAATGACTGTTGAAAAGCACTGGTTTACCTCCTATACATTTTTTACTTATCATTTGAACACCCTCACCTGCATTGTACTTACTGAAAATTAAGGAGATAAATGCCCTTTTCAACAATAACAGGCCATCTCTGTTGCTCATAGTGTTATTCAGAGCCAGTTATGACGGTCTTCACTATACATATCATTTCAAAAATCTTCTTCCCTATATATGTGGTAGGTTTTAGAGCCCAAATCCCACCACAAAGCCAGGTTTAGACTCATCAAATAAACCAGAAAATCATGTGTTGCTAGACAGAAAACGCAAGGCATCTCAAGTTGTACAAGGTCAGCTCTATTAGAAGGCTTCAATTATTCCAAACTTTCACCTGGGAATTGCTGTACATCTGTTTTCTGGTAGCACTAGATGTGCTGATGAGTTGGGACTGGTTTTTAGTGGCAAGATCCTGTTCAGGGATCTGACATTAATGGATCTGACATTAGTGGATCTTTACAGCACTGCTAGCACAAGGATGTATGTAAAATTGCATGCAGAAGCTATCAGTTGTCATAGGTAACGAGGTAGATTATTCATCCTTATTAATTTCAGTTAACTAGAGCAAAATGAGCAAGTAAGCCTCATAACCCTTCTACTGGTTTCAATGGGAGTTTCAATCAAGCACAGAACCCTTTAGTATCGGCAATGCTTTTAAGATCGTATGAAAGGTAGCTGTGGCAGTAGTGGATCCTCTTCTTAATACAGAGTGCTGTAATATGGAGACATCATTAAGGCTGGTTTCTGCTTTAAAACCTAGTAAATCAGAATTACGTCCACAAAATCAGTATTTATCCCCACAAGCATCTTTCAGTTCAAACCTAGATATTAGCAGGAAGTCAAACTTTACTTATCCTTAACTACAATATTTCCAAGTTTCTTTTCTTTTTCTCTCCCTATAATAACACTTGTGTTATCTCACATTAATATTAGATATGTATTGTTATTCTAATAACTAATTATAGGACTCACAATGCTAATGATGGCAATTTAGCTTGTAATCCCATCTGTTCACTTTACCAGAGTTGTTTATTTTCTTCCCTGTTTTCAAAATACTCTTGATTTGTAGTTAATCATGCATTTTGACTTTTTTAATTAGAGATTTGCAGGTTTTCTGAAAAATAAAATATCAGAGTAAACAGGCACTGGCATGGCACTGCAAACAGAAAATATTTCTATGTTTTCAGTGACCAGATAATTGAATAAGAGTGGCTCTAAATGACCTATGGAACAGCTGAGTAACTTCCAGAAGGAAGAATAAGTTGATCCTTTGCTGTTATAAAGTATTCTTGGAGAAGCCTGAACAAATGTTTCTGCTCTTTACGTGCTCAATCCTAAAGCAGTCTTCGCATATGGTACATGTTGCATTTTCATTTCGACAAAATTGGCATTCGTACTTATTCACACAGCCTGATGACTTGGCCCATTCCTTTGCAGAACAGACCTGTTGAACCACTGCAGAGAAAAGTTATCTAGGAAAGGCAAAATATAGTATATTGAAGAGCTTAAAGTGCTGCAGTGTGCTCATGTAACTGCTCATGTATTTTCTTGTCTCTATTGTTCATGTTGTTCTCCGTAATTCTGTACTCTATGACTCTAATTCATGACAGATCTGGAAGTATTTGCTCATGTGAATTTATTTCTTAGTTTATGGGGCAGATAGGTGTAAGAATGAGACTCTGAAGACAATATTGATATAAAAATAATTATGCTCATTTTAAAAGATAATCAGAACCTAACAGTCTCACATTCTTTGGCATCCTATTCATAGGCTGTATGTTGATGTAGAGAATAACAGAGTGAAGCCCTTTCCAGAAAACTGAGGGTGCACAAAAGTACAAACCAAGAAGGGAAGTTGAAGAGCTCCCCGAAGTCCCATCTGAGTCAACTGAAGATTTTACTCATTTCAGTACGAATTTGCAACCACAGTCCCACACCTTCCTCAAGAAAATGCGGCATTTGATTCAGCATTATGTGATGCTCATGTATAAACTCTTTCCTCTGTCAATGTATAAACTCCTTCCTCTGTCATCAGTCTTGAAATAATACTTGTATGATATTGTCCTGAATATGATAATTGTTCTTATAGTTAAAATGTCATATTTTCACATACATAAGTAGTTCAGCCAAGACAAAATATTATTGCTTCACTATATTTCTATTTCTTCCTCTTTCACGTAATATGAAGTATAGTTTCTTAGAAAAGGAGGAAGAAAAAGAGAAGCTAAAACAAGATAAAATGAAATTTGGTACAAGTTACTCATGACACACCTCCATAGGAGTCTTTGTCACCCCTTATAACTAACCCTTGAACTTAAAGACTGATACAAAGTCTGTTGTTCATTTCTTTAAAACTTTCTCCCTTTCACTAGGGATCTTTAGATTAAAAAATATCTATTTTGGTGATTTGTTTCTTGGGCTTAATTTGAATATCCAGAAGGCAAAACTGACTAAAACAATTAGCTCTCTGATGGAGAAAGTTTCCATTGACATCCCAGAATAATTAAGTTATTCTAGCTTGGATGTATTTTGGTGTCTTGTATGAGTACTGAAATTAATTGAAAGTAATGAAAACATTCGTTCTTTAATCACTTTATACATTTAACTTAGATATTATTTCCAAAACTATGATATAGTCTAGCAATCTTTTTGTGGCACCCTTTTGGCTCTTTAGCATAGGTTTTCCCCTTTTCTCAGTAAGTGGCAATGTAAGCATTTTCAAGCTTAATCCTGTTTTCATTGAAAAAAAGGGTAACAGGATTTTTGTGTTTGTTTGAGTTTTGATTTTCTATGTATACTTTTCCACTTTGCTAAAGTTTCTACACTTTTTAATAGACTCATTTTGTTATATTTTCTGCTTTCGGAGGTGTGCAGATATTACTGTAAAAACAAGTATTCTATCCAAATGATTAATAAAACCTCAATCTATATTTTTATTCTGTTGAATTTTAAATGTATCAGTGTTTATCTTACTAATTGCAACACATCATCTGCAATACAGAATAGGAAAGGGTTTTTTTTCCCTAGCCTCTACATGGAGCAGCCACTGTGTTCTGTTATTCTGAGTCTGAGTTTTGTGTGGTTGATTTTATTGTTGTTTCTTGGCAGCAGAATGTGCACTGCTGATCATGATGCAAGAAAACAATTATTTAAGACAAGAAAAAGTGGATTCTTCTCAGTCTTTTTTTTTTTATTAAAAATCCCAAGATATATACCCTTCCTTCAACCAGTGCTGTGATCAGAAATGTTTTCTTGTGTCTGAGAATTGGATTGAGACCTTAGTCTACATTCCTGTGTTCCAACACATGATCAAAGCAATAGGTTTGCTATTTGCTACAGACATTTTATCTATGGTGCAATGTGAAACATCAAACAAATCTCATTTGTTTTCAGCTAACACATACATAAAGAGACCAAGCTGTTGTAATTACATGCACGTAACCCAAACTGAGTTCATTTGGAGTTTTGTCTGCACAAGTAAAGCATGCTTGTACCATCAGTATTCACAGCTAGTGCCCAATCCTGTATACTGATGAGTGTTGGCTGTGAGACATTAAACACCGTTAGGACAGGTATTTTTATTTTAGAAGTATTTTTCAGCACCGAATACCCAGCCCAAGTGGCTGCACAGAGAGTGGTGAAGGAAGCATGTTTTATTTATTTAGCTGTCTTTGCTACAAGAAGCCTTCCACAAGCCTCGTCATTGGTTTCGTTCTGCCCCTCCAACTGTCTGTGTTGCTAATCAGGATTTCCAAATGCTAAGTGTTAACGCATAAAGCTTAGAGTTGAGAAATTCTGACTGTCATCACCGAGGGATTAAACAGAGATTTATTCAGGTAACTCAGAACAAATATTACTCTATGAGGTTTGAAACAAGTCATGCATCTAAATTACCGAACTTCACTGCATAACAAAACACCCGGTTGTGTACTGCCCTTTTGGCCAAAAGACTGATATATTGTATCCATGTGTTTTTAATCTTTTAAAAACATGTATGAAAATGATTTTAACAAATTACCTGAAACACTAGTGATCACAGGGAGACCCCTTTTTCCGAGATGCCTTCGTAGCAGTCAGCCCTTGGAAAGAGTTTTGTTTCTCCTGGGCCATGCAAGCACCGTACAGCTCCTTGGAAGTAATCTCCACATCAGCCTTGGCTGTACCCCCTGTTCAGTGATGGACTAGCAACTGGGAAGTACGAGCAAGGGGAGAAGCATTTGCTTACTAATAAATTTGAGGTTTCCACAAGGGCCACTCACTGGGTGCAAGCATCACCAGTCCCAGTGTGTGTGACAGTGAATAACTGGGTGAGCATCAGAAACACCTGGATACATATTCACCAAAAGCAGTGACTTTTGACTTCCAAGAAAACAGAAAAAAAGTATAAATGTCATACTGCTGACAGATAAGCTCCCCATGTTCCATCCCACCCAGTCTGTCCTTGCCTGGGTGACTTTCTTAGTTTTTAAGCCTCAGTGCAAGAGGTCAGTGAACACTTTAATTGCACGTAAGAGGTGATCAGCTTTTGGCTCTATTTAAAACTAAGGTAACTAGTTCAGGAATATGTGGCTCATTTAATTTTAAAAAGAGGGTCTAGTTGAATTCTTTATGCTGTATAAATAATGAGATTCCAACAGTCTGAGAAGTCATTGAAACATTATGATATTAAATCTTTGCAAAGAGACAGGAGGTGAAGGGAGAGAGTCTTTTGTGTGAGTTATAAAGTGTGAAGATTAGCAAAATGTGGATTAGTAAGGGTCTGCTGCACTCAATACAGAATTTAGGGTGAATTATTTACTGTTAGTATTACTTGCTTTCAGCTTATTAAAATTGACTCTATGAGCTGGTAAACAATAGAAAATGTGTTCGATGAAAGAAAAGCTATTTTTTTTTCAAAGAATGTTACCTGAAGTTATCTAACAAATTCCTTTTATCTATTAATAAAGAGTAGGAAACATTCAATAGCTCATTTTCAAACCTCCAAGCATTTGAAGCAGATGGATCGTATTTTGGGTTTCATTAAATTTTTTTGTAGCTCTAGCCAGATTGCATTGAAAACTCAGACAAGACAAAGGGTTTGGGAGAGAAGAGATACTTTTTGTCCTGGGCTCTTGAGCTGAGAACTCAGCGCTTGGTTGACTGTGTTGACTGCACGAAAATAAACGGGAGAGCACTCTCCTAAAATAATGTCTGGTCTATTAAACTGAAAATTAGGCTGGAGTCTGACAGCCAGGGGACAAGCACATATCTATTCCCAGTGACAATCAGAGAAAGTACAGGAAAGTACCGTGGGGATTGCAAGATCTGTTGTGTTATGTTAGGAAAAGCACTACCCACGTCCTTCACAATTACCAGGGAGCTATAAACCCGTATGTGATGTGATACAGTAAGGGGAAAAATCTGGGGGAAGTAAGAATTGACTGCTGTGTTTTACAGGAGGCACACAAATCTGGCTCCAGAGCCAACCACCTGACTATAATTGTTACGCCTAAATCTTGGACTCTTTTCAGCAGAATTACCGAGTCAACCTTTGTTCATATTTCATGGGTCCTGTTCCACGTTTTGTTACCTTGATCCTTTATTGCTTCCATTTAATTACAGGGTAATCACTGCTGAAGTTTATGTTCCTGTCAGTTGTTTTACTTCTGTAGGAATATCCATCAGCAGCACAGAAATCTCAGACTCTCCAGACGTCAGCTTACACCTATTTTTCATTTTGACATGGTTTATAGCAAATGTCATTACGGGATTGCACTTAAGCTGCGGGTGACAGCATGTCATTGTTCAATTAAGTTTTTAGACACCTCTTCTAATTGTATATTTCAGCACTTCATACTCCTATGATTGCTGCTGTTTCTCTCCTTCCCCATTTGCTTAAAAGGCAGTAAAATCTCTACCTGAAAATGTAAAGATTGTGTTGACTTTATTTTGTAAATGTGACATTGGAACTGCACTCGCACAATCTGCAGGCTGACAAGCCTGCACTATGCAAACCTGTCGTGAATCTCAGGGACGGAGTAATTCACCCAGTGCTGGAAAATTGCAGCAGTGTCTTGAAATTTCCCCACAAAATGCTGTTCTGGGGAAATTCCTCTATGGATAAGGGCACATTTCAAACATTGTTATAGCAAAGTCCTTGACTACTCTGCTGAAGTACTCACAGACCTTCTCTATTTCAAGGAGCTTTTTTTTTTTTTTCCCAAATAGAAATTGATTGTTAAACACTGGTAAATGGACAGATAAGTGAAATAGATGCAGAATTCAAAATGTGTTTGAATTCTCTTGCTGAACAGTGATAGCTGACTGTTTTCAAAGTAACTGTAAGAGAAAATGGATTTTTTTTTCCTAAAAAAGAGAGCATTTTTTTCTTATACATGTATAGGTGTGGTTTTGTGGTTGGATGTTTTCTTTAAGAAAGAGTCCAGATTTCCACAGACTTTCTCTTGGAATGCACTAGATCAAAATATTTCAGAATCCTAGAGAAGGAAATCTTTTATTGCTGAACCTTCATGGAACGACTGTCTTTGAATTTCAGTGGTTGTGAATTAGCTGGGAAACCAAGTCAACACTTTTAATCACATAAAGTTAATTTATGGATGTCCTTGAAGGGTCTTTGACTTTGAAACCTATCTTCTAGAGTGGTTAGACAAGACTCAAGTATTACTTTGGGAAGAATGATAAAAACGCTGATCTTCTCTTTTAAGTTTTTGCTAGATGCATGTAAGCAGTTAGACTCTTCCTCGGAAATGAAACAGATAGTGCTTTCTTGAGTAGGAGAAATAAAAATAGTTGTATATAAGAAATGTAAACCCATTATGTCTAGGAATGCATATTTTTCACAGCCACCATGGAAAATGTTTTTCAAACAAATAGAAAACCTGTAGATTCTTTTTTTCATGAGCCAGAGCTCCACTTAATACCTAAGCCAGCATGCTTAGGTAGGATGCAGCTCTGGGGAATAAGTTTCGAATCTTGGATCTCTGCTTTGGACAACTTGGTCAGTAAACAGAAACATCATTAATTCCTTTTTTAAAACTGATCTGTAATACTCTGCACTTTGGTTTTCCTCACACTTTCACAAGTGAGATAGACTGTAGTGTCTTCTCAGTCCTTGCAGTAGCACTGTACAATATTAGGCAATTTTTCCATGCAGTGTCAAAATACTTTTTCATGGCACACAATTTATTTTACAGGGAAAAAAACCCACCAGTTCAGCACCTCTGTGAGAAATACAAATTAATGCTTCAGAGGAATGGGTTTCCATAATGTGCACCTGGAAGGCATTCTACTGTCATAAGACTTCTTGAGGCAGCAACGTAAAGGAAGAGGTGCAGTGAAGCTGGTATCAAACAGCTCAGCCCTCTCATTTACCTGATGAAGCCAAACAAAAGCATCACAGAGGAACTCTGAGACAGTTAATGACACAGTTGCAATGTAGTCTTCACCAGCATGTTCAAACTGAATCATTGCTTGGCATACGAAACACATGCCAAGGGTTTAAAGACATACTTTGTCACCTGGCATGATCTTTGATTGCATGACACCGTGGCAAACATCTCTTAAAAAAATAATTTTGCATGTGAAACATAAAAAAACTTAATGACAAAAACCTCCTTCCAACAATATTGCAAACTGATTTAAATGCACGTGCACAACACCACCTTTTTAGAAGGTAACATTTTAAGTTAAGAAACATTTAATTACATTTCTTGAAATTTGGCAGTATTTCTAGTACTAGTAGAGGAATTAAGAACATGTGATAAATCTGTGCACATCAGTGTAGAATACATTCATCCTGCTCATCTTTTCCTTTTGCCAGTCTCATTCTGTTCTTCCAGCCACCACAGTCTCTGCCTAACTGTATTCATATCTTTTCCTTGCACTAGGTAAATTTGATTTCTTTTAGAAGTATCATCTATTTGAATATTGTCAAGTCTGTATCTTCTTCCTTTTTTTGATGTTTCGTTAACCTGAATTATTTCTCATCTAGTACAAATCATTGTATCTTCAGAGCTTTTGTTGTCTCTGAGCTCATATACACCAAGATGAGATTTGAGATCCTTTCTTTTGTTTCTTTCCTTTTACTGGTTGTTTTTTTTACTGTGATCTTTGAGTTAGCAAAAGAAATTTCCCTGTGTGGTGGAAAGAGTCTGACTCATGCTACTGCTTCTTAATAGATAATAATATTGCCTGCAGCCAGGATTTTCAAGATAGTGAAATTATACACCCATCTCCCATCAACTTTCATTGGGTCCTTCATGACCTTTGAAGAAAATTGAGTGTGCATTAATTTTTATTTTCTTGTGTTTAAAGTATGTATTATTCTTATAATAGCTATCTCAGACACCAATGAAAGCAGAATTGATAAGTAAATGTTTATTTAAAGAAAGGTGAGTGTGCAAGAGAGCAACAGTCAAAAGAACAAGCATTTTTCCTCCAGAGAGAGAACACAGGAATAAAAAAGATTAAAAACAGCAGTAGCAGAAACTCTCATAACAGTGGAAATTATTATAGGAAGAAATCTAGAAAGAGAATAAGTGTTCACCTTAACACAAAATTTGTGGAAAAATCTAACAAAAGTCTACATTTCTACAAAACTCTACAAGAAGCTGAAAAGATTTTGAGGGAGGGGAATTTAAAGGTATGCATTCTCAACAGCAGCATCTGTTCGTTATTAGTTTGTTTGGGGATGTTAAAGGTTGTTCCTTACTTGAATTCTCTAAGTTAACCTCAGGCACTTTCATGAAAGATCAGGTGTAGCTGAACCGCTCGATAGACATAGCAGTGGAACTGGTGAAAACTTTTGCTGTGCTATTTAAAGGTCAGGCTGGAAAGTCATAAAGGAACCTAGAGTCACAAAATAATTTTATGCAATTACTATAATGTTACATGTATGTAAAAGAAAAAAAGCTTTATTTAAAAACAAATAAAAATAGAGATATTTATACCTGCTTCAGCCAGACCTACACAACAGTTTCAAGCAGATTAAACAAACCTAAACAAATGTGAGCAACCCTCTGCACTGTCCTCATGCTTATCATGCTCCTCAAGGCAAGACAGAGGAAGAAATAAATAAGGTGACAGCTTGGAGGAAAGTGTCGCTGGAAAAGATGTCATTGTCACTGGGAGAATAAATGAGAAAGGATGACATGTAGGAGAAGAATTAGCGAAACAGCTCTTGACATTTGTTAGGAACAAAAGAGCTCCCAGCAGCTGGAGACAATGCAATACTTCAACACATCCAGGAGCACCACAGAAACTGAAGATACAATAACCCTCATTGGCAAAGAAGATGGGGATTTGAAGAAAAAAACTTTTCATTGCATAAAAAACTAAATAAATTCCAAATTTCACCCACTTACATTGTGCGATATGTTGTTACTTGAAACTGTGTCTTAGGATAAAAAAAAAGCAAAGCCTCCAGCTGTAAACTGGAACAAGCTGAATATAGCTTCAGGACATTGTATTTGACAAAATGCAAAATCAGCTTTGCAGTACGCCTTAGTTTTAAAACTCTACAACTTTTTTTCTGTTTCTGTGAATCCCTCTCCCTGAATTCATGTTTGCCTCTGAGGGCTGCAGAACGACGGAGAATTAGAAGTTCGGTGGTGTGATCAGTTATCCTGCTGCTCTAGAATCTGAGATGATTGTTTCTCAGAGCAGTGGCAGCAGACATGTTTCTAGATTATACTGGGCAGTCAGAGCATGAAAAAGAACCCTGTGCAGGAGTGCAGACAGGGGAAAATGATGGTCCTTGACTGAAGCAAAATAAGCCTGGAATTTGTTACATTCAGGTGTGACTTCTGGAAAATGAGTATCTGACTACTTTCAAATTGAGTCCTTAATCTCTGTAGATCTCTTATATTCTTTTCCTCACAGTCAGGGGTTCAGGAAGTATAAAATTACATACACTTTTAAGGACTTCAAACAGTTTAAAGAAAATATTTATGCTTAGGTATAAAAGAAAAAAAAAAAGTTAAGAAATATCTACTGGTTGAATTTAAAGCAAAATAAGAGAACTTTGGAGGCCGCAATTCATTTCATTCATGGAGGATTCGTTGATATTTATATCAGACCTCAACAGTCAGAGCAGTAGTGACTTTTGAGTGTGTGATTTGCTTTAATCGCCTGAAGCCTCACAAAGGAAATGAAGTGCAGTCGACCAGGCAGTGTATGGCATTGGTCACCACTTATGCATTTGTATTTTAGTCGGATTTACCTCCAGACCAGCTTTAATTTACAAATATAAATATTTATGGCTACAAAATAGTGCAGACAAATTACATGTCTGTGTACCGATGGCAGGGTTGGAAGTTCACGACTCCAATTCATTCACACAAGTACTTGTGTCTGTGTAACACATGGTTGGATATGAAATCCCATTCCCAAAAGCCTTGCAAAGATGTGTTTTGAGAATTCCCGTTGGAACACCAGGATAAATGTTTGACCCTTACTTTACCAAAATCAGCCAAAATAACAGGCATTACCTCCTTCTGGTTACGGACTTATTCATATCTCCAGAATTCAAGGGACAATCACTTATGGTTTATCCTAACTTGTGTTTCCTGAGAAGTCAGCATCAGAGTTAACCATAGACTACTGTTTTCCTTTTCTTATAAATTGCTATTTGGTCTGGATTTTAGGCAAGGGAAGAAAAGATTCTAGATTTGGGCATTTCTTTTTCAGGTCTATACTTTCCAGCTACTCAACACAAACTCATGGGTTAAGAACATACGTTTATGAAGGCTTCTCATCTGAAAAGAAGAATGTTAGGTACATTGGGAAATGAGATAGATAGGAAAGTGTTTGGAAACAGAAAATTCCGGTAATTAGTTAAGGTCAAGCCCCATGTCCCATCAGGGCTGCGGTGGGGACCAGAAGGGAACCGCTCCTGGACAGCACAGCACGCGAGGTCCTGGCAGAAGGCTTCTCCCAGCTGCCTCATTCCCCAGGCAAGCATATGAAAACCAAATGGAACTCGTAAATATTTGTTTCCAAAATCAATTTATGACAGATATTATAAGAAACTCATGAAATTATAATTTGGTGAAACATTACTTTGAGCTCTTCAGCAAGCACAGATGTAACTGTTGGAAGGAAATCCAATATACATGCACTTCTCAGAAAAAAAAAATGAGGTGGAAGAAAAGCTCTAAGACAAGATTGCTAATTTATTGGAAATAGCACATACAGTAAAAATCTTTGCTTTGTTTGACGATATTACCAGAGCATTAGTGTGTAAGTAGACTCCATTATGCTTTACACTCTCATAATTTATTAGACGCGTCCTGTGATCTTTATTCATGCAAAGCTCTCAGCTGATTTTATGTCAGTTTTGCAGTTATTACTCAGCCTGTATGGAATTGTATATTTCTATGAATTAAACTGAGAAGCAATATTCTAATTAGCATTACAGTTGTTAATGTAATGAAAGCTTACATGAGTTGCAGTGAACAGAGAGACATAGTACTATCAGGCGTTTGAGTCAGACATATTTAACATATACACTTCCTAATTTCTGAAATTCCCACTTCCATCAGTCTCCAGAGTTTAGCAAGATCATAAAACTGGAGCAGCATTTCATGGGATTCCCTTTAGTTAATATCATAGTATTGAATAATATCTTTCCTGCAAGGGAAAGGAAATGATTGTTCTCTCTCCTAAGCTGACTGTGTAAAATGTTCTTCAATAAAATCCAAGAAATTAATATTCAATGATTTACAGTAAATCTCCTGAGCACAGGACGTTTGCTCTAGACAGGAAAAGCAAACACTTACAGGGTACATCATTATGATGGCTTATGCTAATTAAATTGAAGAAGAAATGCTTAATTTATGCTTTACCATCAAGTGCAAAGGGGAAAATTCTTCCTTGGTTCAAGCTTTATCTTCTTAAGAAGATTTAACTCCATATTTCCTATAATAAAAAGCTATTTTCGAGACTATACTGAGAAAGCAGAGGCTTGCAGAGCTTTTCTGCTAGTTGCCATGACACTTTGGATCTCAACCTACAGTTCAATACAGTAGTTGCAATTAGGTTAATTAGAACATTATCTCAAAGTACACAGCTATTATACAAAAGAAGAAACGTTCTCTCTGAATATGCAGGTTGGTCACCAATAAATGATTTTTTTTTAAATTACATTTTCTAATTATAATGAATAATTTATTTCTCCTGGGGATGATTGACATTTAAATAATTTAACTCAAAAAATAAATACCAGATCCATCTAATATCATCTTCGGACATTTTAAATTTTTCTGACCCTTTAGTTATTTTCTTCTATAAAATAACGAGAGGAAAATAATCTCTATAATAAAGGATTATACTATTATAGCTCGTTACTTATTTCCAAATTCAAAGGTCTCAATGAAAACTCATACACACATATACAAATATTAATCTTGTTAGAGAAATTTTTTTATTATAGTATTCCCTACTTCTGTCTGCAAAATGTGACTAAGCTTTTTTTTTTCCTTAACTATCACAACACCTAGAAGCTCTTCTCTAGGGAGAGGAATCAATTGTGCCAGGTGCTGTACAAACAGAACAAACAAAGCTTTCAGTCTACACAAAAAATAAAAAGCAGGTGTAGATAGACAAATAAGTACAGGAAATAATGAATAAAAATGATGATGAGTTGGGGTGTGAGCCCATCAGTAGCCAGCTTGTCTGCATATTGCTTTTACACTAATTATGAAAAGGAAAGCTTTAAAAGAGAAAAAACCAAAATATTTTATGCTTTTTCTGAAAACTCTGCTCAAGCACAGAGAGGAGTGGTAAGGTACCAGAGGCGTGTGGACGAAATGCAGCTCCACTGAAATCAACAGGACTTTTGTCACTGATGTCAGGAAAGGCAGATCCAATTTTTGAGAGTGCCCTTCTGAGAGAAATGTTCAGCTACCTAGAACTATTTTTTTTCCGGAGGTACCCGAGTGACATAACATGCACTCGGACCATGTATGTCAGAAAAAAGGTTCTTGTGTGCTACATGTTGTGACTAGCCAAGATTTCAGACTGTCCTAGAAAACAGACCGGACCGCCGGTGTATTCTGTGGTCTCTAAAACATACTCCAGTGTGCTGCCCGCTTTCTGGAGTAGCTGTACACGCTGTATAAACTTGCCGCAGGCAATGACTTAGCAGCATACATCTCAGGAATGTCATAGCTGTCGTTGTGAAATATCAAATGCCAAGATTTTCATAATTTATTTCCGCATATTTGACAGTCAGGGACTTTTTGAGGACAATACTCTAAATTTAAACATTTGTTTCTGCCTTTTTGTGTCTCAGATTTGTTCCCATTCCCCAGCCCATTTATCAATCATTTTCACTAATCATTCCTGCCTATATTTATCTTCCATAATCACTAACCCTCTTTTTTCCGCATCTTGAAGAAAGGAAAGCTGCTGTCAGACAATATGCAAACTGTGAATATCTCTAAGGTGAAAAGATGGAATACCAACCCCATAGAAAATGATTGCAAAACTCCCTTAAATACAAGAAAATCATGTTTTTGCTGATAAGAAATGTTATCAGCCAGATGCTCAGCTAAGCACATGAGCATGACTCACCGAAGAGTGAGTTATGGCGCCCTTAGCTTCTAGGATGTTTGCCCAAAATCCAGGAGCACAGTTCATGTTTTAGGGGACTTTTTGACTTTGTTTTGATTTAATATTTATACTAGCTCAAACATCTCATTTCCATTCTTTTTTTTTCCTGTTCTTTCACTGATCTGCAAAGGATGATGATTATTATAACCTAATTCTTTGGTTCTGTGAGGCAATTAGAAGTTTGCTGACCTGGCACTTCGGGTATATCTGACACAAGGTAGAAACAAACCCAAAGATAAATACAAATACACATAAATCTCAGCTAACACAAAATTCTCATCTCATATAGAGCAACTGAAGCACTAAATTCCAACTCGAGCCCAATGCAGTTGTTTTGCATTGTGAACAAACTTGAAGACTAACACAGCATACTATTTCAGACCACGAGATGAAACATTTTAACCAAAAGGAAGACTTTTACTTTCCTCTTTTAAAGAAGAAGCAGAGAAAAAACTAAATTGTTTTAGATTTGTTTAGTATGCCTGCATTTAAAACAGATCTTCAGTGGTCTTGTACTTCATGGCTATGCCATGCAGCTGCTGCTAGAACCAAACCTGATGGAAGGGGCCCAGTTTAATTCCTAACTTTTCCATGCTCTTTTGTTCACTCAAGCTTTTCCATTGCTCTACCTGTCCAATAGTGTCTGTTCTATATAGAAGTTATTCTACATAATAATAAAGCACATGGTATTATTATTTGAGTGAATCACAGAAGAAAAATTAAAGTTAATATCTCCTTCCCGTCCTTAATCAAACACTATAACCATACCCTTTGTAATCAATTCAAAGAGGCTGCAAATCTGCCTTGGTAGATGCTTTCCATCTCAGCAGCTCGTTATCCTCTCAGTTCTTTTCAACTCCCCACTGTGAGAGCCAAAACAATAACAGGTGCCTGAAGTTTGAACTCAAAGTAGCATTTGGTCTTACAGCTGAAACTCTTTAGAACAAATAAACAAGGAAAAATTTTAAACTGTGCTTGTCAAGGCAGTGAAACTCCTATGTGAGACAAGGATATAATGCTAAAACCTGTTGATGTGGGTTTATTCATAAAGATCAAAGAAAGTAAAGTGTTAATTTTCCAATGTTATTGTTTGTCTTTTCTGTTTTCACTAAGTTTCAGTAAAATATATCTCCTCTTCTTCCAGGCAGCTATGGCTATTGCTGCCAACCCAATTTCATATTAGTCTGATGGTAACAGATTACATGAATATCTCTCTCAATTCCCAATTCCTGCTCATACTTATTCTGAAAGCCATTCTACCAGAAGCAAGAAAATATATTCTCACCTTATCTAACACCTTTTGTCCCTTCTCTCTCACCCTGCCACGCTGCTGGTGCCCTTTCTTACCTTTGTGCTTCCATCTAGCTAAGACCATGCTCACTTCACCAAAGAATCTGACAAACTGTGATCCCTAAAACCACAGCAGTAATATCTTCTGCCACTTCTGATCTGGAAACCATCAGATTTTATCTTGTCTATTTATACTGCAGATTATTCAGTGGAGAGATTATCCATTTGTACAGCACCTGGTGCAAATGGAAACCTGTTCTCAGCTGGCCTTTTGGCAACACTGAAAAAAGGAAAAGCCACATGTGTGTGCCTGAGAGTTGGTGACATCCTGTGAGAAATAAAAGGTCTTTTGATTCATTGCTCTCAACCTTGAACAGATGTGTCATGCAAAGTCTGTTCATAATCTCACCGATCATCCTCTAACAGAAGTTCTCTCTGCAGGTCTTTTGCTAATAATAATCCAGCACTCTGGTTCCTCTGCAGAGCTGCCTCCTCCCCTGGATACCCTGTCCTTATTCTGCTGCACTTCTTAGACTGTAATAGGAGGAAAGGATGCAACACTTCTCAGGACAGGAGAGACACAAAGGAACAGGGACAGAGAAAAAGAAGTCAGACCCTCAAAACCCATCATGTCTCCATCATCATCTGTAACAAGTCATCAGCTATCTGGGTACTGGAAGGTGGAAATCTGGCAATGTATCTTACCTGCGTGATAAAACAGCCCAGTCCTCAGTTCTACAGCAAGTTAGGTGCCCACACCTCAGGCTATCAAATTTCAGTTGTTTATGGGAAATTTCAAAGTAATTTATAACAAATACATCATTAAGAAAAAGGAACATTTAAGCCCACCAAGGAGATAATGTGTTTTTTAACAGAGTATCAAAAGCAGTTTCAATTTTCTTATGTGAAACAATAATTTCTGTGTTTTACAACCATTGGTCAACACCATTGCCAAAATTAAGGTTTCTATCCATCAGCTTTCTAAGATTCTCTGTTTCCTATAGAACTGTGTAGAGGAAGTTGCAGCTTCCTCACAGGTGTAATCTTCTACAATGTCTTTGAACAAGTAGGTGTCAGTGTCCTCAGGTAGGTGTGTATGAACCCAGGTAACTGAGTCCACCTGTTTTCGTTAAAAAAATGACAATCATGTACATACAAAGATTTAAGTAAATATAACGCATTAAACCAATATACATGGCATATATTCTTTCTTACTTCTTACTTTCATATTTTTCTTCAGTACTCTGTCTTTAGTTCACTGATGCAATGCAGCAATTGTTGATTTTTTCCTAAATATAACAGCTGCAAATGTTACTTCATTAGTGTATCCACCTAGGGTTTTCTTCACAATAAATTGTGCGTAAAGGCTGCAGCCAGGATACACACAGTACATTATTTTGATTTATACCAGGGTTCCACCCAGGGGCAGTAAAAAGCACCAGGCCTTTCCAGCGGACAGGGATCGTCTGGCCATTATTCCCCCTTTGCTTTGGTAAACTCATTCACCACCAAGTCCAAGTGCACTTAGAGATTAAAATGAAGTGTAGTCTTTAGAGAGGGGCATGAGAACAGTTAAAACTGGAATTAGAGAGAGAGAAATACAAGCAAGGAAGCAAATTCTCAACGTCAGTTCATTGCTTGGTGACCTATCACTTGTTCCTTGTGAATTTTATATGGGAACTGTTTTATAGGGCAAATCAATCACTCTAGCAGAAAGAAACCTGTCCTTAAAACTGCGTGAAAGCATCTGTCTGTGACAGCATACCTGCAGCATGAATAAAGATCAAGTACAAAGTTCTTTGCTTTAGAGTCTTGCAAAGGTTTATATATATTAAAAAACCACCCCCAAAACACGAACAGAAGAAACAAACCTTAAAATATTTGCCAAAATCATTAAAAAAGAAATAAATATCTAATCGTTATAAGTCACCCCTGCCCTGCGAGTACAGTTTGCTATATACTTCATTTGTGAGCACTGGAGAAAGGGAATTTGGGTGGAAGCACATATTAGTGTACAACTAGATATTTTTAGAGCTGTTTTGCTCGCTAACGGTAGTGCAGAAATACTTAGAGGGCACAGTCAGGGGAAAAGCCTTAACTACGCTCCATGTTGCTGCACAGGTTACAACAGCAAAGCCTTTACATCAAGAAGTAAACCACTGAATTGAAAGAAATGCGTCCCAGTAACACTTACCAGCAGACAAGCCGAGGCCTTTGCAGTGGGTGTACACGTCACTTGCTCGCCCCATCAGCCACAGGGTCCCATCCGGAGGCTGGCACAGACCAACAGCCCAATGGCTTTGGTCTTGTTTGAAGAGGTCTTCAAACATCAGGGACCCTCATAACCGTGATGCCTCCTTTAAACCAGATTGCCATGCACAGCTGAAAAATTCCCATCTAATTTGAATCTCTGAACTAGATGAACCTAAAATAAAACAGAAATGATACTCTGAACTCCAAAAACTCATAATCAGTTTGTTTTCATCTAGGACTACTTTTTACACTGAAAACAGGGAAGGGCCAGAGACTACGTTATTCCCATATAAAGTCCAAATTGCTTTATTACCTCAGACTAGAAGGGACTCAGGCATCATGATGAGGAATATCTGGAGATGGACAGATGTGCACCTACAATGCAGATAGGTGCATTCAAGTATTGGTGTCATCAGGTAATGAAGCAGAGACAGTAAATCAGGGAAGTAAGACTCTTTGTTCTAGTAAGAGAGAAGTATGGATTTCGTTACTCAAGGCATTCTTAGCATAAGAGTCTTAATGGTTGCAACGAGTTCGGTGGGAAAGGATAGTATCTGAAAAAGGAAACCTCTGATGATTTTAAGTACTTCAATTTTTATCCCATAAACAATTCAGATGGGATGAGCTATGTAATAGCTTTTTTATGATAATTATGTCTGTTTGGTCTTTTACCAGATCGTTAAAGCAACTGAGATTGCTGGAAAGCCAATTTTTATTCTTGAACTGTTTTAGCTGTTCTTATTTGATTGCTGGAGTTCAGTGATGATGAAGATTTATAAGCAGCCAAGAAAAGCTATTTTGAAAAAGCTTGCTTTCTGAATATAAACAGTCCCTCCCTCTTGAAACATTTTCAGTGACAAAGTTTTTCCTTTCTTAAAAAGTGGAAAACAACACAGACGAAGCTATGTGGAAAATACAGTAAATAAAAATATTTTATTTTTTCCCATAATGTTAGAAGGAAAGGAGAAGGCAAGCGGAAAGAAAAGCATTTTAGTAATGAGGTCTGGCACAAGTTCAAACCTAAATGTTGTTTCATGCATTGGGACTGCAGGATCAGGTCACAGGAATGAAATCAAGAGTAACTTCGTTCCACTCTAAAATTCAGCTCTGGAAACAATTATTAATTTGACTTAATCTCATGCATGGGGTTGCTATTGTAAAACTGTGGGATGGGGCGGGTGGAGAAGGGTGAAAGGATGGATAGAGGTACAGACACCTAGAAGTGCTTCCACCAGAAAATGGAACTCGGAATTCAAGTTTAAAACCCCATCACCATTAGAACACAGTACAGCTAGGGTTGCTTCAAAGGAAATCAAGCTCTGAGACACCTTCTAGAGCAACACTTCAGTTTTACCATTTAACAGCCTGAAGAATCAAAATATGACAGAAAAATACCTGTTTACCTACATGCTTACTGCCCAAAGTTTTGAACACACAAATAGTTTTAGATGGGCAGATTTTTCTAATTATAAACAGTTGTGTGCATTTATATATTCTAGCATGCTGAGTCCAACGACAGCATTTGCCACCTGCATTGCAATTCTCAGAAATTTAATTTAACACCATGCACATATCCCTGCAGTTTCGGCATCAGTTACTCTGCTATCACATTAATATTATTTATTGTACCTGCTTAGCCTTTGTATTTTCTAATAGGTTTCCAAAGTTGTTTTACGTAGACTGCTTTGTATACTACACAGCAGTACGAAATTTAGACAGAAATTTACATAATTCTCCAAGGTGTAAACTTATCTTCCATTCAAAGGCATTAAGTATCATCTGTCTGGATGTCACCATCTCTTTTCAAAGTCTCAATCACATCTACATGCATTTCAGTTTTCAGAAAGCAGAATTTCATATAGAACGTTAGAAGTAATTTGTTTCCTTCCATCAAAACATTAATTTACATTTTTAATACCACAGATTCCCCAGAACTGAATGCATTTTAAATATAACATTTTAGATCAGTGTTGTTAAAATAGGAACACAGGTTGTTTGTGAGGCTATTTATATATAACTTGTATAATACCAGTCATTTCTTAACTGCTCTCAGAATCTCCATGGTCCTGATGTCTGGTCTGCACCTCCAGAACCACGGTATCGCTGCCTCGGAGAGGATGGGTAGGACATGAAAGTGGACAAGACACAGGTTTCAGGATGAGGTGCAACCGTCATGGATCTATTATCTCCACAGCAGAGATACAGCAAAACTTACTTCTCAGGACACTTCTTTTCCATCTACTTCTCCTTCCCATACTTATGTGTCTGACAGTACTTGTCTGACCTATGTGTCTGGTGTGAGGGCTCACAGTGCTGAGCAGTTTTGGCATGGCTAAGGATCAAAGCACTGGAAATTTGTCTGCTACTTAAATAGAAACTGTGTGATGGAAGACAGTCCCACACAAAATGTTCACCTGAAACACTCTTGTTGATCTTTTTCTCTACTGCTGTCATAAAAGATTGAATTACTAGTCAATAAAAAAGCAAGATTTTTGTTTCAGTTTTTTTTTTTTTAATAAAAGAAGCAGCTATTGAGAACTAGAGAAAAAACAGTGGTTATACCCACTGTGATTCAAAAAGAAAAATATTCAACTTGACAGGATTAATTATCCTTGGAAAACAAAAAGGAAAAGTTTTACTTGCAGAAAGAGAAAAAAATCCAGCCACTGTACAGACCAGAATGAAATTTTTATTGACATCACCGTTTAAAATGGTTTGGCTAGGGGCAGCATGGCTAAACTACCCTACTGACACTGTTTCTCTTTGTGACAAGACAAATTCCTGGACGATCCATACACAACGAAACTACCTCTAGCCCCTGTCACCTGGTGTTTCAGATGGCTTTAAGCCAGAAGGATCAAAGGAAATTTGTTCTGAGTTCATAACCTCAGTGGGAAAGGAGAGCAGAAGCATTCGTGCAAGAGATCTGCATCCAGGTCCTATGGTGAAGTTGACACACAATGGCCCTTGACATGTTTCTACAGTTTGATTTGAATGTTCACAATGCTTCCCAAAGCCCTGGACCTAAAACAAAACAAAACAAAAAATCACATCTACTGCTCCTTCTTTAACATACCTGATTAACAAGCAATTACTTTCCAACTGAGTTTCTCATCCATTTTTGGAGACAACTTGAGAAAACTTAGGATATATGTAAAAGCACAAAATTTAAAAATATCTCACAATTGCCTCAATACTTTGAAGTCACAAAATTCAAAAATGTAAGTTCTGATGCATAGAATTTGTAAAATTCCACCTACAAATTTTGATTTATTTACTTTACTTTTTTCAGAGTTTGGCTGAAGCAATAGACACTGAATACCTCAGAGAAAGATCAGGGATATGGTATAATGGTATATATCTGGGTGCAGACTTTAGGTCTTCTAATATAACTATCCCTACAGGAATTTCGTTAGGTTAGAACTAGTTATTGACAAAAAAAAAAAAAAAAAAGATCCAGTACTATGAAACTCATTTCACTGTCCAGGCAAATGGGAAGCATTTGCTCGTACACTTTCATTGACCCAAGAATCTGCACATAGAAAAAGCCAAATGGTTGCTTTCAGTTGAAAAGTGTGTGTAGAGGGGGGAAAGTAGGAATTAATTTAAGCAGAAGAGAAGGGAGAGACATAAGCAACCAAGATGTGCTCCAAACTGCAGCACTTCTGCCTGTCATCCTCAGACAAAAACAAGTAAAGCTTTTGATATTTCTTGTACTGAGGTGACATCAAATATAGCTCATGTGAATCTCATATCACACACGAGTGAAGCAAACACACCCATCAAATCTGAGTCACCCAGAGATATAAAGATATTTCATCCTATGAAGCATCTACTCTATCTCTTTTGGCCTGGCAGTCACCGACTCCAAGACAGTTGGAACAACAAGAGTTTATTTATGTCAAAGCATTCGCAGAAGGGGTCGTCAGTGCTGGAAGGGATGATGAGACAGAGCTGCTTGAATATGGCAACATTTGCACAGGAGTGAAAGACACTTGTGCATTTGGGACCCAACTCCAACACAGTCACAAAGTCCACATCCCCAACAGGGTCTACCACATGTGCCACCACTGCAAGGCCAGAATCCAACCCCTGCTGACAGCCCCATGCCAATAAGCATCTGCAAAACCCTGCATATGTTTATGAATATCGCCTAGCGTCCTCTAAACCAGAACAATTTGCAACACTTTTTTCAGATGTTTTTCGTGCATAAGAACAAGAACTATAGTGTTCCAGAAATGAGTGAACTCAATGCATTTGCCCTTAATGCTATTTTGACAGGAGAGGGCCAATGAACACAACATATGCTGACAAAGGAATTGCTAATGATGAGTAGAAGAAGAAATGACATTGTTAGTTCTGCAAGATTCTTCACTTTAAAACTTCCTCTGCCAATACTGGCGTATTGCCCAGAGAGTTTGTGGATTCTCCTTCTCTGGAGATATTCAAGACCTGCCTGGACA
>Ga0181612_148926_pt1 | contig 25341 bp, 14 predicted proteins | sample HoacroProtozoa21_FD_119630 | JGI IMG/M metagenome (GOLD analysis project Ga0181612, IMG submission 119630) | Hoatzin crop microbial communities from Cojedes, Venezuel. Combined Assembly of Gp0051906, Gp0051904, Gp0051908
GTGGAAAATGCCACGCTGGAGCAGGTAGATGCGCCTGAAGGAGTCTGTAACCCTGTGGAAAGTCCATGCTGGAGCAGACTCCTGTCAGGACCTGTGGCCTCATGGAGAGAAGAGCCCATGCTGGAGCAGGTTTGCTGGCAGGGCTTGTGACCCCATGGAAAGGATCCACACTGGAGCAGTTTGTGAAGAACTGCAGCCCATGGGAAGAACTCACATTGGAGAAATTCTTGGAGAGCTGTCTCCAGTGGGAGGAACCCCATGCTGGAACAGGGGCAGAGTGTGAGGAGTCCTCCCTATGAGGAGGCAGGAGAGGAAGAGCCAACATGTGAAGAACTGACCACATCCCCCAATCCCTGTCCCCTTGTACTGCTTGGGGGGAGGAGGCAGAGAAAACTGGGAATGAAGTCAAGCCTGGGATGAAGGGAGAAGTGGGAGGAAGGTGCTTTAAGATTTAGTTTTTATTTCTGATTATCCTACTCTGATTTCATTGTTAATAAATTAAATTAATTTCCCCAAGTCTAGTCTGTTTTGTCTGTGACGGTAATTGGTGAGCGATTTCTCCCTGCTCTTTTCTTGACCCACAAGCCTTTCCTTGAATTTTCTCTTACTTGTCCAGTTGAGGAGTGGGACTGCTAGAGAGGCTTTGGTGGGCACTCGGTGTCCAGCCAGGGTCAACCTGCCACAGGCTGTTATGTACTGCTGTCACCAGAGCACTATTATCTACATATTATTCCTGTATTACTTCCACAAAATACTGCTGTTTTCATATTATGTCAGGTATGTTTTAGCATGTATCATCCTCCACAGCCAAATAAAATGCGAAGTACTCAGCGAAATAAAAACTGTTTGGGTAGAAATGTGCTGCACTTGTAAAGTAATTTACATAAATTAGAATTCACATTAGCAATGTTAAATACCCTCTGATACCTCTAGAGGAAAAGTGTCGAGTCTTCTGTAGGATGACAGGATGCTTTTATAATTTTCAAAACTTATTGAGGAAGACAGAGGTAAGGTCCTCCCTAGAACAGAAATGTTGTGGGTTCAATTTCCAGCCTTGTCACATTTTTTCTATTTCTTTCACTTTAGGCAAATCATAGATAATTTCTCTATAGTCTTCAGCAGATTTGGGAATGTAGCAACACTCCATATTTATTCTCTGTCTGCAAACTGGAGATAATTTTTTTCTTTTTGTTACTACCATGCTGCATGGATGCATTAGCATTTGGGAGACACCCAGATGCTAGGATGGCAGAGATCTTATCAATTATCTCAGTGTTAATGATCTAATACTTACAAATTTCAAAACAGTCACCTGAATAAGTGTTTAGATGTTCAAAAGAATTTTCCACCTTAGGGTTCCCATTGTAGACATTGTGCTGGCCCCTCCATCCCCCCCAGTAGTAGAAAGATAGGCCACTGATTTTGGCCTCTAACTACGAATTCAGAAGACCATATTATTTTTGTAAGATCCTTTCCTAAGCCATTTACATTTCCCAGAAAGTACAGGTGAAATAGAATATCTGGAATACAAGATTTCCCTCTGTTGCCATCTTCGAAAACCCACAGGAAAAGTGCAGTTACAAACAGTAAGCCAGGACTTCATCGTCACTGAATCAGTCATCAGGTTATCAGGCAATAAATCTTCACTGGTTCACTGTAATAGTCTGATTCTCTATTAGGATGCTTACACAGCAAGATGAACATTGCCCAATGTTCACCTGACCATTTAAACTTCTCCACTGTCATCACACACAATTCCTCAAAACCTGCAGCTACTACAACCTCATCAGTACATGAGGATAGATTTGTAAGATCTTACAGAAATACTATTTAGCACCCAGTGTGGCACCTAGTCACTATTTTATGTCAAACTTTTATTGCAAAATACCTTTTGTAGATCACTTAGGTAAATTGTCTAATTCTATGTACAAAAATAATATTACTGTGTTCCGTCTTTACAATTTGCACCACAACTCTGTTGTACATCACCACAGTGATATGCTCACTTGGCTTTTTAAAATTGAAGAAATCTTTCCAACAGTAAGTTTCAGATGAACATGCAGACAACAGCTCTTATAGCTAATTGAAAGATGAAATGTTTATTATGGTGGTTAAAAAATAATGCTAAAAAAAGACTACTGAGCTTATCTGCAAGCAGATCTTAACCAAAGGAATGTATTTCTCAATGTTAATTTCTAGATCACTGAAATTAGGCATAACTGAAATACCAGGCACACACATACTGCAGAAGAAGAAATAAGCTTATACAGAGACCCCCAGTTAGAACTGGGATCTTTTAACAGGTTTTTTCAGACTGGAGCTGAAATACCTCACAATACTGTGAATGTGTTTTGCTAGCAGGAAAATTTAACTTCTAGCTACACTTAGAAATATGTCTCAAGGAATAAGATGATTTTTCAACAATTCAGTTAAAAAAAAGAAAACCCAGCAGATTACGAGTTCAGAATAGCAAAGGCCTTCAAATACAAAGGTAGATTCTAACAACCATACGCGCATACTTCATGCCAGTTGTAAACAGTCTAAGCAGGAATTTATGATGTGCATGCAGACTCAGTGTCAATGAACCCAGAATCACGCAATATAAAACTAAAGACAAGGGAGCAAATTCAGAGTGACCCAGTGTGTGACAGTCACACAAAAACCCAGTATTTTTCACATAGGCACACACTTGCCCCTTGTGCACTCACAGTTGACCAAACAAGTCAGACTGCTGTTAGAAAAGCCTGAGCCTGAGGACAGAATCTGTTCAAAGAGACGGGGTATTCTAGGCCAGGTTCAGGACTGTGCTTACCACATTCACACAGCCTGCGGGTAGCGCAGAGCACGGGCTGGGGGAACTCACATCTCTCTGCACAAAGCTGTGCTAGCACAGACACATATAAAGAGGTGTTGTAGAAAGAACTGAGCAAAACAAGGGAGCAACACACAGGTCAGGGTGGGAAGAGAGGAAGGGCAAAAGAAAAAGAATGGATTACCTAGGACTCCATCAGCAAACTATCATGTACATTCTCTGTTTTTCTACCATGAGCATCTAAATTTCTTGAGTTAACAGGCTATAACCTTAAGATATTCCTTATTTTTAGGCATGCCATGCTATACAGAATTATGTCTATTTTTTAAAACTGCAAGAACAACTACTAGAATGAGAATTTTACCATTAAATATTAAAGTTTTTCTTTACTATAAATATTTTATATTTTAAAATGTTGCATAATACTTCTAGCACTGAACTTCCACAGCCAAGAAGACTTAAAGTTATATTGTATACCTAGAGGATTCTTTCAACCCAAGTTGCTCAGAGAAATTCTGCTTATCCTCTTTCATTTAATTAATGATTCAAGTACTAAACTATTTTACTTCTGGGGAATCCCGTGTGCAAAGGGTTGCTAATGATACAGGAGTGTATTAAAATATAATAAGTCAGGTTATTTTTTACTGGGACTAGTACATCTTCGAGCAAAGCTAAACCAGTTAAATACATATGATTTAAAGGCTTAACATGGTGCATAAAGAATAATCCTCAAAATTTGGGGATTTAGTGATTCAAAACCCATGCATCTTCCAATTTTCACTTCATTAGGCTAATTACATGTAATAACTCCTTTTTCTTTTATTTTTTAATTAACTGACATCCAAACTTCCCTTGATTTCTGATAGTTCTTTATGACTGGCAGATTCAGGCTGTGGCATTTACTCTCTCCTGCAAGAATGAAACATGAAAAACTTGTCTATGATTCCACCAACCTAATGTGTCCTTGCACAAACTAAATCAAATCAGACTGGTCTTTCATTTCAGTCTTTTGTAGCAACATGAGCATTTTATACTGGGTCACTCCAAGAGTCTTCATTCTCAATATGGCAAATGAGTATTTTTTAATGCTCGTGATTTTTAAAGGGGAACATTAAAATAAAGAAATATATAGCAACAAGATTTACGAAAAGTGAAATGTCAGAGAAAATCTGGTGCATATGCATAGTCCAGTGACATTACAAAACCAGTATTCACTTCCACTTCATTTTAATTACAAATTTTCTGTTTTGTTTGTTTTCTCTGTGAATGTATGCTGTGATATATACTTACTTCCCTTTGTTTCCAAGTTCCCTAATCAGTTCAAACGACTTACTTGTACTTCAGTGAGGCACTCAAGGAGAAGGAGTGAACATTTTTCATTTCAGAAACTTCCAAAGATCTTTTATTTCAGTATACAAAGGTCAAAATACAAAATTGCTAATGAGAGACAGGCAGATTTCTGACATCCCAGAGAATACAAAACAGCAGTTGCTTCTTTACATTTTGCCTCAGGGACACTTTCATATGTGACACATTCTCCTGTGCAATTTATGCAAGGGAGAAAGCCCAGCCTACACAAAGAAAAAAAAAAATGTAAAAATTGCTGAGATTCTTTCAATGACTACCAAGTACTACTCCCAGCATTTTTAGTAGCAGTCTTGCTCAAGGTAAGTGATGAGCCATTCAGGATACCTCTGACTGTGGCCACCTAGACTAGCACTCCCAGGGTTATTAGCAGTATTCAGCTAGATCCAAGTGATGGCTGTTTTTTAAATAGTATTCTAACAAGGCATATATACAGTGCAAGTGAAAAGGGGGCATCCATTCTTTAGCAAAACTGATCTCTACAAAAAGAAGGGTTCTAAGCATTGCCTTTCTAGAAACTGTACATAATATTTCCAGTCTATTTCCTTTAAAAGTAGAGAATTATGTTTTGCATTTTCTGCTAATAATAGAACTAGACAGACAAAGGAGAGCTATAAGGAACTGTTCACATAATTAAAGATTTTCATAAATAATCATTCAGCTTGCTATGCAGCTGAACTTTCCTACAAAGTTTGAAAGGGAATTATATCCCTTCTACTCACCACTGTGGGAAGGTTCAAGAAAGCTACACAGTTATTCCCTATTCAACTTCAGAGGTGTTCTGAATTGTTTCTTTAGACCCTTGATTTATATATATCTATAAATCAATTTTTATATCTAATATATCTTAGAGGCTTTTTGTTCCTTGGAATTGTTTGATGGAAAAATCTTAGTCTTTGAGACTATTACCATTTGTATGAAGTTATTTTGATGCTAGCAGTTTTTCAGTGTAAAGGCTCTTTGCTCATAAATGAGATTTAGCAGTTTGGGATGATGAGCTGAGCCCCGCTTCTACCGTGCTGTGAGAATCTCCACTGTTCAGCACAAAAGCTGAAAGACTATGAAGTTCTCATGCATGAAGTTGTTTTTTTCCTTGAATAAAGCAAGAAGAGCAAAGCCATACTGCTAAGCAGAACTGCCGATCATCCCACGCTCACCTGGGAGATCCCAAGCCAAGGTCCTGAGCAGACCAATTTAGGCTGCACCTGAACCTATGTCTCCTTCATCAGAGGACAGTGTCCTAGCTGCAGCCTTGCTGCAGGGATGGACTTTTTCTCTGCCTGGCATTATTACAAATTATTAAACATTATTTAATGTCACTCACCTACAGCACAAAACAGCAAGGCTCAAACTCCAGATCTAACGAGCAGTTAATTACTAATACAACGTGGCACACTTACAAATAAGAGGATTTCAAAGAACATGAAGCAGGAATGTGGTGTATTCAAGACCAGGGTTTAAATCAGGCAAGGTGGGAATTTGCATCCTGGCTTTCCATATCCATACTTTTGGGCCTTACTTTTGATGAGAAGTCTTAACACTGCCAAAACTGGCAGGAGTATTACTGCAGAAAGTTTTGTTTTGACAAACCTGCCTGATCTTAGAAGTGAAACAATTTTTCTTTTCCCCAACTTATTCCAGACATTGGTGGGAATTTGAACTGCAAGAACTAGATACTGTCTGGGCTGTCTGACAAAAAGGAGATACACACTTCAGACTGACACAAACAACTACCAACGTGCGTAAATAATTTAAACAGAACACAAACTGAACAGGGAAGGATCTCTAATCTCACATGAATATGAAGCAAATCTTATGCCCAGATCACATAAGCAATAAAGCAGGTCTAGCCTGGAGACCAGAGAAATAGCATGTTGCCAGAAATCACAAAGGATTTGAGAAGTGTATAAGCAAGAGGAGGGGGTGCTCCTGACCTGCAAAACAGCAGCCTGGTCAGCAGTAGACCACCAGATCTCACTAGTATAGATGTTTTATCTAATGGCAAGTAAAATCCAAAGACAAAAGAACACATACGTGATACTAACATTTAGCATTTGAGGTTTTGGAAACTACAACCTGCGTTGGCTTTTGTGCCAGTAGTACAAGACAGGACATTTCTGTGATATTTATATATATATGCTTTTCACTAGTTTTTTGAAAGACCAGATTGAAATTGCACATTCCCGTATAATAAATACATTCCAGTTCATTTCCTTATCACCACCCATTCTTCATTAAAATTGATACAATGTAGACTTCCAGTAATAATTTAGACGGTAAAGAATTCACAGCCCTTGCTTTTGCTGATAAATACCCATCTTATCTTAGAAAACACTACCTGCCCTCCTGTCTGATACAAGTTAGCTTCCCTGTGCAGAGAGGATCTATCTTTGAATTGTACAGTGCATATAACCAATTCTTCAAAAACTGATTCCTGGTCAAAGAAAAAAACATTTACAGCATTCAACTGTTTTTATAAGAGAGTGAGTTTCTTTTCATTGTGTAATCTCTGTGCACACATTTAAGCTCTTTACGATATGAAGGGAATACATTCTGTCACTTTAAAAATCAATCACTGTGAAATAGGTAAAGTGAAAACACGATAGGTAAGCAGTGCAGCGTAATGGAATGAGCCATACCCAGAGAATGTGCTACTCTGAATTCCCCAGCATTTTGCTAGCATCAATTCACAAGAGTTTATCTCTTGCCCTGTGTTAATCAAGGCCTCTGACACTGACTCTGCAGAGCATACTGATAATAACAATAACAATAAAAAAGGTTTGGTGCTCGGTCCCATGTTTGCTGTTGTACTTTTGTGACAGGTATGACACGCTCTGCTTCCTGTGATGGTTGGGGTTAAATAGCCAACAATAGATGTAATTTCCAACATACAGCTATAACTGTTCAACCATAAAATAAACACTGCTTAGCACATTTTAAGCAAATACAAAAGAATTAGAGAGCACATGGTACAAACATTAATCTCATAATCCTCCTAGCATGTCCACCGTTTATGTGAACATAGACAGGTCGTTTGGGCTGGGGCTGATGGCTGCTATCAGCTCCAGCCTTGAAACACACGCAGGTCCTAAATTTAAAAAACAATGAGTAATCACATACTGCCTGAAGCTGTTGGATCTGGTCTGGTTGTTCAGGATAGCCTGCTAACTGGAGAAGGTGAGATGTGCGTCAGCCCAGCCTGGATGTGTAACAAAGATGCAGTTCTTGTGCCCAGAACCCCTTATAAAGAGAATAAGCATCTTGCTGCTTTCTGTTTGGAAAAGGTGCGAAAGACACAACTGACAGCTATATCCAGATTTTGGTCTGTAAGACACATCACACAGTAGGACTTCATTAACCATTATTTTTTGCAGTCCACCAATGTTGCTGGTTTGCACCTCTGTCTAGAAAGCAGACGCATCTACTTGCTGTGACATGCCAAACTACCATACATGTCCCTAAAACTTGACATGCAGTAGCTAAAGAAAACTTGTTTTCCCCAAATAAAAGCCAGCATGTCACAAAACAAATGTATGTATTGATCTTTACTTTGAATATGATGTTTGTGACACAGCCTAATTTTATTCCGTTCAAAATAATGGCAAACTATGAATGCAACACAGATCACATTTCTGTTGAGATTTTAAAGTCTTTTCAGGTCTTCTCTGATTCATTAGCTATTGTCTATCAAAATACTGGATGTGCTGTGCACAAATGCATGCAGGAGGAAAAACTGCAGCTGATTGATGTTTTTATTACTTGACACTAGCAGAGTGTACCACAGCTCAGAAAATGCAATCTCTAAAGTGATTTAGGTCTGGATGATTTTATGTCATTAACATATTACAACCAGAGCTCAGAGGTGATCTTTGAACTGGAGGTATTATTTCCAATTAAATGGAAACTAACATCCATTAGTCTTGAAAATAAATTAATTCATTTCTTCCATAAGGAATGTAATTCCACTTCTACCTGTAAACTCTACTTTATTTGGTTTCTCACAATTGGCAGCAAGATTTCTACAGTAGGACTAGTTGATCATTCTTAGACATAAAAAATCCCCCACCCCCCCTTTTTTTTTTATTTATTTAACAAATACCCAAATTAGATGCTAGGATGCTGCAGAAAACTTGTTACATGGGCTAGCTCATTTTGACAGCTGGTTTCTGCTAGCTAAGGCAAATACTGATGGTAGGAGCCTCTGAGAAACAGAGTAACTAGTGTGAACGCGAGCAGAACTGGTCCTACAAGGAAACTCTTAATCACTGTTAAATCCAGGAGGAAACTTAAAATTAAACCCTTAGAATTTTTTATTGTTATTTAAAACGAATATTATTTCCTTACTCTTACACAACTCCATTTGTAGCATTCATTATCAGGGCTTCACTTAATTTATAAGTTTCTGACTTCATGAGTCATCCCTCTAATCCCTCTCTGGTTTGTTTTGTTTCTTTTTTACTTATTTTTTTTAATCTAATGGCACAGGAAGAGAACAGGAGTGGAAAGAAGGAAAAGAAACAGAGGACAATTTATACAGGGTTCTCTTTCAAACTGAGTTTTAGGATGTGTATGGATGGAGAGGGAGCAGAGAGAGCAGTGATAGCAGGGGAAGTGGTGGGAGTCAAGGAGTTGTCATTGTAATAGTTCTCTTTCAAGCAATGAAGTCCATGATCTTTTCTCTTCTCTACTGAACCTAGCAAAGCTGGCTCTTTCCATCAATACCGTTCTTTCAAATCCACACTGTCTCTCCTTCAACATGATTTTGCTCAAACCTTACGCCGTCTGGAAAATTTGGGTCAAGCTTTGTATTGCATGGCATTTTTTAAAAATCATGCAGCTTTCTCCATCCCTTGCCCATTCTCTAGAAGTACAGAAAAAAAAAAAGAGAAAAAATATGAAACTGTATGTCGTTTTGCAGAGGCAATGACCCCCTTTTCAAATACAAAGAAAATAAGTATTACGGCATTGACAGCAACTTTTTAAAGCAATTTTTAAAAAGTTCTTTTTTTTTTTTTTCCCCTGCTTACTGTTATTTCATCCCCAGGAAATTCTATAAAGGAAAGAATTATGATCTTTCCAACGAACTTTCCACTGTTAGTGGGGTAAGATTTGAATAGAGTTCTCATAACAAAGAAATAGATTGCTTTCTAGTTAACTACATAGCAGAAGACCAAAACATGAACCAAATCTTAAGGACTCAGGAATATTCTGTGTTTATTATTCCTTTATTTTGATAAAAATAACTACTGCAGCATGTATTATAGAAGCAAACAGTGCATGAGCTCAGCAGTGGGTGAATTTGGTCACACAAGTATATTGAAGTTAATTGTTTGCATGCAGAAGAAAGCAAAATACATACTCTGAGGGAGTCTCTCTTTTTCCACCTTCCTTAAGATTCAGTAAGTGACTCTAAGACTGTTCACTTTTTACAAAGCCTTCGATGTTTCACTGAGATTTTAAAAAATACCTACATGATGTGGGAGCATAACTCCCATTGATTTTTCCAAGAAACTGCTTCCAGATTACTTGTACGCTTCTCAAAATCCAACCTCCCATGCTTAATCCTTCATTCTGTTCCAGTCAAATATATACGAAAGCTTTTGTGCTGCAAATATGGTGTGTGCTGCCCAGGACGAGCAGTGATTAAAGACAAGGGAAGGGATGAACCATGGTAAGAGCACCCCCAGAACTGAAAATCTGAGAAGTGCATCTCACAGGTGAAGGCTGTTTGTGACTGAAGTGTTTAACTGCAAAAAGAAACAGCACAGTTCCTGCATTCTATTCCAAAAGAATACTTCGTGACAAGAGATGCCCAAGAAATTCAAATAAGCTTCCTCAAATATCATACACCTAAAAGAATCATGTCCTAGTGTCTCCCCAGCCCTCTTTGGCCAAAATGACAGACTTTTCCAGAAATCCTTGGAACAGTATTTTGGCTGGCAAAAGGGGCTGAAATTATTGATGCGACAAATCACTAAACATATATGTGAGTGCATCTTTGTTTCTAGTTCAGGGTCTGTGATTCTCATTACTGCTTTGAACCAAATCCTCCTTCCTGCAATACGAAAACATCTGAAAAGCTTGGGTATTACTTTTCTCCTGTTTCTTAAATGCATCGCAAGGGACACTGAAATTGTCTGAACCAAATTCACTGCTTCAAATTTAGCTACTAAACACTGTAAAATATAGAAAAATAAATTCGAAAGAAAAGTAATTTCATGCACATATACATGTGAGCCCTCACTCACTAATACACAGCTCAGAAGGTTTCAGAAATTACAAGCCAGATCTTTCACCCTGTTTAAGATTCAGCTTTACTGTAATGGCAAAACATAAAGAAGTATTTCAGGAAGATGGAAGGAAGATGGGAAAAGGGAAATGTGGATGATGTGGCAGCACTGGGTCTCACCAACACAGTTGATCTAGTGAAGTCCACACTGCCGCTCAGCCTGAAATCACAGGTCATTTCAGCCCTGGTGTTAGGGGACAAAAAAGAAAACTGCAGGCCAGCTGCCTCTACACTGCACAAGGTGAGCAGTTTTGCTCTCAGTATACAGCAGTTCCTCGCCCCTCAGGTGAAGAAGCATGGCTATGGACATGCTACATTAAAGAGTAGATACCAGCAATTAGCACAAATGAGTCCTATGAATTAAAGTAATTTTTAAACTATTATCATTACCACTATAATGGAATGAATGAATGAATGGGGATGAAAACGCTTAATAATTTAGATATTTGCATTTAATGAATTGCAATAAATAATTTTTCCATTATTTTGCCAGTCATATTTAAAATGAATATATTATATATTGGAATGCTCTTTGCTGTATGTTTGGAAGACAAGTACTATAGATAGGTATATTACAAATCCATATCTGTTTACTGCAATGATAACAAATGTAACAGCTGGATTTTCATATGATCTACTGTTACAACCAGGCCTGAAATAGAAGTACTGCTTCATACTACCAAAAATAATACTGCAAATACAGTAGCACAATCATTTTAATAACTTGAAACTGCCTATTTCACTGGTATAGGAAACGTAAAGATAAAGCACTAAGACACAATAGCTTATTTTACAAGTACACCGAGACAAGATTTACTTCCCTTTCAATTTGCTTTCTGCAGAAAATATTTATATTATGAGTTTGTAATCGGCAACGTGTATCGAAAATAGAAAACAGTTTTTTCCCTTTAAAGCAAGAAAGATGGAGTGAAGAGGCAATGTCACACTGCTGGGTATTAGGACTTCACCATAGAGATTTCAAAGGAATATTACTGCCTCTAGAAATAGCGTCAGATCTTCAGCGAGACACAATGTGTGTTTTGCTGACCTGTTTACCTCTGACACATCAAACATTAGCCACTGATGCAAGTGGGATCACAGCCTCAACAGGCCAGTTGCTTTATCTTGTAGGGCAAGTCACACAGCTACTCCAATTCTGGAGAAGAGTAAAAAGAGCATTGAAAAAAAATACACACAAAAAATACCCCAGGAACCAAAAACCAGCCAGAGAATCCTGAAAAGTGGTATTATACTTGATAGGTTGGAAATATCACTGTAGTTCCATTTCCAAGAGGAAATGAAAGCAGCAATGCTACCACAAATTATTTGAACTTTAAAAAGTGGAAGGATATGAAAAAAATGGCACTGGAAAAGAGAAATACTCACAGACATAAAGAAACAGTCTTGGGTTTTAGCTCAAAGCAGATGCTCAGCAGTAAACCCCACAAGGTGGAGAACTGTATCATCGGTGCCTGGCTCCTAAGGCTCCAGGATGCCAAGGAGAGGACTCAGAAAAGTTGGAAAGTAAAAAGCTGAAAAGCTCAGTTACATTGATCTTTACATTTGGAAGATGAATTTAATTTGCCTGAATTACTCCTTGTTTTCCTCTATTCTAACGGGATATTATTACAAGTAAAACATTTTATCAGGTTAGTCAGAACAGTGAGCTTTACACAAGTGTTTCCCTGGTGTGTAATCAAACAAATTTTCAACAGATGCCTGGGTGTCTTAAGTAATGTTCAATGCAAAGCTGTAAGCTTGATACAGATTTTCATAGTTCAAGACAAAATTACGTAGAACTTCCTTTACAGCAATTTCTAAGCTTTGCAAGTTTTTTCTTTACTTTCAGAACTCATATCCTTGGGCTAACCCCAAATTTTAGAAATCTATCCAACAGTGTTTTTCTTAATTCTTCCTTTTCCTTGTCCTGCAGAAAAAGTTCAGCCTGTAGATTTATATTTAAATAAGACAAATAAACCATCATCTTAGTAGTTATAGATAACAATTTCAAAGCAAAGGTAGCATATGAAAACAGGAAAAGAAAGGAGATAGATTATCCATTCATCAAAAGTAACAGACTTTAGAGGCATGACTCTTCTATTAAAAGTAGCCATTATACAACTACCAACTTGTACATTGGTCATTTCAAATATACATAATTCCTGTATTTTCAGCATTTTTTTATCCTTGCTTACTAACTAGGAGCCTTTCCAGAGTCCCTGTCAGACTGCGAACACGGAGCGAAAAGGACAGTCCCTGCCCTAAAGACCTGCCAGTCCAAGTACAAGGCACAAGACAGCTGATGGAGAGAAGCCAGGGACAATATGAAAACAACGAGATATTGGTAGTCAGCATGACAGGCACACCAGTCACCTGACTGTTGTCCAGCTTTTTGTAGAGACACAGGGTGTATTAAGGAAAGATACAGTGGAGAAACAGGGTAGTGGATGCTTTTGTGTGTCGATACAAGCGCTTTCCAAGATGAAAAGAGGAAACATACTAATATGCTAACACATGGGTGCAAAATTCCTGTATCACGGGTTGTCTGAAACAGGAAGCAACAGCATGATACCACCCAACACACACATAGGCTGGGAAAGGACTTCAGCGTCATTAACAGAAAAAATAAGCAACTTGTTCTGACATAATAGAGCAAGGGAAGGCCGTGAGAGACGTTAGCTGAGAGCAGGCAAAATGCTGTAAGACACAGACTAAGAAAAATATTTCAGCAGCAGCTCTGAATAGATGTGGATCAGAAAATAAGGCATCTGTCAAGACCGGAAAACAGAATATTTAATTACTAGGATATGAAAAGTTACGACTTTTAGATTTGCACATGGCCAACAAAAGCTGTATGTTAGAGCTGTTGCTTAAGAAGAAAATCACGTAAGAAGAAAACAGATGCTGGGATATAAAAGGTAATCAAAACTAAGAACGAGATCGAGATTATAGGCCAAACAGCACATAAGAGATGATACTGCCCACAGCAACTAGAAATGCTATAACCTGCACTAATAAAGGAGCTAAAGAGCTCTGTCTTAGCCACCTTGAAATAACAACGAATGTCAAGTGAAAATTGAACATTTCTTGAAGACAACACCACTGTTTAAAATGACACGGAGAAAGAAACAACACTTCTATCAATGTGTTAATTGTTTCTCACAAGAATTTCTTTCAAAGAAAGAAGCTGTTATAGATGCTACTGATACCTCAACCACTAGCTGGACCACTGCTGATAAAGGAGGGTGAACTTCCTCTTGCAATACTTTTTTATGGAGATTGGGGGGGGGGGTGCAAAGCAGTTCCTATCCACCCCTACTTTGATGCAGATGCACGGCCTTCATGTTTTTCAAAACACCACAGTATCTCCAAGCTAACTCTTTCTCAAGCTTGAAGAGGGCAGGGCGCAGCACCCTTATCATCCTTTGAAGAGACTCAAGAGCACTGGCTACTTCTATGTGATAAGCAGTTATTGTCACGGACTGTGATCACGATCTCCAAAAGCACCGTCCCACTTCGCTTCACAGGAAAAGACAAAATTAATTCCGGGAATCCAAGTAAACTTGAGAAGAGAACACTGTAAATGTAATTTGTCAAACAATCATAAATACCTCATAAAAACCAGGAGACCCGAGGCAGCTAGATAACGGATTTTAAGATCTGAATAAATTAAACAAATGACATCCCCACAGAGTGTTTTTCTTCCATTTTGTAAGTACTTGGGCTTCATTTATACAAAACATTATAGAAACAGAAAAAAAAGAAAAGAGAAGGAGAAAAGGAGACACTTCTTCGGATGCCTTTCAGCTCAGTAAAGAAAATGTTAGCTTAACCAAACCCTTCCTCTGGAAAACAGATGAAGATTGCACTGTGTGCAAGAATGGACTGAAAAGGGGGACGGATAAGATGGACAAATGATAGACAGGTGGGATTAATATGTTCACCGAGGGAAGGGAGCAAGTGCCAGCCTAGTCTTATCTGTCTGTCTACAGTTCTGACTCCAGATAATGTCCAATTCCCCTTCATGATGGTTTAAAATAAGCCTCTGTTCACAAGACACACAAAATCAAATGTTCATGCAGATTCTGCCAAAAGTGCTTGCACTTGCCTAGTAAAAAACATTAAGAGCTTGGGAATTAAGCATTAATTTCTGAACACCAAAAGAACAAATCATCATGCTTTCAAACCCACACAATTCTGTGCATCTCTAAACACACACCCACACTGTACTGTACATACAGGAAATTCTCATTAATTAAATCTGAGCCCATTTGTGGAGCTTGCAATGGCACCACAAACAAAGTGAAAGGTATTATGGAAAGTTCATGAATAATTTAGGAACAACAGAACAAGCTGTCTTAAATGTTGCCAGAATGCAATAAGGTTAATTTTGAAACTGGAAGAAATAGTTAAAACAACATGTTCTCAACTAACTACAGCACAAGCCACACTGCCATCCTGAAACTAGAATTGTAGGTGTTTCTGTCTGTATATAAGTACAACAAGATATTCTAAAGACTTGAATCTGGGCATTTGTCTTGCCATCAGAGCTAGTTACAGATATACTTGCCACAACACTTCTGCATTATCTTCCCACCCAAAGGGAAGGAATGCTCCTCTTTTTCATCATCATTGCAATACATTTCTCAAAGATTCCTATTTGCACCATAGGGCTAGAGCAGTGACTTTGCAATATGCTCAGTTCTTTGGAAACAACTTGAAAATGACAAGTGGATTTTTAAAAAAATATTTCTTTAGTAAAATATTTCATCCGAATACGACTAGGAAGAAAGGATCTGAATTTCAAATATTCATTACCCAGGTAGAGATTTAAGGTCAACCATAAGCATAATATGAGAGCTTACACTGTTTTATTTCCTCCACGTGTATGGTTTTCTACCAGTTACCATGTTTCCTCATTTTCACTTCATGTATGATCCAGTATTTTTCCATTTCTTACGTCATATTTGCTCCTTCTTCAGAAGGACCTTTCATAGTAAAGTGATCCAATCTGCTTGTTTCGCCAGGTTGACCAAAAACTCTTTGTGGTTACATTTGACCGTTACGTGACTGTCCACCCTAACGTACTCACTAACCACATGACCTCCACCAACGCACCTGGCTATGTGCAGAAGAAGAAAAGTCACATCATCTTTATGCCAGGCAGGATGTGTTATTATTTACAGCTTTCTATTTCAGCACAACTACTTTGTTAAGACCACTGTGATTTCAGCTATTAGGCCAGTTATCTGTATCTTCCAGGTTTTATTTGCTCTAATGTCTGGCAGGATATTATATTGAGAAAAGATATTTAGGAGCCACTCCATGAATAGCAAAGAATTTAGATGCAAGATAAACAAATAACAGGACAAGCGTAAAGACCAATAACTTTCCTAAGCAAAACTCACTTAGTACTATCAATTCTCATAAGTAAATAAATATAAATTATTATTATCATCACTGGCATTTAATACCTGTGAAAGAATAAGCCTTGTTTCAGATTTGAAAAAGCGTGACAAATGGATTAATTCTCTGTTTTTGAAATAAAGGCAGACAGCTCTCAATTGCGATGAAAGCTGTAAGGGTCCCAAATTACCCACGAGTGAAGAAGTCACTCAAGCTCCATACTCCTGAACCTTACTGGATCAAGATGTAAGTCTTTTGGACTAAGCAGATATATCTGAAAGAATTAAGAGACTAAGACATAAATCTCAGAGATTCAAGAAAAGAACTGATCAACAGCAAGCAGCCGGACACTAAAATCTTAAACCCAAGCTAGAAGTCCAAAAGTGGTAATTTTTATGTTACTTCACATTCCTCACATTTTTATGTTCCCTCACATTTTGGCACACAGACAAAAGATCTTGGACGTATCTTTTTCTGGGGGCGGAGAGGGGGCGGCGCTGTTTAGGTTTTTTGTCCATAAAATACTGTGGCAAGTGTAATGTTCAACTAGACAGCAGCAAAAACTGCTCCACGAGGATGTATAAACCAAGGCCATCAAGGCCACAGTTTGCAGGACAACAAAGGCAAACTAGTGATTTTAGCTCTGCTCTGATGTAGCAACTCAGCAGTTCCAAACAGCTACAGCTATTCATATTGACTGAAAATAACAGGACTGCACAGGTGTAAGAGGAGGGCAATTATACAATGAAAAATATAATTTAAGCACAGCAACACCATTAAAGTTGCAGTACATCCTGATTTACAGCTCCCAGAGGTACTATGTAGGTCTGACAGTTTAGAAAACACAGTGTTGCTTGTAAATTGAGACTACTTTATACAAAAATCACTGAAATACAGAAATGAAATTCTAAAATGTCATGGTTACAGATCCACTTGTTAGTCTTGAACTTTCACCCTGTGAATACAGCACTGGTTGAAGCAAAGGCTTGCATGCAGGGATAAAGAAGAGAACAGAAGGTTCCCAATGCAGAAATGGTGCTTGGACTTTGACCATACTCAAGTGGCTTAAAGCTAATTTAACATTTCTTCCTAGATGTCTTCCAAGCACGTGAGAACATAAGCAATGCATATCCTCCCAGCAGTGCTGGTGAACCAAGTGTGCCTTCGCCATACATCTTCAAAGCCAATATAGGCTGTACTGAAACTGGTTTATTCTGTAACAAGAAGAAACCTGAGAGCAACAATACCAAGAATAAATTAAATTTCGGATTTATTGCTAGGCATAATCATGAAGCATTGTACAAAACTTCACTTAAAGTTATGAAGAACATGGCCAATCTCCTGTGTTTTTTAAAGAAATTAAGCAATAATTTTAGTCTAAGTGAATGTTCCAGAGGGTAAATGACTTCTGCAGTGCAATAAATGGTACAGCAAATTGAGGAGTATATTTTAAAAGTAGGAGCAATTTTCCCTCCATAACCTTCACCTGAAAGAACATTATTGTTATTTTATTAAATGAACTAAATGAAAAATAAATTAGAAGGCATTTTATGGGGTTTAAATACATTTAATATCACAGTAAGATATATAGATTTAAATGGCAACTTTCTAAATTATACTGCATTGGCAGCACAGAATATACAGAACATTTCAAAGAAATAATGAAGCAACATGATGGGACACTCACTATTGATTCCTAGAGGACCCATGAAAGGTATTCGAAGATCTATTCCATCTCTGTTTATGCAACTTCTTATGCAAAATTTTGCTCCATATAAATCCAAGATTTTGGCAGGTTATTGCTCCCCTGCTAAAAAAATTGCAGTAAAATCTCGTATCTTCAGGACATGCAGTCTCTACAATGCACGTACGGAGGAAACGCTTAGATAAATCTTGCCTGACAATCTGATGCATATCCCGACCAAGAGAAAGAACATACCACTGATGTTCCAAAAAAGTTGCTGAGCAAGGTTATTTTCTTATACTAGGAGAGAGATTCAGTTCTCTGAAAACACAGAAGTAGTTTCTGATGTTACAAGATGTTCTACAACATAGTACAAAACAGTTAGGAAAACAGGTCTTAAATTGAAGCTGCACAACACAACAATACCTCGCAATTTTTTGCCAAATTGACTAGTGGAAATGCCAAAGACTTCTTGTTTCACTACAAGAATAATCCTGTCATGTTTACCTAACTTGCAGGCAACTAGGTTTTTCATGTTTCCATTAATGTAGTTTATTTTCATAATATAGTTAATAACCTCATATAAAACAGTCAAAAAGTACGGCGCTTTCCACTAAAGGTAACCCTAAAAGAAAGTTGTCCACCTTCTGCAGAAAGAGAAAAGCCACTGAAAAGAAATTATGCAATGCCACTGTACAGTATTTTTTCATTGGCCAGTACTTGAGTCCCTGAGGATTTTCCAAGCTGAAAGTTTTCACATGATGCTTCGCGAAGTTGCACAAATATGAATGTTTATTACCTGAGCTGAAGACAGTGAAATGGCACATGCAGAACCATGTACAGAAATACTCGTGGTTGATTAAAATTCTGTAACTCTGACTACTCCTAGCATTTTTCTGTGATGATTCTATCAGTTTTGTGTTAGGTCCCATCAGGATATTCAGCCTACTTTTGGCACAATCCCAATTTTTGCAACAGGGTGCAGATCTTCACCCTTTTATGCAGACTGAAGGCCACCCTTTTTGACATACAGAATGTTTTCTCAGTATCCAAGTACCAAAAAAAATGTTCACAGATATGAAAACAAATGTTAAAAATCCAGCACAACACGCTTAGTCTAATTTTAAGGAAAAAGCATGGGTCCACTATCGTTCTTCCTGCTTTGCCCCATTATTTTGAATACACTGGTCAATGCATTCTCAAAAAAAAAGTGCAACACCTGCTGAGGAGCAGAGGAGGACCACCACCAAGAAGCCACTCTGGGAAGGTTTCTCTAGCCCTTTGCCACCTGGGTATCCCTCTTCATCGCTGATAACAAAAAGTTATCACGCACAGGCTGAGCTCCACAACCTGAACGAGGGCCTTTTGCTGCAAAGCTAGCTGTCTCCCTTTGGGGAAAGGGGAAAGAGGAGACAAGGGCAAGTGAAACAAACTACTAACACTTCTTTCAAACTAAAACCTCTTGATACATCATGATATTCAAACAGACTCTGACCGAATCCAACAGGAATCTCTTCATAAATCATGGGTCTATCCCCAGGCCTTTTGAGCTAATACACTTTAGGCACAGATTTTCCTGTCACACAAAAACGGGTAACTTCTAGAACAACTTTGTGAATTCATCGGACTTCCAGTTCAGAAAAGTGAATCACCAGTAATAGTTTCAAAGCTCAAACTCACTCCTTTAAATCTACACTGGCCTAATTGAACCACTTTGCAATTTCTCTGATAGAGCGTTCTTATAACTCTTCCTTGCAAACCAAAAACTGCTCCAAATCTTTCAGAGTTCAGACATGACCTGTGCTCCACAAATGTATCTTCAACATGCTTTCAAGTCTGTCACAACACTTTCCAAGCTATGGATAAAAATCATTCATATGTCAGGAAGAATCTTAATTCTGTGGAATTCTTGTAAACTGCAAGTATAAAGCTTTTTAAAAATGTGTGCATTTAAAAAAAAATGATATTTATAGTTTAAGCGAATATTTGCTTTTTAAAATTGCAAAAGAGAAATTTGGGAGTAAAACAAGAAGCCTTGAATATAGACAGTTCTTCACACATGAATGTAACAAGCTCTCCCCCGTCCTGCAGAATCCCCATGGTCTGCTGTGCCAAAGGCAGCTTTCCCTACGCTGAGACAGAGTTTACAGTGTCTCACCCGTGTAGTCCAAATTAATCCGGCATAGTGAGTAAAGGATGCCATCTGAGGGGGGTGGGGGAATAGTTGTTTCTAAGGCAGTTTTGCAGTACACAAGTTGGCTTTTTTTATTGTTATTTGGGTACCTTACTCTTCTCTGCACTCTGCCTTTTTCGCCAATAAATTTCTCTTCAGGATTAATTCTTGCTTATGATTCATAAAAGCTATTACTTAAGAAATTATGGCCAAATTGAGTGGCACTTGCAGAAAACTGGTATAATTTATTTATTGACACACGTAGAGCAATACATTCAAACTATAAAACTATTTTAAATCATGGTCCTATTTTATTGTGCTGAACTTTATCATTCCTCCCTTCTCCTCCCATTTTTAGTCCTAATTACTGCGTTTTCCTCATAATGGGACTAAAAGACTAGATGGCCCATTCATAAGCAAAGGCAGCTAAGCACAGAACTGATAACAGCAGCTCATTTCTGACTGGGGACCTTTGGTGACATCGCAAACAAACCCATAAATCGTCACCAGCACAAATGAAAAAAAAAAAAAAAGAAAATACCACTGGCTTCTAGATCAAAATGGTTACAGAAAACCTACAAGCTGTTGGAGTTATGTGAATAACACAGCTGGTGTATTACTTCAAACACAGACAAATGTAGGTAAACAAATCGTCCCTTTTTTTTTTCCACCGTTTTGCGTTCTTTCAGCTTCTTGAAGCCAAAATTGAACACGTATTCCCATTCTAAATGGCAATAATTAAATAGCCCACCGTAAAGGTACTTGTTCATTTGCTCTTTGAATAGAACTGAAGAAATGCAGTACAAAATGCCTTCTTGATAAAAACTTCACCTGAAACATATATTCATGAAAATGGAGAAATGAAATTTTAAAAGGTTGTCCATAAACTGGGACTTGGGTTATCGGATATTTATTAAAGTCATTTAGAGGCACGAATGCAGTAACAAATATGGCTTTGTACTACACTAGTAGCAAGCGGGCTGAGTTGCATCAAAGCGGTGAAAGTTTGAATTTCCAGCAGAAAGGAAACTGCTAGAAACAGGCACTAACCAAGATGTTGCGGAGACAAGTTATTTGCTTTGTTGTTCAATAGTTATCTATTTTGAAAACAAAACTATATTAAAAGATCACTTGTAGTCTAGCTTGATTGATGATTTGTCACTTTCGCTACTCTTTTATTGAGCAGTAGACCAATGAATAGATAGTGACTTTGACTGACAGCTAACCCAGAATTTCACGTAAATTAGAGGAAAATAATCAGTATGAATAGGAGTCAAAACAAATACCAAAGTCTGAGTTTTTTCTCTGCTCATACAAAAATGGAATGTAATCTAATTTTGTAATGAGAGCTTTGAACTAAACCATCTGTTTTTCCTTTTTTTTCCTCCTCCTTATTTTTCTTAATTTTTCGTGTAGAACATTATACTCTCATGTTCCTAGGAGTCAACAGCAAAGACTAGGTTTTCTGAATGGTGACACTCTCCCAGCAGAGAGTGTCTGAAGATTATTTACTGGTCCACAGCACCTAGTCCCATGAAACTGAGGAACTCTTTGCGATGGTGTAGGTCAAAAAATGAGCTTGGATCTGCACAGGTAAGCAAATAGTGAGTAGGCTCAGGAGGGTCCTGATATCTCTGCATCTATCACTGAATCAAAGTGCTACTGGACTGCTGGGTCCTACCTGTCTGTTTACACTTCAGAAAAATTGTAAGACTGAAGAAGATTGAAAAGGTAACCTCAAGCCCTCAGCCTAAAGAACGAGGAAAGTATGCCATAAAAAGGAGTGGTAATCTGTTTCACTGATCTAAAGGAACATGAAGGAGTGACTTGATTACAGTCTTTAAGAACTACATGAAGCAGAAAAATTTGATAATGGAAGAATCACGAGTGAATGGCCAAAATCTGAAGTAAGATTAATACAGTCTAAAAATAAGGAGGATATTTTTAACACTGGAGGCATTGAACCACTGCAGCACCTTATCACGGGTTTCCATCAGCTCTGCAGCATTAGAAACATTAGCGTGAAGCTCCGTGTTTTCCGAAAAGAGCAGTTCTATAGTTCAGCAATGGCTCTTTGAAGAAAGATCTCTGGTTAAATGGTAATAATGACCCCTCACAACCTCCAACACTGAGTCTAGAGAAATGATTGGCGGGGTGCAGGAAGAGAAACAACTGCACTGAGTGGGTCTTGATTAGGTGACAGTCCCGCACACTGAAACCTCATAGCAGACCAGATGATAAGAAGGTAAGATATGTCCAGTTTCCAGCAGATAATATGAACAAATTGTTGTAGCATCCACTTCTTAATTGTTTTATTTGAAGGTATTTCAAATTCAGTGGCATCTCTGAATGATTCTTACCCAGGAAAAAAAAAAAAAGGCAGATTAATTAAATTCTATGAACTCAAGAATTTGAATTGACAAAGAAGGCCAAAACCAAGACATGTTGTCAAGGCAACATAGGCCAAGAATTGCCTTTGATATCTGTTAGACCTGACAGTTCATTATATTAGGCATCGTTTGTACAGAATACTGATGTATCTAGATGTAATTTTAATTTATAATGAGAGCCGAAAGCAATGCCCATAAGCAAAGATAAAATCTCATGTTTTCAAAATGTGATGTAATTTTTAGTTTGATTTTTACTTATGCCAATCAAACAATACTGAGTATAACCCCTGGATGTTGGTGTCAGATTCAACACAACACTAGTAAGGAAGTGTTATCTCTAAGGGTCCAATTTAATCTTTAGCGGTTTAGGTTTTGATAAAAGTTGGAAGTTAAGCAAAAATGGAATTCCCTCCAGCTAACTCAGTCAGTTTATTACAGCATTAATAACTCCATCTTTGTCATGTAATCAGAAAGTAAAATGGATAAAAGTATTTGAAAAACACACCTTTGTGAGCAACCCAGTTTCTAAAGAAAGCAGAAGGAAATAAAATACAGAAAAAGGAGGAGGGGTATTATTCTAATTCGTGACAAGCACCTGAGCAAGCCAGAAATAAAACCAAAAACAACACACAGAATTACAACCATTTCATGTGTAGTTCTACAGGCTGGAAGACAAAATTTAACCCAGACCTTTACAGTCAGGAAAACAAAACAAACAAACGAAAAAGACAAATTAGTGCTTAGGGCAGAGTGTGAGTGTTTGTGTTAGAATCCTGGGACATTCACTAACTATATTCTTCTTGCAATGTGAAGCATATCAGTAGTGCTGGACAGCAAATGTTTCTGCTTTTACTAATTACTCATTACTAAAAGATCTAACTAGAATAAGCACAAACCTGGAGCTATATAGTTGTCAGAGAACTCTCATTTTACCTCTCTCTCCGCTTCCCTCTGTATTTTAGAAGAAAAAGCATGACTGACAAAGCAACTGATATTAATATCTCTCTAGCACTATACTGTTCCAGTTGGTTTGGAAAATAAGAAAATCTCATAGGAATTCAAGAACAGCTGATTAGAATAATTCCCAGCATTACTAGACAGATTTTTCTGTATCCAGATGTTCTTGAACTCCCTCAAACTACAGTTGCTTCTTAAGAGGCCACAGATTAAAAGTAGTTCCCTGAAGATTTTCTGCTGAAGTTTGTTTTGTTACACCCCATTCTCAGACAAGCAAAGACATTAGAAGTTCATTATGGCTGTAATTACATTTTCTGCAGCTGATATTTAGAGATACTGTCTGGAGTTTCTGTACTACTTTATTAGAAAATGAAGGTTCACTGAATCCCCTGCTATCATAAAGCAGATTCAGACCCTACCACATTTGTCATGGGATCTGCAACACATCTGTTGCAGTTCCCAGAGCTCAGGTCCCCAGGTTGGATGGGGAAGGTGCATTCCTCCATGATCCTTGCATATTTTCCCAGCACCCTGCACTCAAAGAGTAAACTGTGCCATTCTAAATATAATTAACTTTACAACCTGTGGTGGATTTTACCTTGGCTTGCTGCCAGACACCCACCCAGTCACTCTTTCACTCCCCGTCCTCAACAGGGCAGGGGGAGAAAATGAGATGAAAAAGCTCGTGGGTCCAGATAAAGACAGAGAGATCATTTACCAGTTACCATCATAGATAAAAAAGACTCGACTTGGAGAAGATTAATTTAATTATTGCTGATTAAAAACAGACTAGGATGGGAAGAAACAAAGACAAAATAAACCTACAAGACACCTACACACAATACAGAACCTGAAGTCAGAACACCAAAGAAAGCACAGTCTCTGCGTGTCAGACACAGCCGTAGGTACATGATTGTTCGTGACTGTCCAAATTTCATGTCCAAAGTGTCCCATCTCAGTTAAATGACAAAATCCAGAAACTATTTTCCATAATTGCAATGGACTAGGTCTTCAGCTTTTGTAAAATGGTTGCATATATCTGCATTGCAAACAAGAAAAGCAAAACGTAATTTCTCTCCTGAGAAAATTACTGAGGAGAAAAAGCTCTGGAGTCTCCTGAATTGGTAAAAAGGAAATGTTCCACCCTGTTGATTAAGCACTTGGTAACAGTGGTAACCAGCACCAAAGTATTGAGTGGAATGTTATGTCCATACAGTCCACATCCTGATGTCGAAGTATTTCTACTTGAAAAAGTTCCATATAGGATTCCAGGAACAAACAAACAAAAATACATTAGATGTGGACAACAGCCTTACATATACAGTACTGTGTGAAAAGCTGTATGGAAAACAAGACTGCATTGTGGAACATAAGTACGATATCACCCATTAGTGGAGAAAAAACATATGAAAATGAACATTAGAGAGATGAGTCATCTTTATCAAGTAAATTGAACCTCTGGAAATTTATACATTTCTAATTAAAAGTCCAGAGGAAAGAATCAGTTATGTTTCTAGCCTGGCCATTAGTTCTTCTCTGTGCTTTTCTTATTGGATCTCATTGCCAGTGCTACCCATGTAAGAAGCTTCATTATTTTGTTGTTTTAATGAAGTAGTGTGAAGATGAACAGCCCTTCCCACACTACTGAAAGAAGATTAAATGATCAAAATAAACCTGCAGTTGAAAGTTAGAAGCATGTAAACTTATAACAACCTAAATTAAGGATTATCACAATACATGAAAGAAAATTACTTTCATGAACTATGCTTTTCTTAAAGCCAGGCAGCATTCTAGAATTGCATTTAATTATGAGCACAGATGTCTACAGTATCACTAACACTTCACTTTCATAATCGTGTTTTATGAGAAAGAAAATTCGGAAAAAATGGAAACAGAACTGTCTACACATGACCAAAGATCCACTTGGTACACTTATGTCTTTGGAACACCATCAGTCTGCTTAGCCCATAATTAGTACACCTGTATATGTCCTAAGACCTCACTTTTAACTACCAAATGCATACATGAAGATTTTCAGGTTGATCCCTAAAGACTTTATAGCTGAATGTCTGATCCTTCTTGCTTCACGTAATTATGATGTACGCTCACGTATCTTTTTCAGGTGATATTTTAGGTAGATAGAGGTTGTTTGCTACTTCCATCTAATAGACAGTAAGTTTTGCTGTCTTGGAAATTCATAGAAGATAAACTGAGATAAAAAAGGATTTATTGGAAATTATATAATAATATAATAATAAAATAAAA